>Ga0164296_1001400_pt1 | contig 25687 bp, 30 predicted proteins | sample GEODES057metaG_FD_113533 | JGI IMG/M metagenome (GOLD analysis project Ga0164296, IMG submission 113533) | Dystrophic lake water microbial communities from Trout Bog Lake, Wisconsin, USA - GEODES057 metaG | ecosystem: Environmental > Aquatic > Freshwater > Lake | place: USA: Trout Bog Lake...
GAGGCGCGGATCACCGAGAGATCGAGCATCGCGGACATCGGGGTCGCAGGGTCCACCCCGATCAGCTCGCGCGCAACCATCTGCGCAGCATGGCGCTTCCCACTGCCCGCTGGTCCAAAAAACAGCAACTGTTGCGGAACCCGACCACCCGCAAACGCGCCTGCAAGTATCTTCTGGGCGAGTGGCTGTGACGGAATCTCGATCATAGGATCCCCGCAAGGGCATCCATGACTCGGGCATGCACCTCATCCGGGGTCCCTTCGCCGTTGATCAGCCGGCATCGCCCCGGCGCCCGGGCCACCAGCTCGCGATAGCCCGTGGCAACGGCAACCTGAAAGTCATTCCCGGCCGCTTCAATGCGATCCCTCCCCCGACGACGCCCCGCAGACATCGCATCAGGCACCTCGATCACGATCACCAGATCCGGGACGCAATCATCGACTGCCAATGCGTTCGCGCTTGCCACCGCATCAATTCCAATCCCGCGGGCCACCCCTTGATAGGCAAGGGAGGAATCAACAAACCGATCACACACCACCCATATCCCTTCCTGCAGCGCAGGGCGGATCCGTTCGGCGACATGCTGCGCACGGGCTGCGGCAAAGAGATAGACCTCGGCCGCATCGCTGAGTGTGTCGGGGCCTGTGGCAAGCACCAACGCGCGCACCGCCTCTCCAAGTTGCGTCCCGCCCGGTTCACGGGTCTCACAGACCTCGATTCCACGGGTTCTCAGTGCATCGGCGAGCAGTCGGGCTTGTGTGCTTTTGCCCGATCCATCGACCCCCTCAAGCGCAATGAATCGACCGCGGGTCGATGGCGACCGATTCACCATGGGTGGGCGACCTTCGCCACGACCACAATCGCGAGCGCCAGGAGCCCGATGAGGATGCGCCCTGCCGGACGTACCCACACCGCCGGAATACGCACCACCATCGCGCGCTCAGCATCGTGCGCAAGGCGCGCGTAGACCCGTGGGTCAGTGTGATGATGCGGGAACGCCATGAACACAGAGCCTTTGTGAGTGATGTGCGCCGGATGCATGACGCCCACCGGCACTGGCACAATGATGCACTCAGGGTGCAGTATGAGGCTACAGGGGATCCAATGACGTCAGTACTCATCACGGGCGGCGCAGGGTTTATCGGCTCGAATTTGGCAGATTCGCTTCTGGCCGACGGCTATGAGGTCCATATCGTCGACAACCTGTCTACGGGAAGTGCTGCAAAGATCCCGACCGGCGCGATATTCCATGAAATCGATATCCGCGATGTCGCACGGCTCAACGAGATCACCCGCACAGCGGCACCCGCGACAATCTTTCACCTGGCCGCCCAGGCCGATGTGCGCAAGGCGATCGAGAACCCGGGATTTGACGCCGACGTCAATATCATCGGCACCGTGAACGTCCTCGAGGCCGCACACGCCTGCGGTGCGCGCGTGGTGTTTTCCTCGACCGGCGGCGCCGCGTATGGCGAGTACCCCGGGCTCACCATCCCCACGCCCGAGGAGAGCGAACCTCGGCCGATGTCGCACTATGGGATGAGCAAGATGGCCGGCGAGGGGTACTGCGGGCTCTATCACCGCCTCTACGGACTCGATGTCGTGGTGCTGCGACTCGGCAATGTCTACGGGCCACGCCAGGATCCACATGGTGAGGCGGGTGTGGTGGCGATTTTCTGTGCACGCCTCCTCGAGGGGAGCGCACCGAAGGTCTTTGGCGATGGGCTGCAGACCCGTGACTATGTCTATGTCGGCGATGTCGTTGCCGCATTCCGTGCCGCCCAGACCATGGGTGTGGGCCAGACGATCAACATCGGCTGGGGCCACGAGGTCTCAGTGCTCGATCTGCTCGATGGGCTTGGGGCAACGGTGCAGCCTGAGTTTGCGCCTGCCCGTGCCGGCGAACTACAGCGCAGCGCATTGGACAATGCACGCGCCGGCGAGGTCCTCGACTGGCGCCCTGAGATGCCACTTGCACTCGGGCTCCGACGCACCTTCGCATCAATTGCGGTCACACACGCCGACCCATCGGCGCGCCCACCCGGATTTTTGGACGTGCGCGAGGACTAGTGCCGCGGACCTCTGGCAGGTGCGGGTTCGGCGGAGTTGGGTGGTGGCGCCTTCTCGCGAGGTAAAAACCGTGGCGGACGCACCTGGCCACCCGAGAGTATCTGCCTGGGTCCGTCGTTGATCATCCAGTCAAGCTCCTGCGGCCACACGCCGATGAGCCGCGCGGCTCGGGCACGCGCCTCCTCAAGCCCGGGCGGGCGCCATTCGGCCGAATGAGCATCCGAGGCAAGCACATGGATGAGTTCATTGCGCATGAGGTTTTCGACCGTTTGGGCCACCAAGCGTCCATGGCCACCGAGGAAACTCGACGCGTTACTTTGCACCAGTGCCCCGCGGCCAACGAGATCCCTGAGCCGATCTGGGCTGTGTTGGATCGCCTCTGCACGCTCGGGGTGGGCGATGATCACCCGAAATCCCCGGATCTCCAGCTCGGCGATCATCTGCGCAAGACGGATCGGCCAGCCTTCAAAGGGAGACTCGATCATCAACCATCCGCTCTGGCCAAGGCTTGCCGCCAGCAGTTCGCGATCGTTGAGCTCTCGGACCACCTCGACGGTGAGCTCTGCTCCCGCGACAATCTCCAATGGGATTTCGGCCTGGCGAAGCTCGTCGGCAAGTGCGGCAACCGCATCCTGGATGACGCGACCGGTGGTCGCAGGGTAGCGATGGCTCATATGCGGGGTACACACCATGGTGGCGATCCCCGCTCCAACCGCGGTGCGCGCCATCTCAAGCGCACCATGAAGGTCGGCAGGACCATCATCGATCCCAGGAAGCAAGTGGTTATGGAGGTCAATCATCGTGTGCACGAGGTTAGCGCCCGTATTCGGATGGCGCATCCGTTATTGGCCACCAGGGTCGCTTCCCCATCATGTGCATCGCGATACACGCGAATTTGCACGATGCGCAGACTCTGAGAATGACACTCCTGATTCGGCGCGCTAATCTTCAAGGCCGCATGGGGCATTAGCTCAGTTGGGAGAGCGCGAGTATCGCACACTCGAGGTCGGCGGTTCGATTCCGCCATGCTCCACTTCGCCTCCTCTGAGGCGAGTTCTGCAGTACGCCGAAAGCCGCTTCCCACAGCGGCTTTCGGCATTCCAGAACCTGCGTTCATGATTGAGCGCGGGCGTTCTGCTGGCGAGGCCTGTGCTCGCTCGCGAGGTATCTTGAGGCGGTGAGTCGCGGCAATGGACCTGATGTGCGGCTCAATAACCCCAGCTCCAGCCGCGACCCGGGGCCACTCGGCGACCGCCGCCTGAACCTCTCGTAGGATGGCCTGGGCGCCCCCGACTTCATCCCTGCCGCTCGGGCAACTGCTGCGAAGTCGTCAGCCGTGAAGCGATCGCGCCACCCATTGATTGACATCTGATGCGTGGCTGTCCAGTCGCCTGCCGGGTTGTTGGCGTAGGTCACGTCGAACTTAAGGGAGAGCGACCATGCGCCATCGCGGTCCATGATGAATGCGATGTTCTTGACGTGGTCGTCCTGATTGCGGGCGACGACGTTGGATACCATCGGCCGAAACTGCGTGGACAGACGGCGTCAAGAGTGCTGACGGGGAACCGGCGCGTCCATAAGACCGGTTGCGATGTGTACAGACGATCGGTTCGCCGCGTGGGATACTGAGGGCGCTCGGGCCGTTGAGCGACTGCACAACAGGCCCATTCACGCCATGCAGATCGTATCGAGGCTCATCCAAACTGCGCATGAGCATTCGGCATATGGTGGTCGTTCGAGGCAAGCGTCGTGGATGCGGGCACGCGGGCGCCGCGATCAGTGACCGCGACGCCCGACGGGCTGTGGTGGACGCGGGAGCGAACCTCCGTGATTCCACGGAGAGAGGTTCGGGATTCTCCAACGCGCGCTGCTCCCAAAAAAAGCGTATGCCTATCTCATGATCAACGTGAGCGCATTACTTGCGCCCGACGTGTCCGATGACCTTTTTGCGTCACGCTCAGATGACCAGCCCGCCAATGGGGCACGGATTCTGCCGCAGAACGATCGACCAATCGTGGCGTGGAATCCTGTGACGAGCTGCCCGAATCGCTGCCGCTCCCCCATCCTCACCACGATCCAGGCGAAACGGGTCCTTGACGATTTGGCGGCATTTTCTGTGTAGACCGTCATCTTTTGCGGCAATGACATCTGGGAGCGAGCGGATCTCATCGAACTTGTGCGCCACGGCACCGACCGAGGCCTGCGGATCCATCTTGCCCACGATGGCAGGCGTCTCAGCCCGTCACGAGCGATGGGTCTTGCGGGCGCAGGACTTCAACGCATGGGAATCGCGATCGATGGGGCCCCGAAACCCATGACCGGATCTTCGGCGCACGATCGGCATTTCAGGATGCAACCTCCGCACTGGATCGCGTCCGTCACTCGGGCATCCCGTGCGCGGTGAATTTCACACTCCGACAATCAAATGCGCGCGAGCTCTCCGCCGCGCTCAGTGTCGTCCTCGCGCACGAGGCACCTGCATTTCGACTGCATCACAGTACGCCCTCCAGCGATCCGACCCATCACAGCACCATTCCACATGCGACCCGCATCCAAGTGCTCTGGCAGCTGTTTGCCTTTGCCATGGCATTTCCGGAGGTCGAGGTGACCACCACCAATAATTATTGCGATGGGGTGGAGCTTGCAACGTGGATCGGTCGCTCGAATCCTGGTCGCGCCAAACGAATCCGCGAGGCGCTTCGTACTCATAGCGCGGCAACACGGCCGAAATCCGGTCATATCACGCCGCTTCATGGATGCGGATGCGTTCACCCAGACCATTACTCCGCCGACATTGTCCTCGGCAATGTCCACGAGGGGTCGTTTTCTGAGATCTGGCAGGAGCTCTTTCGCGAATGGCTGCATGCGAGACTCCGGCACGACGGGGCGCTCGATACGCGCTGCGCCCGCTGCCCCGAACGTGGCGTGTTTGGAACCATGCGACCAGAGGGGATGCCACAGGGCATCATGCGGGGCAATCCCGACTGGGCGCTCCCGACCTTCGTCTAATCGCCCGCAGAATGAACTGCGTACACAGGGTCTCGGTACGTCCTGTACGGAGACCCTGTGCGCGGCAGACGAATGCCGAACTTAGCGGCGGTGCTCAGTGTGTGCAGGCAACTTGGGAACGTCGATGATCTTGGTCGCGATAAACGAGGCCGAGAAGGCTGTTGTTCCCGGGGCTTCCGTGTAGGTCACGATGAGGTGGTCACCCGAGGCAACTTTGCTGCAGTCAGCGATACCGATGAATTTCGTGCTCCCATCAGCGAGCGGGGTAAATGTTCCCGTTGGAGCCGGCGAGATGTTCTCTGACGCGCGGCTCACCGTGAATGCACAGCTCGCTGCACCGTTCGCGATTCCCGACACGCGGTAGTGCACCGGACGTGCGGGCCCAAGGTCGCGAATCGATGTCGCGATCGCAGTTTTGCTAAATGAGGAGTTGTAGGACTCCTTCCATGTCACCACGATGCGGTCATTGGTCTGAATGCCAGCGCATCCAGCAGCCGGAGCGCCACGGTGATGCTCGCCGTGGCCACGGAACTTCGTGCTGCCATCGAGGATCACGTTCAGCGATGCGTCGGTCGTAAGGCCGGAGTTCTTCGAGTATGTGACGGTGTTCAACGCAAGCGACTGTGGCGTTGGAGTACAGACGGCGGGAGACGTCGCCAGGCCGCGGGCGGTGAAGGTCACCGTCGCGGGGCCGAGATCAATCACGCGGGTCGCAACCAGGCTTGGAGCAAATGCCGGGGCCGGTGCTGATTCCTTCCAGATGACCTGCAGGCGATCATTGGTGGCAATTGCGCTACACAGCAGTGCAGCGTGGTGCACGCCGCGAAAGGTCGTCGAGCCGTCGATCTGAACGGTGAGAGGGCCCCCATTGGTTTGACCCGTGTTGTGCGAGTAGCGCAGGGCGATCAGGTCCACGTGGCCACCGGCACCACAGGCCAAATTGCTCGGGGACGCAACAACGCCGGTGGCGCGGTAGACCACACCCGACTTCGCGTGCTCAGAGTGGTGGCCGCCCTCACTGGCGGCTGCAATCGCAACCGGAATGGCTGCAACGCTTGCGGCAGTTGCAACTGCCAATGCGGTCATGCGAATACATTTCATCTGGGTACGGCCTCCATCAGGTGTCAAATCCGAACAATTGGTTTATCGACCCTCAGTGACCCCAAATCAAGCACTCGGGACGCGGTCTTACAGTTTCCACACACCTTTCGTGCACTTCCTTCACGGATGCACCGCCCACCGGCCTGCAGACGCCACCTCGCACCGGTTGTTTATGCTCCCGGAGCATGCCGTCGACACATGGCGGCACCCTCGGAGCTCGCAAAGGATTCCCGACATGTCGAATCAGTCCACTAAGGCAATCTCTGCCGGGTTTTCGCTGAATGCAGGCGATTACGACAAGGCGGTGCGGTACAACATTCAGGGGGCAAAACGCCTGATTGACGCCCTTCCGGGCCCAAGCTACGACAATGTGCTTGATGTTGGCTGCGGCACCGGCTTTGCCACCATGGCGTTTGTGAATCGCTTCGGCACCACCAACATCACCGGGATTGACCCTGCAGAGGGGATGCTCGACGGCTTTCGCCAAAAGCTCGTAGATCATCCGGAATTACAGGTCGATCTGCATGTCGCAGATGTGCTGTCGATGCCGGTCAAAGAGAACCACTACGACGCCGTGATCTGTTCAATGGCCTTCCATTGGTTTCCGTTCAAAGCGGATGCTGCGGTCGCGATGGCGCGTGCCCTCAAACCCGGAGGTCACCTCGCAATTCTGTGCTCTGGTCGAGGTGCGGAAGAGGAATTTCGCCGCCTGTTGACCGAAATCCAGCCCCCCGTTCCACAATGGGTCGGTACCTTCGACATCGTCCAACGCGATATCGATGAGATGGAGGGGTATCTCGAGGATGCAGCGGGCCTTGAGATCATCGATATCTGGATGGAGCGTCGTATCCGGCGGGTCCCTGTTGAGGAATACCTTGAGCGCATGCGGGTTGTCGCCAGCCACTTAAACGCGGGCTACTCCACCGAAGAGCTCGAGGATCTCAACGCCAAGATCTCCGCCGCGACCCACAAGGCCGCAGGTCCACGGGGATTTGAGTACACCTTCACCAAACTCAACGCAATCGCACGCAAGCCCGAATAGGCCCGCGCAGCGCCTTCGCTAGTGGGTTGCACCATTGTGGGTGGGCATGTCGACAAGCTCATGCCCCTCGACCTCGTGGAGAAATGGCGCAAGAAACCTCCCGGCAACCTTGCCGGGAGGCCACCACAATGCCGCTGAGGTGCTCACCGTGCCGTGGCTCTCATCGCGACCGCCTGCAAGGTCTCGACGCAGGAAGTGCTCACCCTGCCCTGACCAGACCAGGCCTCGCAACACCGGCGCACGGGGAATTTCGATTGTCGAAATGCCCAGATGCGCGCAGACGATGGCAGCGACACGATCGGCCTGCTGGCATGCAAGCCCGGCCTGCTTGATGGGAAATGGCCCCGCATCGCCAGCAACAAAGATGCGATTGTGCGCGCGCACGCGACCGTCCTGATCTGCATCGACAAATCCTTGGGCGGTATGCGGAATGCCCGGTAAAAATGGCCCGCAGATCACGGGCATTGAGATCACGACATCTGCGGCGATCGCACCATCGGGAACGGTGCACAAGGCGCCATTGCGCCACTCGCGCACAATCGTTGCGATACTGAGCTCGACGCCCGCATCCGCAAGCACCCCCGTCATCATTTGCGCCGCCCGCTGACCAAATACCGCCAGCGGGGCATCCTCCGGGGTGACGACGCGCACCTCGACACGACCACCGACATCGTGGGCGTCGATGAACTGTTTGGACAGAAGTGCCAATTCATACACTGGGATCACCCAACTGCCCCCCGGCGGAACGACAAATGCCAATCGCACCTGCTCCCCCGCTTCGGCGCGTGCGACCACCTGGCCAAGGTGCCGGCCCAGCTCGGGCACCTCGTGTGGCCCCGTAAAGGTCACTCCTGGCGCATCCAACCACGGCTCATGTATGCCGCCGATCGCGATCACCAAAAAGTCATATGCCAGTACCTCGCCTGACGTGAGATGGACCCGTCGCTGATCGGGATCGACGCGGTCGATCGACCCGAGAATGAGATTGGCACCCGCGCGCGCGATCAGATCATTCAGCGGCCAACGGCTCCGCGGCACGGGAACAAACAACTCCGCCGTTGCGGCCGGTGAGAAGACAAACTCATCTTGGTCGCTGATCAGATCGAGCGTCACCGCGTCGCCAGCAAATGCCCGCATCGCAAGCACCACTTCCAGCGCAGCAAATCCCGCACCGGCGATCACCATTTTGGTCGGGGGTGTTGTGCCTCTGGGGACCATGTCCGCGCGCCTTGGTCGGGGATCTCCGCTACCCCTGTTCTAGCGCGACATCTCGAGCGATCGGCGGATAGTGCGACCGGTCGGTACCGCACCGGTGCAACGAGAAATCTCAGGTGACGGCGGAAAACGGCAGCGGGCGCTCGAAGATGATCCGGTCCTGGTCGGGGCCCAGATATTCAGGGGCAAAGGTCCCGATAAATCCGAGTGATTCATGGAAGGCGATCGATGCAGTACGGGCAGGGCCCGCCAGGCTACGCACCCGCCGACATCCACGATCCGCCATCCGCCTACCGAACTCTCGGTAGAGGGTGCTCGCGGCCCCGGTACCACGCACTTCCGGGTCCACCATCACAAAATGAATGTAGGCAAGTGCCGGATCCGCCTGGCTGGCAAATCCCAGGAGTACCCCAACCAGCACTTCAGGGGTATCGATATGCGCCAGACGCAGACCCGTCGTACCGAGCTGATCAAAAAAGAGGCGATGCATCGTCAAGCCGACCGGATGTCCAAACCACGCATCCGCGACCGCGCGTGCATCATCAAAATCATCTCCGGTGAGTGCGCGCATCTGCCAGATCGACATCCTTCACCCCTCATCAGGTCCGTGCAGTACGTGTGGCATCCATCATGACAAGCGGGCCAATCGTCGGGTCCCAGCCGACGAGCGGCGCTCGTCGCGGTAGACTGATCTCCATTGCGTTCGTGCTGTGGAGTGCACGAGCGACCCCCGACATGCCATCCGACCACAAAAGAGCTCATGGCCAGCATTCACCCATCTGACTTTCCACCACCATTCGAGAATTCCGACTACGTTGCGCGCCCGCAAGCCAGCGAGGACGAGCGCATTGAAGTTGGAGTACTGATCGTTGGAGGCGGCCCCGCGGGCCTGGCCACCGCGAACCGACTTGGGCAGCTGCTGGCAGAGGATCCGGCCACTGCAGAGCGCCTCGGCGAGGTGCCGGTTGCACTTGCCGACAAGGGCAAGGCGCCCGGGTCGCATTTGTTGTCGGGTGCGGTCATCAACCCCACCTCACTCAAAGAGCTCTTTTCGGATGTTGCACCTGCCGACATCCCGCATTACTGGGAAGTTGACAAGGAAGCGGTCTATTTCTTGACCAAGAGCGGCAAGCTGCGAATTCCGCCGCCACCGCAATTGAAGAATCACCACAACTGGGTGATCTCGATTTCACAACTCGCCCGCTTCATGAGTGAGAAGGCGGAGGAGCTCGGGGTGTACTTGCTTCCCGAGACCGACGCGCAACAGGTGCTTGTTGACCAGGGCCGCGTCGCAGGTGTCATCACCGGTGACAAGGGCCGTGGCAAGGAGCGCGAGGAACTCGGCACCTTTGAGCCCGGAATGGAAGTCCACGCGCAGACGACGGTGTTTGCTGAAGGAACCCCTGGGCACCTCACCGGGGTCGTGCGGCGCCACTTTGAACTCAACAACAACGCCATCCAAACGTGGGAGTTGGGTGTCAAAGAGGTCTGGGAAGTTCCCAACGCGTTGACATCGTTGATCCACACCACCGGTTGGCCGCTGCGCTTGGGCAAGAAGTACCGTGAGTACGGTGGCTCGTGGCTCTACCCAATGGGCGACGACAAGATCTCGCTCGGATTCGTGGTCGGTCTTGACTACGCCGATGCCACGCTGTCGGTCCACGACATCTTGCAAGAGTTCAAGACGCACCCCTTCATCAAGAACATCCTGCGTGACGGCAAGCGTCTGGCGTGGGGGGCAAAGACCATTCCAGGCTCCGGGATCTACGGACTGCCGAGCCGTCTGCATGTCCCTGGTGCCGTCTTTGTCGGTGACTCCGCCGGATTCGTCGATCTGGCAGCCCTCAAGGGTGTCCAGTACGCCATTCGCTCCGGAATGATCGCCGCTGAGGCGATTTACGAGGCCCTGAAGGCCGGAAATGCGACCTCTCCTGCAGGTCTGTGGGGATACGATGCGCGTATCAAGGACTCCGAGGTGTGGAAGAACCTCTGGAAGGTCCGCAACATTCGCCCCGCCTTCCAGCGCGGTTTTGTGTTCGGCGGAATGGTCCACGGAATGGCAACCGCGTCGCAGGGGCACTTCCCCAAGACCATCAAGCCGATCACCGATGCAAAAGAGCCGGTGTTCATTGGCTCGAGAACCCCCATCGCCGCAGACGGCACGTTGACCTTCGACAAGTTGTCGTCGGTGTTTGCCTCCGGAAACAAGACCCGCGATGACCAGCCCAACCACATCCGGATTCAAACCCAGGTGCCACGGGCACTTGCGGTTGCCTGGGAGAACATGTGCCCGGCCAAGGTCTATGAGATCCCAGATGATCCGACGGCAAATGGCACTGTCACCGTGCACATGAACCCGAGCAACTGCGTGCAATGTGGCGCAATCACCGCAAAGGGTGGGCGTTTGACGCCACCTGAGGGTGGTTCGGGTCCTGAGTACACGCTGACCTAGGGCATACGTGTCCACCGCCCCTCACCCCACGGCTCGCGGGCTGTTGGTGTGGATGCAACAGCACCACACCCGGCTCGTTGAGTTGTTGGGGGCGGAGGCTCACGAGATCGGCGACATCGATCCCGCAGGCGACGCGGCGATTCGTGCCCACCTGCGTTTCGTGGCCGAGGCGCTCGCCGCCAATGCGGCACCGGGTCAGGCCGAGGAGCTCAGCGCGTTTGCAGACGAGCTTCCCGCCCGCATGGATCGTGCCGCAGCGGGATTAGACGAGGTCTTTGAACAACTCGAGGATGCCACCGCTTTTGAGGTCGAATCCCAGTTTGGCGACCTGTCTGAGGACACGGCCTTTGTCGGAGTAATCGAGCGTCGCCTACGGGTCGATCAGGCGATTCAGGCATTTCTCGAGGCCTTTGACCAGGCGCGTCCCACCCAGACGCCGATCCGTGCCGCCACCCTTGCGTGGTGGAAGGAGCATGCACGTCGCTTGGCCCACACCATCTTCACCATGGATCGTGCTGCCAAGCAACGCGAACTCGATCGCGGGGGGGCCGATGCAATCGCCAACCCGGACGTGGTCAATCGGATCGGTCAGGCGGCAATGCTCCAAGGCCACATCAAGTTCTTGGTCGAGGGGATCGCCGAGAACCTCTAGTTCGTGGCCCCGATGCCGTGGCGTCGCGCCATTTCACGGTAGTGCTGTGCTGATGCAATGATTCCGGTGCGCTCGTCCTCGGTGGTGACACGGGCAATGCGGCCAGGCGTCCCGCGCACGAGTGACCCCGGGGGGACGATGGTGCCCTCGGTCACGACCGCACCTGCTCCAATGATGCTCCCTGAACCAATCCGTGCGTGATTCATGATGATCGCGCCCATCCCGATCAGTACCTCATCCTCAATCGTGCACCCGTGCACGATTGCACGATGGCCAATCGTGACGCGGGCCCCAATGTGACAGGGCACGCCTCGATCACAATGCACAATTGCCCCATCCTGCACATTTGTCGATGCGCCAACGGTAATCCGATCGGTATCTGCACGAATCACCACATATGGCCAAAGAGATGCGCCGGCCAAAATCACTGCAGTGCCGATCACGACCGCGGTCGGATCAAGGTAGCTCTCCGGATCGATCTGTGGCGAGATTCCATCAAATTGACGTTGTGGCATGCGACGAACGTAGCGCATGCTCGGTGTCATTTGCCACACACACATCATTCGACAGTCCTGCAGGCGACAGGTGTGGCTTGCCATTGCCGCGCGCCGACGTAGGATGCGCGATGTAGGCCAACGTCGAGGAGACAGATCACGTGCGGACTCTGACCACAGCAGCAGCATGCGCCATCGCAATTGGTGCAATCGCGTTCACCGCGTCCGGGTGCGGAAGCGCGAACACCTCAGCAAAGGCACCGACGGTGCAGAACTCCGCGGTACAGACCAACGCCCAAGGGCAGACCATCTCCACTCCGAGTGCGTCGGCATCCACGGGCGGCGCAGCGGCAGCAGGCTGCGGCAAGGCGACCTGCACAACAACACTCAAGATCGAAACCGACCCGATCAACTTGGCCTACGTCGAGACCTCGTTGTCGGCACCTGCCGGCAAGATCACCATCGTGATGACCAATCAGTCACCAATTCAGCACAATGTCGCCATTGATGCACCCGGCGCAGTGCAGGGAAAGATCGTCAATAAGGGCGGCGTCTCTACGGCAACCGCCACATTGAAGGCCGGTACCTATCAGTACTACTGCCAAGTGCCGGGTCACCGTGCAGCCGGCATGCAGGGCACACTCACCGTCAATTAGTTCGGGTCCGCCCTGCGGCCGGATGGCCGCAGGGCATGGATCGCGCGAGATGTGACATTCGTGTCACCGGTGGTGGGTAACGCGAGGGTTTTCACGCCACGTGAACTATGTTCATACGTGTGTCCCTAAATGTGATGATGACCGAAGATGCGCACGTCCAGACGCTCGCACTCGAGGGTGAGTTCGATGTCTACACCGTGCGGGAATTCCGTCGCGAGCTCCAGCGGATGGGGCACGCCACAGGCCCGGTCATCGTCGATCTCACCGGAGTCACCTTCTTGGACTCCTCGGGACTCGATGCGCTGGTGTGTTTGGCCCATCAAGCCCACGCACATGAAGAGGTTGTCGGGATTATCTGCCCCACGCCGACATTGCGCCGCATGTTGGAGATTGCAGGGTTGCACCGGACAATTGCGATCGGGCGAAACCTCACTGAGGTGCGCCGTGCATTACAGTCTGGACTCCGCCCGCAACCATAGGTAGAACATCACCGTGCTTGACCTCCGTCTGCTTCGCGCCGAAACCGATCGCGTCCGTCATGAGCTGGCCCGCCGTGGTGGCGCCGACGACCTCGATCGTGTCCTGGATCTCGACCGTCGGGCACGAGAGTTACGCACGCGGGTGGAGGAGGTGCGTGCCGAACGCGGTCGCATTTCCAAAGAGATCGGTGTGGCAAAACGCGAAGGACGCGATGCAGATGCCGAGCAGGCCGCAGCGCGTGCGCTCGGGGATGCCCTGGCCGCCGATGAGGAGGCGCTTCGCATTGCAGAGCAGGAGCGCGACACCGTCCTTTTGGGGCTCCCGAACCTCGCCGAGTCGGCCGCCCCTGATGGGGGCGAGGATGATGCAGTCACGGTGCGTGTGGTCGGTCAGATGCCGAGCTTTTCATTTACGCCGCGCGATCACCTTGAGATCGGTCAGCTCATTGGGGGAATCGACACGGAGCAGGCGGCAAAGATCTCCGGTGCCCGATTTGCCTATTTGATGGGGCCGCTGGTGCGGCTGCAGATCGCGTTGGTCGGATACGCCGTCGACCTCCTTGAGGCCCAGGGCTTCACCCCGGTCGTCCCACCGGTGCTCGTGCGTGAAGAGGCGATGTTTGGTACCGGCTTTTTCCCAACCGATCGTGCCTCGATCTATGCGCTGGCCGACGATGACCTCTATCTGGTGGGGACGTCAGAGGTGCCGCTGGCCGGGCTCGGGTATGACCGCATTCTCGAATCAGAGAGCCTGCCGATGCGGTACGCAGGTATTTCGACATGTTTTCGCCGCGAAGCCGGGGCTGCAGGGCGCGACACGCGAGGGATCTTCCGAGTCCATCAGTTTGACAAGATCGAAATGTTCACCTTCACCGATGCAGCGAGCTCTGCCGCAGAGCACCTGCGCATCCTCGGTGTCCAAGAGCAGATCCTTCAAGGACTCGGCCTGCATTACCGCGTCCAGGACATTGCGATTGGCGACTTGGGCGCATCGGCTGCACGCAAGTACGACTGCGAGGCATGGATGCCCGGTCAAGGGCGCTTTCGTGAGGTGACCTCCTGTTCCAACTGCACCGACTACCAAGCACGCCGGCTCAACTGCCGCACCAAAACCGAGCAGGGCACACAATTTGTCCACACCTTGAACGGCACTGCTGTTGCAATCGGGCGCACCCTGATCGCAATTCTGGAAACCCACCAACACGAGGATGGCAGCGTTCGGGTTCCTGAGGTACTGACCCGCTACGGCGCACCGCACGTGATCAGCCTCGTATGACCCGCCGCCCGCGGGTCGCAATCGTGGGGCACGTCGAGTGGGCAACCCATGCCCGCGGCACCTTCCCGGCACCGGGTGAGATCACGAGCCTCGATGATGCGTTTGATGAACCGGCGGGCGGTGGGGCGGTTGCCGCAGCCCAGGCCGCGGCCCTTGGCGCCGAGACGCTCTTTTTCACTGCGGTGGGAAATGACGAGGCCTCGACTCGCGCACTCACGATGCTCAATGCGCGCGGGATCGAGGTCCGTGCGGCACGACGAGACCTCCCATTGACTCGTGCGCTCTCGGTCACCGGCGTCGTCGGCGATCGTGCAATTGCCCTGACCGGAGTGCCCATGGGCCCAGAACTCAGCGATGCACTTGGCTGGGAGGATGTGGCCGCGATGGATGCGGTGTACTTCACCGGACGTGACCCTGCGAGCCTTGTTGCATGTCGCGTTGCCCGCACTCTTGTCGCAACGGCGCGTCGATGGCCGGTGATTGCCAGATCAGGTGTCGATATTGATGTCCTTGTCGCGAGCGCGAATGATCCGGATGAACAGATCCCCGATGATGTCCTCGGCCACCAGATACGCGCACTGGCCCGCACCCGCGGAGCAGCAGGCGGAGACATATTTGAGGGGGCGCGACGAACAGGCACATGGGGTGCTGCGCCGCGCCCGGGGCCGGAGGTCGATAGCTATGGGTGTGGAGATGTGTTTGCCGCAGGGCTCACCGTCGCGCTCGCTCGTGGGGATGAGCTCGTTGATGCGGTCGCACTCGGCGCACGGTGCGGGGCGCAGATGATTACCGAGCGCGGAGGATTGCGCGGGCTCTACGGCCTCTGAGTACGCTCGCCCCACACAGCCACCCCGCATACCCAGATGCTCGGCACTCAGGTCGCCCGCGGGCAGCACAACGCGAGATGTGATCGGTTGGTGATCACCAACAGTTCAGCTGCGCGACGCCCGGATGCACTCCATTACCAGCGACTTAGGCAGTCGGCTCCTGCTCCGGCGCCATATCGATGGCCACCAGCACCACACGTGTCCCCCGGGTTGCTTCCACGGTGAAGTGCCATCCGTCGACGGTGACCGAGTCACCGGTCCGCGGCAATCGCCCGAGACGCGCGAAGACTAAGCCCCCGACCGATGTCACATCCTCATCGGCGACCTCAACTCCATAGTCGATGAGGTCCTCAAGTGAGACATGACCGCGCACGACAAGGCGACCATCGAGTTGTGTCGTAATCGCCGGGGTGCGATCACGTTCATCGTCGATCTCACCGACGATCTCCTCAATGATGTCCTCGACGGTCACAATCCCGGCGAGCTCGCCATATTCATCAAGCACCACTGCAAGCGATGAACGCTCTCGTTGCAATTGCCGCAACAGATCATCGAGCAGTTGGGTCTCAGGGACAAAGATCGCCGGACGGCTCACCGCACGCACATCGGCGGGCGCATCCTCCTCGACGAGTGCGCGCGCAAGGTCGGAAAGATGTACGACCCCAGTAATCCCGTCCGCCCCACGCACGGGAAATCGAGAGTGGCGACTTGCCAGGGCATCGGCAAGGGCTTCTGCGATGGGTTGGTCGGCGGCCAGATCTCGCACCTCGGGTCGTGGGGTCATCACATCGCTGGCAACCCGCTCGCCAAGTGAAAACACCCCCTCGAGCATGTCGGCTTCCTCGGGCTCGATTGTGCCGCCCTCTTCCCCTTGCGCAATCAGGCGCTGCAAATCCTCGGGGGTCGAGGCAAGCTCATGCGCGGTCGCAGGCTCGATGCCAAACCACCCAATCAATTGATTTGCGGCGTTATTGAGGACCGAGATCAGGGGCCCGAGCACAAATTGGAATGCCTCAAGTGGCCGCGCCGCCCGCAGGGCGGTGACCTCTGCACGTTGAATGGCAAGGTTTTTCGGCGCGAGTTCACCCACCACGACGTGCAAGACGGTGATGAGAAAAAAGGCGATGACTCCGGCGATCACCGCCGACGATTCTGCCCCTAAGCCGACACCCGACAGCATCGGCCCAAAGAACGCGGTGAACGCCGGCGCACCAAGCCACCCCAAACCGAGGCTTGCCAGGGTGACGCCAAGTTGGCATGCCGCGAGGTAGCGATCGATATGACGCACCTGTTCGGTCGCCAGACGTGCGGAGGCGACCTCATCGTGCACCATCTGATCAAGGCGGGTAAGTCGCGCACGGGCAAGTGAAAACTCCGCGGCAACAAAAAACCCATTCAGTAACACCAAGCCAAGCGCCGCGATGATGCGGACCGCGATCATGGGACGGCCCCAATGTCGTTCACGCTGGGGAGTCTAATCGGCAATGAGGACGCACGCATGTCGTGATACCCAAATGTGCGACTTCTATGATGGGCGGCGAAATGTCTCGCTCCAAAATGTCTCCCACCCACCCGAGTGCACGATGAGTGGCACACATCTCGCCCGGGCCTCGCGCTCCGCCCATTACGTCCCCCATCGCGATCCGCGTGTGGTTGTCGCCGTGGGAGTTGGTGGCGTCGTCGGCACGCTGTGCCGTGCGCTGGTGAGTCAATGGATGCCACCGGGGACCGGTTTTCCATGGACAACGCTGATCATCAACCTTATCGGCGCAGGGCTCCTGGCGTGGGTATTTGTCGCCACACTGCATCGCACGCCCCCGACGAGTCTGATGCGACCGCTCCTGGGGACCGGTTTTTGTGGTGCGCTCACGACATTTTCGACACTTCAGGTGGAGGCGCTTCGGCTCATTCTCCATGGACACCTGCTCATTGCGGTGAGTTATTTGCTCACCAGTCTCATCTCGGGACTTCTTGTCTGCGCGTTGGTGCTGCGCGGGACACGGCGACACGGCGCACCCATATGAATTCAGCAGTGCTGTGGATCGCAATTGCGGCCGCGGGGGCGCTTGGTGCGATCGCGCGGTTCACCATCGATGGTCATGTCCATGCACGGACCAATCAATTGGGCTGGGGCACCACATTCATCAACCTCTCCGGGGCCCTCGCGCTCGGGCTGATGGCAGGCCTCGCCCCCGCCCATGCGATTGTGCTGATTGTGGGAATTGGGTTTTTCGGCGCATACACCACGTTTTCGACCTGGATTCTCGAGGCGGTCCTCTCGGCAGATGCAGGGCGCATCCGCACCGCCGCTACCCTTGCGATCGGTCAACTCGTGATTGGGCTGGGGTGTGCTGCACTCGGCTATCTGGCAGGCGTCCACCTCTAATGTCACCCCGGCCCGCAGCACGCAGCCAAATTGGCCCGTCGCGCTCGCCTGGCACATCGGCTCCCCGGGCCATTCGCATGCGAACGGTTTAGGCTGTGCGCATATGACAACCGATACCGACACCGCAAAAGCAGCCCTCGACCGGCGCAAGAAACTCATCCTGATCTTGGCCTGTTTGGGTCAATTTATGGTCGTGCTCGATATCGCCATCGTGACGGTTGCACTGCCATCGATGAAGAGCAATTTGGGCTTTTCGCCCACCGGCCTGCAATGGGTGGTCAATGCGTACACCCTCACCTATGCAGGCTTTTTGTTACTCGGTGGCCGCACCGCAGATCTCTTTGGCAGACGCCGGATCTTCTTGCTTGGCTTGGCGGTCTTTACCCTTGCGAGTTTGGTGTGTGGTCTGGCGTGGTCGCCGGCGGCAATGATCAGCGCGCGGGCGATCCAGGGTCTTGGGGGTGCGATTCTCTCGCCCGCCACCTTGACGATTTTGATTGTGACCTTCACCAATCCCCGTGAGCGCGCACATGCGCTCGGCATCTGGAGTGCGGCGCTTGCCAGTGGTGGTGCGACCGGCGCGCTTGCAGGCGGCATTTTGACTGACTACCTCAATTGGCGCTGGATCTTTTTGATCAATGTGCCGATCGGCATTGTCGGTTTCATCATGGCCCGCACGATCCTTCAGGAAAGCCGTGCCGAGAACGCCTCGCGCAGCCTTGATGTTGGGGGCGCAATCACCGTCACTGCCGGTTTGACCGCACTGGTCTACGGGGTGGTGCAAACCGATACCTACGCGTGGACATCGATCCACACGATCGGGGCGCTCGTGATTGCCGCGATCCTGCTCGTCGCCTTTGTCGTCATCGAACTCAAAGTTACGGCGCCTTTGGTGCCCTTTGCCACCTTCCGATCGCGGCCGCTGTCGGGTGCCAATTTTGTGATGTTCATGATTGGCGCCAGCATGTTTGCGATGTGGTATTTCGTCTCCTTGTATCTCCAAGAGGTCTTGCAGTACAGCCCTCTGCAAGCTGGCCTCGGCTTTGTTCCCGCGGCACTGGCGGTGGTCGTTGGGGCGCAGATCTCAAGCCGCATCGTGGGCAAATTTGGGCCACGCCTGATTTTGTCGGCATCGACATTTGTGGTGGGTTTGGCGCTGTTTTGGATGGCGACGATCTCGGCGACAAGCACCTACTTCAATGGGATCTTTGGTCCGATCACGATCGCCGCGCTGGGACTCGGATTCAGTTTCCCCGCCGGCACCTTTGCCGCAACTGCCGGTGTTGCCCCGCAAAATGCAGGACTCGCATCGGGCCTCGTCAACGCCACCCGTCAGCTCGGCGGGGCAATTGGCCTCGCCGTACTTGCCACCATTGCCGAGCAGCACACCAAGTCGCTTCTGAACACGCTCGACACATGGCAAGCCCAAACCAGTGGCTACACCCTCGCCATGGTCATTGGTGGCTGTGTCTCAATTGCTGCGGCAGTTGGGGCGTTCATCGTGCCGGCACACATTAAGCCGAAAGCGATCACCACCGTGGTGACCACTTCAGAGTAAGTACCCGCAACTCACGCCGCGCTTATCGCGCGGCGTGAGTTGCTACGAAGGCGTCAATCAGGGTCCGAGAGATTGATCCAACCGGTGGAAGTTCTGGCAGCGCGTCTGCCGAATACCATCCCGCCTCGACCAATTCGGTCGTATCGCAGACGATTTCGCCAGAGGCATACCGCGCGGTGAATCCCACCATGAGCGCATGTGGAAATGGCCACGACTGACTGCCCGCGTAGGCAAGATCAGTCACCGTCAGACCGACCTCCTCGCCGATCTCTCGGGCAACCGTCTGCTCAAGCGATTCTCCGACCTCCACAAAACCGGCGAGGACGGTATACATACGACGGCCAGCGCGGATGGGTTGGGCGAGCAGAATCTGATTGCCTCGTGTGACCGCAACAATCACCACTGGGGAAATCCGGGGGTAACTGCGCAGATCGCACGCCGCACACACCGCCGCGTATTCGCCATCAGCGATCACCGTCGGGACTCCACATGCCCCACAAAAACGATGGGTGTGGTGCCACTCGACCAGCATCCGTGCGCGGGCAAACGCCGAAAACTGATCGGGATCAAGTGCACCGATAATCTGACGGGCGTGCACGAACTGCGCCCCTGGCACGCAGAGATCGTCACTCGCCTCAATCCGAGTCGCCCACAGGGTGCGACCTGCATGTGCGCCAACCCTGATGTGTACCCCGTCCGGCACGCCGTGCGCACCGACGACGCCGAGGCCGTCGGCTGCCTCAAACACCAAGACATCATTGGGGGCACGTAGCACCACCCAGAGGTCGCCATCCACGGGTGATGACGGAGTAGTGATGTGTGGATGTCCCGTCATTGCACCGGCCATGGTAGTGCCACTATGACACTGCCGACAGCGCAACCTCGCGCTGCTCCCCACCACTCGCACCGAGATTCGGGCTATCGTCACCCAAGAGGCTGTGTACTGGCCCGGGTCGCGATGCGCTCGCGATTCAACGAGCGATCAAGGGAGAACCCATGCGCAGAGTGTCACGCACCCACATTCAGGTCGCCTGTGCTGCGATGACGGCGATCGCCCTGGCGCCCGTCCTGAGTGCATGCGGCGGCTCGAGCAGCTCATCGAGTGTCGCATCGAATACGACCATGAGTGTCCAGACATCCGCAATGACTACGACTGCGGCGGCCCCAATCACCACCTTGCCGATCAACACCACACCGACAACCACGAGCGCGGCGCCACCACCATCCACCTCGACAACCACCATCATCAATACCCAGGCATCGATGACCCAGCTCATCTTTAGCCCCGCGACCTTGAGTGCCCCGGCCGGGAAGGTGGTCATCCGTATGGCGAACCCTTCGCCGATTCCACATGGAATCGCACTCGATATCCCAGGGGTCGCCTCGGGAGCAATTGTCGGCCAAGGCGGTGTCTCTGAAGTGACCGCAACCCTCACCCCGGGTACCTATACCTTTTATTGCCCGGTCCCAGGCCATCGCCAGGCGGGCATGGTCGGCACGCTGACGGTGCACTAGGGCCCGACACCGTATGCGCCCCAACCCGCATACCTAGACGAATGGGGGTTGCAACTCCCCCTCGTTTGGTTGAAACTCCCGAGCAACATTGGGGGGTTCCCCCTAGACGTGTGGACGCACAGATTTCATACTCACGTCGAGTTATCTGAACAATCGCGATGAGGGAGTGGGAGTAATGCAGACCTCGACACGACGTATCGGGCTGAGTCTTGCAGCAGGCGCGATCGGACTTGTGGCACTGGCAGGGTTCGCGTCGGTGAATTCCCATTCGAGCGCGACGCCTCCCATCTCCGCACTCACCAAATTCTCGGGCGTCAAGACGCACGCCACCCGTTCAGGTGGGAGCTCGACGAACAACCTCACCTTCCATGGAGGCGGGATCGAGGCCACCCCGACGGTCTACATCGATTACTGGGGGAGTTGGTGGAACGGCGCCACCACGACGGGCACCCAGAACTCCAATAGCTACGGCCCCGTCGCAACAATGACGTATAACACCGCGCTGTTCACCCAGATCGGTGGTACGAGCTGGAGCAACATCAATAGCCAGTATTGCCAAGGCGTGGCAAGTGGAACCATTAACTGCGGCACAAGTGGCACGCACATCACCAACCCTACCGGCCAACTCGCGAATACCTGGATCGACACAAGCACGAGCCCTGGATCGAGTCCGACCCAGAGCCAGATTGCCGCGGAGGCAGTAGTCGCAGCAAAGCATTTCGGGCTCACCGGAGCGCAGGCTGCGACCACGACAATCTTCGTCTACACCGGTAGCAAGCAGTCGATGTCAGGATTTGCGGCGGCGGGGACCAACGGCACGTGGTGCGCATGGCATAGCACGACCTCGTACGCCCCAGCGACGGGAAGCTCGACCACCTTGCCCTATGCCTATATGCCATACATCCCGGATGCGGGTGGCTCTTGTGGCATGAACTTCATCAATGCAAGCGCGAGCGCAAACGCATTTGGCAATGGCTATTTCGATGGATTCTCCATCGTGGGTGGGCACGAGTATGCCGAGGCCGTCACCGATCCATTCTTGGCGAACTGGTATGACAGCAGGGGCTCAGAAACCGGCGACAAATGCGCCTGGAGCTCCTCATCGAAGAACCAATCATTTGCCACGAACACATTCGCGATGCAGCCTCTGTGGTCGAACGCGACGAGCGGTTGCGTGAATTCGTACTAACGCGGTCGCTGTACGAAGGTTCCATCGCCTCGATGAATGATGCACCCACGCCCCCGCCTCGGGGGCGTGGGTCGTTGAGGGGCACGACGACGCGACCCCGCGTCGCCCTGTGGCGGACCCTTCTAACGTCGAGCTACCCCAATGAAACGGTCAAGGTCGGGCTGTTGGCGAGGGTTTGGTAGACCACGCAATACCGCTCCGTCAGGCGTAGTAACGTCGCGAGATCGTGCTCTGAGGCCTGACTCTGAAGATCGAACGAAAGGCGGATCGCCGAGAATCCCACCAGCGCGTCTCTGTCAACGCCAAGCGTTCCCCGAAAGTCCAGATCGCCGTCCGCGCGCACTGAGCCTGTGACATCAATTCCAATCGAAGTTGCCACCGCGCGCATGGTGACTCCAGCGCACGCCACAAGCGCCTGAAGCAACATATCCCCTGAGCAGGCGAGCGATCCGTCACCGCCAGCTGCCGGATGGAGGCCAGCGTCAACGAGCGCGCGGCCAGTCTGTAAGGAACACGAGAGGCCCTCGCCCAGCTGACCCTCTGCACTCAGCGTGATGACCGCAGTCTCAGGGTGCTCCCGAAAGCGATCTTTGATGGGCGCCTGCAATGCTTTGAGTTCATCGCGGTTCATCGATCCTCCGTTCGCCTGGGTTGTCATACGATATCCCCCACCACGGTGTGATGCGGGGCGAGTGCGCCACGGCATCCCACCGCTGCACCCACGACCCCCTTGACAGGGGACCCCTTCCATAGCTTGCCGGCACATGCACTGATGGCATCACGCACGAGCATTGCGCGGTCACGGTGCTTTGACGACGTGCCGCGGGACTCTGCAGAGGTCGCAATAACATCGGGAGTAATGCCGCGCGTCGATGAGATCCTTGAGGAACAACGACTCACCTGGGCCGAGCTTTCCGCAAGCTGGGAGAAGTGGGACTCGGTCATCATGCGCCAGTTAGGCCCCGTCACTATGGCCATGATCGAATCCCTCGACATTCACCACGACCACGAGCATCTCGATATCGCCTCGGGGACAGGCGAGCCGGGATTGAGTATCGCGAAACTCTTACCCGAGGGACGTGTCGTGCTGACCGACCTCTCAGCGCAAATGCTCGCGGTCGCCGTGCGACGCGCCGACGCACAAGGGGTCACAAATATTGCGACGAAGGTCTGCAGTGCTGATGGTCTGCCATTCGGCGATGCAACCTTCGACAGCGTCTCAGTGCGCTTTGGGTACATGTTCTTCCCTGACATGCAGACGGCCACGGCCGAGTTCGCTCGCGTTCTCAAACCGGGTGGGCGTCTCTGCGCTTCGGTGTGGGCCAGGCCCGAGGCGAACCCATGGACGCAGATCGCAATGGAGGCAATCTCGAGCGAGGTTGATCTGGCGCCCCCCGATCCACATCGGCCACACATGTTTCGGTGCGCGACCCCGAACACCGTCAGTGCCCTCTATGCGGCCACGGGGCTGCATGACATTTCCGAGTGGGACGTCGGCGTCGAACTTGTGGCCGATTCGCCTGAGATGTACTGGCAGATGATCAGTGAGCACGTCTCTCTTGCTGCTGCAACACTTCAGCAGGTGGACGAACCATCTCGCACGCGGATTCGGGCGACCGCGATAGCGAAGGTACGCGCATTCGAGAAAAACGGCAAAGTTCGGGTCCCGGGAGTGGCGCGTTGCATCGTGGGAACACAGTGATGGATTCGGCGCGAGTGGGGAGTCCACACCGTTGGCAGACGAAGGCGACTGAGGTTTTCAGCGGATTCCTGCCCAGACAGTGACCAACTCTCAACACGCCCCAAAACACGGAAAACCCTTATAAGAAGGAGTTTTTCGGATGAAACACAGCGGAGGGGGTGGGATTCGAACCCACGGAACGTTGTAGCGTTCGACGGTTTTCAAGACCGTTGCCTTCGACCTCTCGGCCACCCCTCCAGGGTGGCCAATGTTACCGGGTCCTCAGCAGTCGCGGCTGCCGGACGAAACCTCCATCAGGAGGCGTCTGCTCATACGGGTACCGCGATCAGCACGCGACAACTCAGATAGGCGATCACGTCATTCCTGCCAACGAGAAACCGCTCTATTGATTCCGTCAGTAGGTGCCACGGGGAACGGAACCATGGCATCGGATCCCACAAATGCCCGAAGTTACTCGCCAGACCAAAACGTAGGAGAACACCTTCTCTATCCATACCATTTATTTCCGTAATCAAGGAGAATTGCGTCATCTGATGAAATAAAGAAAAGGAACCCGAGTGTCGGTGGGCCGGCCATCACGAAACCAATGCGCATCCCAAAACCCATGAATGCCATGGTGCGGAGGGTATGTGCGCCCACTGGAACCGTCGGCGAGATCGCGAAAAGCGCACCGTGCAGCAAGGGGTCGATGGGATGCAACGATTGACACGCCATCCGGCGCTGAACGGGGACTCGGCAAAACAGCGTCTGATTATCGCCGGGGTGTCGCTGGGCCTGCTTGCGGTCATCATTTTCCTTGGCACACAGCTCTTTGATATTGCCATGTCACCAAATGGCATCTACTCCTGTTGCAAGCGTGATTTTGCACACGGTGGTACTGGATGGGACTTCAACGTTTTCCGGTACACCGCATCGCTCATGCGCGGTGGAGCGAGCCCGTACTCCTATCGTGCCTACGTCTATACGCCCCTGGTTGCCGTACTCACGGTACCGACGACATATCTCTCTGCAATCACCGCATGGCACCTTTGGACAGCAATTGAATTTGCAATCGTCGGCGCGGTTGTCGTGATCTTTACGATCACCGAGCTGCCTGGCCGCGTGGCATGGCGAACCATCGCCCTCTTCGGGTTCGCCGCGATCACGGCCACATATTTCTTTCCAACTTCGCGTGTCATCACGCTTGGTCAAGTAGATACGCTGACGATGCTGATGGTTATTTGCGGTGCGTGGATGCAATCTCGCGCCCGCGCAGGCAGGGCCGGTGTATTCCTTGGTCTCGCCGTAATCGTCAAGGTGTGGCCGATCCTCTTCGGCCTAGCGCTGTTGCAGCGCGGGTTGCCTCAGCGGCGACGTACGTTCATTGGCTTTGCGATCACCGTTGCATGCGCCCCCATTCTTATGATGATCTTCGGGGGGTTGTCGGGACCAAAAATGTTCTTTGACAACCTCCTGTTTTCACCAGAGAACAATCAGTATTTGGTCAGTCACTCGGCATGGGGCACGGCGCGCCTGCTGTTCTCGGCCACAGGATTAGCGAATCCCATCCTGATCTCTCCGACGGCCTATCTTGCAACCGGCGTAATCGCCACACTAATTATCTGCGGCCTCATTCTGCTGGCAATTCGCACTCCTGGAGATCGCAACCTGTGCCTGTGGAACATTGCTGGATGCAGCATTCTGCTGCTTCCCATGGCGCACGTCGCCTATACGGTGTTCTTTCTTCCCATCGTCTGGATTTGGGGAGCACGAGTTCTCGATCCGACGACTCGCTCCAAACTCTCCTGGGCGGTGTTCGCCGTATGCATGGCCTACTGGGTGCTCCAAACGCAATCTTGGCAAGACGATCAATTCAACCCCAATGACTCGATTTGGCTCTATTGCATGATGTTTTTTCTCAACATCACGCTGTGCGCTATCTCGATTGGTGGAAATTGGTTCATGCATCGCGAAGAGGCTGCCGCACTCCCACGGACATGGCCGAGTCTGCGCACCACGCTACAGCGCGTAAGGGTACGCACCCCCGATACGTCCCCGGTCCCGCCGATCAACTAACCCGACGCA
>Ga0164296_1001406_pt1 | contig 25663 bp, 26 predicted proteins | sample GEODES057metaG_FD_113533 | JGI IMG/M metagenome (GOLD analysis project Ga0164296, IMG submission 113533) | Dystrophic lake water microbial communities from Trout Bog Lake, Wisconsin, USA - GEODES057 metaG | ecosystem: Environmental > Aquatic > Freshwater > Lake | place: USA: Trout Bog Lake...
AAGCTGTTTGAGTTAATTATTTGATATTCCTTATGGGATTTAATATTGACTGCAACTGCGTTAAATTTTTCGCCTTAGGCGTTGGACTATGACTGCAAAATTTGCCTTGTTCCAATCAAATAAGCCCACATAAGTAATTCTAAACAATTAACTCAAACAGCTTCTTAGTTTTAAGGTATGCACGATTCACACCATCTTATTTCTGTTGAGAATGCTCAGCCCCAAATACCTAAAAACAATATTTGCATTGTCATTATATCAATACAACGCCACTTTTACAAGAAATAAGTGGCATCGGCATGTGCCGAGGGCATTTCTACAAGAAATAAGTGGCGTCGGCACGTGCCGAGGGCATTTCTACAAGAAATAAGTGGCGTCGGCACGTGCCGAGGGCATTTCTACAAGAAATAAGTGGCGTCGGCACGTGCCGAGGGCATTTCTACAAGAAATAAATGACCATAGATTGGCAATAATTGCATTTTGGGGATAAATTGACCTTCGTTGTTTAGCTAGCTCTACCGCTCTTCCAGATGTTAGCGCAGCGCATCTAGAAGTATAGATAATTGGGATGTTTATCTTAAAAAAAGTGCAGCTAATACTTCAGTGGTTTCTGCACTTTTTGTTTTTACCTACCAACGAAGCAAGTTAACAATTTCCTATTAATCAATACTGGCAGGGCAAGTTTAAGAGTTTTGTTATAAAACAAAGGCAGCGTACAATTGAGTACGCTGCCAGTATCAGTTATTAAACTATCGATAATTATTAAGGTGCTGGAGCCGGAGCTTGTGGCATTGAAGGCATTGGTCTCTTCATCATTGCCCTTTGAGCCTCTCCAAATTGCTTGGCTTTATCCGCACCAAGTATTTCTATAATCTTAGCCTTTTGAGCTTCCATAATTTCTTTACCTTTTGCCTTCTTATCTTCCTCAGCAATAGAAGCATCCTTCTTCAAGTCTTCATGTTTTTTGTGTGTTTCTTCCAAAACGTCTTTTACCTTCTGAATTTGATCATCCGTAGCACCAATATCCTTTAATGATTTGGTAGTTTTAGCATCCTTTTCGGCTTTCATCTTGGCCCTATCCTCTTTACTCATCATAGGTGGTTTACCGGGAGCGGGAGGTGCAGGAACATCTTGTGCATTTGCTGCAATCGCAAGGAATCCCGTTGCAAAAAGCATTACAATCGTCTTCTTCATAAATTTTATTTTAAATTATTAAATTGTGAATTGTAAAGAAACGGAAGATTTTGAGATAATAGGAAGAAATATTGGCATTTAGGAGAATGCACCTATTTAATAGGCGTATGAAGAATAAAGAAAGTGCCCGAAGTCGGATTCGAACCGACACATCCTTGCAGATGCTGCGACCTGAACACAGTGCGTCTACCAATTTCGCCATCCGGGCAAGGCAGTAAAAGTAAATGGAAATATTTAAACTGCCTTTTCAAATAATTTATTCATTATTACGTTATTGATATGTTGATGCCTTTCTAGTATTGTCAATTATTAAAAAGTGAGGGTAGCGATTATAAAATATCCAACGGACAATTGATTTTTATTTATATAAAAGATAATATTAGATTTGCATAATGTTTATTTAACAACTTTAATTTTTATACAATGCCATCAATGATGAATAAATTACGAATCGCTTGTTTCTTATTACTATTTGCCCCGTCAATATTTTGTTTTTCTCAACAAAATAGTCCTTGGAAAAAGCTTTCCAACCAAACAATCTCAAACGTCTATTTCGGGTTGGGCAGGCATCAATACAGTTTAACTAGCGGACAAGGTTTTTCGGTTTACCTAAAGAACTATGGTACCTCTACTGCGGTTGTGTCTGGTAAGGTAGTAGCTAAAACCACATGTGGAGGGGAGGTGACTACTAGTTTTACAACTACTTTGGCACCTAATCAAGAATCTTCTGGTGGAAATTTTGCTGATAGCTCCAATAGTCAAACTGGCGTTGTCACTCCAGACCAATGTGCTGGTACAAAACATTACGTTTCGGCTAGATTGGCGGTTATAAATAGGATTGCTGATGTTACATTAAGGGATGTACAAGTGCAAACTTCTGGTACAACACTTACACCGCCTCCAATTCAAACACCTGTAACGCAACCAGTAGTTGTTGCTTCGGTTCCACAAGTTACAGCCCCAGTATATACATTACCAACTAACTATAAATACACTCAAGATTCTTTACAGTCTATTATTGAGTTCCTTAGAAAAAGAAATTTGGATTTACAAGATTCAATAGTCAATCTAAAAGCTAATGGCTCTGGGTTAAAAAGGGATACCATTTATATAGATTCAAAAAAAAAAGATAATACCCATTACAAAGTAGTTTACGTGACACCATACGCTGGTTTGGGCTGGGAAAGCATTCCGATGAATATTAATCAGGACAATGTATCCCCTTCTACAACTACTGGAAATTCATCACACCCGATAATATTAGCAGGAGCAAATCTTAGTTTCTTAAAGCAATATCCAGTATCCATACAGTTAGAGCCTTTCGCAAGCTATGGTATTGATTTAGCAAGTGGCACCTGTGGAAATCATCTTGCATTAGGAGGATTGTTGAGAGTATTGGCTGGCTTAAAACCAGAAGCACCCATCAATCTTTTTGCAGAAGGCGGGTTGATATATAGGTATGGCAATTGGAGCAAGAATGTAACTGTTTCCAACCCATTGGTAACGGGAAACTATATAAAGACCAATCAATCAGCTGGATATGAGTATAATATTTTCAGAATTGGTGGCGGATTGCAGTATCGATGGAATCATGGTTTATCATATATCAGACCCGGAATCTTCTTTGAAGACCCATCTATTGTTGGAAGTTCTTCTGTAATATTAAATATTGATGGTCAAATAAACAGAAGATGGAAGTTTGGTATCGGCTATGGCGACAACTATTTTACTGCTGGCAAAATAAATCATCCACTAACCTACAATAATGAGAGCCAAACCTATTTCAACCTTAGGCTATGTTATAATATAAAGACCTTTTGATAAATATTGTAGGGTTAAAAGTATGTCTTTGTATCACACCCAAATAAGGAATATAGAGGGGAATAAATTATAAAATTGGCTGAATAATACTAAAACAAATATTAGGGGTTGACTAAAAATAAAATGCCGCTTCATTATTATATGAAGCGGCATTTTATTTTTAAAGTTTGCTATTTAACTATAAACCAAAAGCCTTCTTAACAGCAGGAACGAAGTCAAGCTTCTCCCAAGTAAATAACTCTACTTCTTTGGTTATAGCTTTTCCTTGAGGATCTTTGAACACCTTAGTTACTACTTCGTTTTTACGCCCCATGTGGCCATAAGCCGCTGTTTCACTATATATTGGGTTACGCAATTTTAAACGTTGCTCTATAAAATAAGGGCGCATATCAAATATTACTTCTACTATTTTAGCAATCTCTCCATCAGATTTGCCTACTTTGGCTGTACCGTAAGTGTTTATATAAATACCCATTGGCTTAGCTACACCAATAGCATAAGAAACCTGAACTAATACTTCCTCTGCTACACCTGCTGCTACTAAATTCTTAGCAATATGCCTTGTAGCATAAGCAGCACTCCTATCTACCTTACTAGGGTCTTTTCCACTGAAAGCACCACCACCGTGTGCACCTTTACCACCATAAGTGTCAACAATAATCTTACGACCAGTCAAGCCTGTGTCGCCGTGTGGTCCACCGATAACAAACTTACCAGTAGGATTAATGTGATATTTGATATCGTCGTTAAAAAGCGATGCATACTTATGGTACTTTGCTTTTACACGTGGAATCAATATTTCAACAATGTCCTTTTTGATTTTAGCAAGCATTGCTTCTTCAGCATCAAAATCATCATGCTGTGTAGAAACTACGATTGCATCAATCCGTACAGGCTTATTATTGTCGTCATATTCCAATGTCACCTGGCTTTTAGCATCAGGACGTAAGTATTTGATTTCATTGTTTTCCCTGCGCAAAGCAGCAAGTTCAATTAATACTTTGTGTGCCAAATCCAGTGCTAATGGCATATAATCGTCAGTTTCGTTTGTGGCATAGCCAAACATCATCCCTTGGTCACCAGCACCTTGGTCTTCTTTATTTGCTTTGTCAACACCTTGATTTATGTCAGCACTTTGTTCATGAATGGCAGATAATATACCACAGCTATTAGCTTCGAACATGTATTCACTCTTGGTATAACCAATTTTGCGAATTACTCCTCTAGCAATTTCTTGCACATCCAGATACGAAGTACTTTTAACCTCTCCGGCTAAAATTACTTGACCAGTAGTAACTAATGTTTCACACGCAACTTTGGACTCTGGGTCAAAAGCTAAAAAATTGTCGATTAAAGCATCTGAAATCTGGTCAGCTACTTTGTCTGGGTGTCCTTCAGATACGCTCTCTGATGTAAATAAATAAGGCATTGTAATATTTTTTTCGTTGCAAATATAATAGTACAGTTCTAGTACTATAGAAATAAAAAGCTATTAATTTGGTAAAAAAATTAGTAAGTTTGTAAATAGAGGAATAGATTTAAATTGCAAGATCATTGTACAAATCTATATACTCAGACAAGTCGGTATCCCAACCTTTAAAATTCACTATTCTTTTACCTTTTGCTTTGGCAAACTCGGATACCAAGGCACTATTGGGTTGTTCAGCTCCAAATGTAATAGCATCGGCATAAGTTGCCCCACCTTTATACAAGGCCGTATTTGTTAGTTCCTTAAAGGATTCCATATCCTTTTCTTTGATATTGGCATTAATCAACGCCTTTTTAATAAAGTCGGGGGTTAATTTATCATCAAAAGTATTCTCTCCTATGGTAAAGACTATTTTACTGTTCCCAAATACGGGTTCTCTCTTGTAAGCAGTTCTAATATAAACCGGTGCAAGGCTACTCATCCAACCACTACAATGTATAACGTCAGGAGCCCATCCAAATTTCTTTACCGTTTCCAAAGCTCCTTTACAGAAGAAAATCGCTCTTAACCCATTGTCATCGAACCATCTCTCATTGTCATCATGAAAAATCTGCTTCCTTTTAAAGAAATCTTCATTCTCCAAGAAATAAACCTGTAATCTTGCATTTGGCAAGGAAGCTACCTTTATTTGCAATGGATAATCATCATTATCAACTGATATATTGATACCGGACAAACGCACAACCTCATGTAACCTATGTCTTCGTTCATTGATAACACCAAATCTTGGCATTATGCAACGAACCTCCAACCCGGTTTCATTGCTTTTAATGGCGAGTTTGTTTACTACTTCAGCAAACTCAGTTAGCTCTAAATAAGGCGACATTTCTGTGGCTATGAATAAAATTCTTTTCTTTGACATTTATTAAGTCGTATTTTTTTATGGGTAGCCCGAAAACGAGTCTGCAAAGTTACATAAAAAAAGACGTAAATACTTAGCTTGATTCTAAACCGATAAATTAGATAGGATGATTATATATAAAAAAGTTATTGATATTTCAATATTCCTAACTAGACATAGGGTAGATGGCAAAACAATTGGCTTGGTACCTACAATGGGGGCATTACATAAAGGCCACATTTCGTTGATAAATGAAAGCAAGAAAGCTAATGACTTGACGGTATGTAGCATTTTTGTAAATCCAACACAGTTCAACGATAAAAGTGATCTTGAGAAATATCCTATAACACTGGAGGCAGACATAGTCATGCTATATAATTCGGGTTGTGATGTTTTATTTCTCCCTTCGGTTGATGAAATTTATCCTGAAAATACTGTATTGGGGCATTTTGATTTAGGTTCATTGGAAACTTTGCTTGAAGGTAAATACAGGCCTGGTCATTTTCAGGGAGTATGTCAAGTAGTGCATCGGTTATTGGACATTATCCAGCCAACAAATCTTTTTCTTGGTCAAAAGGACTACCAACAGTGCATGGTTATACAAAAGTTGATTGAGTTGAAAAACATCGATACAGTATTAATTATTTGTCCAACCGTAAGGGAAGATAGTGGGCTGGCTATGAGTAGCAGAAATATGCGTTTGTCGGATAAAAGCAGGGAATCATCTGTTATGATTTATCAATCATTGTTATTTATTAAAGACAATATTGCTTTATTGCCAATAGAATCTATTGAAAAACATGTTTCTGAAAAATTACTAACTACTGGATTCAACCAAATTGATTACGTTGAAATTTGTAATGCAAAGACGTTAGAAAGTTTAAGTCATTACAATTCCCCAATACCCACAGTGGCTTTAATTGCCGCATTTATTGATGGTGTGAGGTTGATTGACAATATGCTAATTTCCTGACAAAGGAAGTCCTTAACAGTTTCTATCCTTACTTTTGCCATCTTATGCAGATACAAGTACTCAAATCGAAGATACATAGGGCAGTTGTCACAGAGGCGAATTTGAATTATGTGGGCAGCCTTACCATTGATGAGGCATTGATGGAGGCCGCCAATATGATTGAGAACGAAAAAATACAAGTGGTGAATGCAAACAATGGCGAACGTATTGAAACGTATATAATTAAAGGCAAAAGAGGAAGTGGCGTTATGTGTTTGAATGGCCCTGCTGCCCGAAAAGGTGCTGTTGGCGATGTGATAATTGTTATTTCGTATGCCCTGATGGATTTTGAAGAAGCTAAGACTTTTAAGCCATGGGTTGTGTTCCCAAAGGAAGGGAATAAATTATAATTAGGCTGTTCTATAAATTGCTTCCCCCTACTAAATACTTATCATGAACAAAAAAATTGCCAATGGAATAAAATATGCCTTTTTCTTAGGAATAGGTATTTTCTTGGTTTGGTGGAGTCTACATCAGATACCAGATAATAAATGGGCAGAATTTAAAGGGGCATTGATAACTTCCAACTTTTGGTTGTTGATACCAGTTTTCATAATCTTATCCGGCAGCCATCTTCTCCGCGCCATCCGTTGGAACACATTGATGTTGCCGATGGGCTATAAACCCAGACTAACCAATACTTTTTTCGCTGTAATGATTGGCTATCTCGCCAATTTAGCGATTCCTCGTTTGGGAGAAGTATTGAAATGTACCATTTTAGCAAAGTATGAAAAAGTTCCCGCAGAGAAATTAGTAGGTACAATCTTCGTTGAGCGCGCAGTGGATGTGGTGTGCTTGGGAGTCGTATTTATATTGGCTTTTGTGTCACAATATCAAATCATTGGAGAGTATGGTAAGCAGTTGATACGCAATTTATTTGCAAACAAGAGTGGTAATTTCTCTTGGACAAAGGTTGGGATTATTGTGGGTGTATTAGTAATTCTTATTGTAATTATCAAAGCATTCTTCCGTCAGTTTGCACATCTCAAAATTGTAATTGCCGTAGAAAAAATTCTAAAAGGAATTTTGGAAGGACTGTCTGCCATTAGGTATTTGAAACAAAAAAGCAGGTTCATTGCTTGCACAATTGGTATTTGGAGTTTATATATTGCAGGTACTTGGGTAGGACTTTATGCAACACAAGGAACTATGGGACTTGGTTTGGGCACAGCAATCTCTGCTTTGGCTTTTGCCAGTATTGGAATGATTGTTACCCCAGGTGGCATTGGTGCTTATGCCTTCTTCTTGGCAAAAGTGTTGGAGAAAAGCAAGATTCCTTTTGAAATTGGTTATGCCAACGGTACATTGCAATGGTTCGCCCAATTTTTATTGGTAGTCATAATGGGGTCAATATGTTTGGGGCTTTTGCCTTGGTACAATAAAACAGCAATGGTTAATGAAACAAATTGATGCAATAGCAAAAAAGGTTTACACACTACCTTCTCTTGTGGCAGCTATAAATGGCTGGCGTTTGAGGGGACAAACCATTTCGTTTACCAATGGTTGTTTCGATATTTTGCATGAAGGACATATATTTTCTCTTTCGCAAGCAGCCAGCGAAGCCGATATGCTGATAGTTGGCGTAAACAGCGATGCAAGCACCAAACGATTGAAAGGGGAGGAACGACCAATAAATAATGAACAGAGTAGGTCGTTGCTATTGGCAAGTCTTGCCATTGTTGATGCGGTAGTAATATTTGAAGAAGATACTCCACTGAACCTGATTTCTACCATCCTGCCCGATGTTTTGGTTAAAGGTGGTGATTATACCATAGAACAAATTGTTGGTGCAAAAGAAGTAATAGCCAATAGAGGAAGAGTAGTTATAAATCCAATCGTTCAAGGTTTTTCTACAACTGGTATCATTGAAAAGATACGTAAACTCGGATAGTTTACTTCAATCTTACACTCTAAATCATTATTAAAGTAATTTTAAATTAGAAATTCAATACCAAAAAAGGAAATAACTCTCCAAATTCAATTAAAATTGCTCATTTCCTCACGTGGTTCTGTCATTTCCTCACGTGGTTTTGTCAATCATTCACGTGGTTCCGTCAATCATTCACGTGGTTCTGTCAATCATTCACGTGGTTCTGTCGGTCATTCACGTGGTTTAAAGGCGGATTTGGTCAAGAAAATGATGGCTAAAAGCATAGTTTTCGTTATAACCTTTTATAAACACTTATCCCCTTTACTTTGTAACCGTTAATGGCAAAATACTTTTACATATTTATCTGTTGGATGACCTTTGTCATCCCACTCAAATCAATAGCGCAGCAAACTACTGGTACAACTGAACGCAGTAAAATATCTGATGCTGAAATAGAGCGCGCTTCTATTTTATTGCCATCCGAAGACATCAACAATCGCATTAAACAGAATATGTTTGTTAAGGTAGAAACTAACAAAAAGACCTGTTATGTTGGCGAACCGCTATTAGTGACCTATAAATTATTCACACGATTACAATCTCATTCCAAAGTAGTGGATGCACCCACATTTACAGGATGCAGTGTTGTAGAAATGACCACAAACGACCAAAAGGAAGAAGATGAGGTAGTAAATGGAAAGGTTTATAAGACTTATGTAATACGAAAAGTACAGTTATTCCCTTTGCAGGAAGGGCCATTGCAACTTGGCAAAGCGACATTGGAGAATGATGTAGAACTTTACCGAATGGAGACTGGTGGCTATAAAAACATATCACAAAAAGTAGAATTAAAGAACGATTCAGTTACCCTACAAGTAATCCCTTTGCCATCAGATAGTGAAAAACATGTGTTTACTGGCGTAGTAGGCAAGTTTTTTATTTTGGCTAAAGTGACAAAAACGATAGATACCGCCAATGACAATAACTCCCTCGAACTAAAGATAACAGGCAGTGGCAACTTTATGAACATGGCTTGCCCAACAATAATATGGCCAGCAAACATTCAGGGATATGAACCCCAAGCGAGCGAAATGCTCGATAAATTATCCTTCCCAGTACTCGGCGAGAAAAAGTTTGTTATTCCTTTCACCTGTAAAAAGGTTGGCGATGCAGTAATTCCCCCAATAACTTTTACATACTTTGACGCAGATGTTAAGAATTTTGTTTCTGTCCAATCCGATTCCATCCATATTACCGTAAAACCAGAAATCCCGTTAATAGATAGCACCAAACTTTCCCCTGAAATTACCAACATCAAGTACTTATGGATCATTCCCATCATTGCTTCAATAGTGGGATTGGTGTTCTCGTATTATTCATTGAGGAAAAGGAAAGGAACCACAAAAAGTTCTGTTTCAGTATCAAATGAAAATAGTTATAACAAGGAAAACCTGATTAATTACAACGAGAAATTAGCTGCTTTAATACTGATTGATGATAACAAGGTCTTTTATTCTGAAGCTAAACTACTTGCAACCGATTTAATGGAGAGTTCTTTAAGTGAAAGTAATGTGCAAACTTTAAATAGTATTGTGTCTTTGTGCAATGAAGCTTTATATGCGCCCGTTTCAGCCAATAAAGACTATATAATAACCACATTACAGAATATAATTACTCATCTTTAGGGTAGGGTCGTGTATTATTCCGAATATTTGTACCCCACACTCCTCACTGATTGAAAGTGTTTGGGATTTCTGTTATCCTGTTCAAAGTTTTTCCTAAAGTTAAGTATAAAGTTATCGATGGTTCTTGTGGTAGGGTACACATTATAGCCCCAAACTACCTGCAATATCTTTTCCCTAGTCACTACTTCGCCTTTATTTTCTATCAAAAGCTTCAATAACATGGTTTCTTTCTTACTTAGTTCTACCACTTTGCCATCGTGTGTGGTAGCGTTCTGTGCTTTAAAGTCTATCGTGTTCCCCCCAAAGCTGTAAGTATCCCCAATATTTTCTTTTACTTGTATTTTTTGGTTCTTGGTAATTAGTTTCTCCACCCTCAGCAGCAATTCCTCTAGGTTAAAAGGCTTTGTCAGGTAATCATCAGCCCCTTTTCTCAATCCCAACACCTTATCTGCGCTAGTATTCCTTGCACTTAGCATCAAAATGGGTGTATCCAAATTATTTACCCGCATTGTCTCTGCAACGGTTATCCCATCCACTTCGGGCATCATCACATCCAGTACAATAAGATCGAAATATTCGTTGGCAATGGCCTTCAATGCATGCGTTCCGTTGAATGCACTAGTCACTTCATAACCTTCCATCTCCAAATTCAGCTTTAACGTATCATGAAGGTTCTCTTCATCATCAACCAACAATATATTCCCCTTATTTTCTATCATTATACTACGTTTAATGTTACGGTAAATATACTTCCTTGTGGATTATTATCGCTTATTTCAATATGTCCATGGTGTTCTTGGGTTATCTTCTTACATAAATACAAACCTAGCCCCGTTCCCTTTGTATTCCTTGTGTTTTCATCGCCGCTTCGGTAAAATTTATCAAAAACTTGCTTCTTTTCTCCGTCCGAAATACCTAATCCTTCATCGGCTACCTGCAATGTCGCCTTACTATTAACCACTTTCAGGGTAATATCAATAGGAGCTTCCTTCGGCGAGTATTTAAGTGCGTTTTCTATCAGGTTATTGATTAGCATTTGGAGTAATAACTCTTCTCCCAATACAAAAATGCCCTCATTTATAGCTGCATTTATCTTTCTTTGAGGATAACGGGTAATAAAATTCTTCGTACTTCCTGCTATAATGTCCGTTAAGTTCAATTCTTGCTGCATTGGTTTATAAGCCCCTGCGTCTAATTGCGCAGCTAATAGGATATTGTTGCAAAGCGTATTCAATCGGTTCGCTTCCTGCAAGGTATTATTGATTAGTTTCCGTTGTTTCTCCTCATCCAGCCTATGTTTCTGTAAAGTCTCTAGGTTTAGTTGTGCCACTGCAATCGGAGTTTTAAGTTCGTGGGTCACAGCCATCATAAAGTTGTGCTGTTGGTGCGAAAGCCGTATCTGTCTTCTCGTTGCCCTGAATACAAACACTGCCCCAAACAGAATCAACGCCAAAAAAGTAGAGCCTTCTCCAATATATTGTGCTATTTTTCGGTTTCGTGCGGCTTCTATCAGTGTTACTTTGGCAATATAGTGTGGATCATCCTTCTTTAACCCCGACAAAAGCATATTTGCCATCAGGTTATTTTGGTTTTGAAGCGCAACAAACCACCAAACAAGCGCCGCAATCATGTAAGAGAGCAAAACCCAATACACAATGGTCACAATCGTCAGTTTTTGCTTGGTAGTCAGCGTCATAGTGTTGCTTTTTCTACTCTTATGCCCGCATCTAACACAGATTCCAATGGATTTTCGCGCATCACCTGTTGCAATGTAAACTGATAATCCCCTGCTTTCAACTTTATTGGCGACTGTGTGATGCGCACTCTGTGTGTAAATATGTCGTCTATGCCACTTCCCAGCCAGCCATTGCCATTGTGTGCCAATATCAGTTCCAATTGTTGGTTTATCGGCGCAGTATTGGGGGCTTTTGTGGTTACATTCAACCAAAGGTTGTTATAATGGTAGGCATCTTCGTGGCGCACCACAATAAATATGTTATATAGTGCGTCAGTATCCTTAATTGTGAAGTTAAAAGTGGGTTTATTGGCGGTATTCCATTGAAAATTGGGGAAGGCAGCCCTCTTTTCATACACATCTATGGTGTTGCAAGCGGTAAATAGAAAACAACCAAAAACAATAACGAGGCGAAGTACTTTCACTAATAAAAATTTTGTCAAAGATAGGCAAATCAAGAAGAACGGAAATCGTTAGGAACGTGAATCGCAAGTGCCGTGAATCGGGAGGAACGTGAATCGCAAGATGTACGACTCCATACTTGCGATTAACGATTCTCCCGACTTCCGATTCTATGTCTTCCGTTCCTTTCGATTCACGATTTTATCAACGGTTTCAGCAACCCCTCCAATCCGTTCAGTTTTATTTCGTAAAGCGTCTCCAATGCCACGCCAATCTTGCCTTTTGGAAAGCCATTTCGCTTATGCCATTCCAAATAGAACATGGGCAGCCTATAAATCAGCGTGCCTTTATACTTTCCATAAGGCATTTCCTCCCTTGCTATCTGAATCAGGATGTCGCCGTTGGGTTGTGGGGTATTTTGTTGTGGATTACTCATTTTATTGGATATTTAATTTACAATTATCTTAATCGTGGAATCTCTTTCTTCTATAGCTGATACTAAAACCAACGGAATTTACCGAACCGCCACCATAAAATACAGACTCTTCTCGCAATCCCAAATTTATTTGCCCCCCTAGTTGTCTCCAATCAATCAAATAGCCAGCTTTTACTCCTGTTGCAACACCATTAAACTTTGTTTCAGCATCATGAATATAAGTATTGTCAAAATTTGGCACAAGACCAACTAGATTGTACCCTAATTGTGGCTCGATGTAAAACCCAGAACCAGTTCTGTCGAACGTATATAGATAACCTATTTTAAGAGGAGCCGTAGCAATACCATAATCTGTATTTGCTTTATAGAAAAACATGTTTACGCCAAATTCAGTAGTTACTGCATCCGCCTCTGAAACCGGAATAGATACATTAAGGAATGCTCCCCATCCTGCGGTATATTGATTACTGTTTTTACCTAATAACTTCGAAACCAATAGCTGGGCATGAGATACGGTAACAGTAGATGATAGAATAATAATGGCGATTAGATGTTTTTTCATGCGTATTTTTTGTTCTTTAGGTTTACTATTAAGGGTTCAAATATATATTTTTTGGTGAGATGAGTATAAGATTTGTACTATCTGACGAAATTGACGAAATGAGTCTTCTAATTGCTTCTAGAACCAGCCTTTTTTATAAATTATAAACGTCTATGCGAGGCAGGAAGCAATCTAACCTATAAAACAAGGTTGCTTTGTTGGCGAGTGACATGTTTTTTGGTAAACTTAGCCTTAAAGCATGACTCTAAACACTCATATTTCATAACTAATAACTAATATCTCCTATCTAATAAGTACCGTTGTTCCTTTTTTATGCACGGGCAATTGAGTATCGTGGTCTATGTAGTCAAGCATCCACACGTAAGTGCCAACTATTGGTGCGGAACCGTTTACAGTTCCATCCCATTTGTTTGTCCAGTCCCTAGTTTCAAATACCAATTGCCCAAAACGGTTGAATACTCTAAACAATAGGTTGTCTGCCTTCCAAGCATTGAGGGGATAGAGGTAGTCGTTCTTGCCATCGCCATTGGGGGTGAAGGCAGTGGGGACATCTATATAGCAATTGGGGATTACTTTGATGTAGTCATTGGCGGTGTCTGTGCAGAAATCGCCTGTTATTATCAATCGTACCAAGTAATTTACGATAGTATCATTGTGGGGATATAGTTGTGGCTCTGGATCTTGGGCAGTGCTAGATTGATTGTCGCCAAAGTCCCAATGCCATTTATTTATCTTGCCAATACTTGTGTCTGTAAAGATGGCTTCTTCAATAGGGCATACAAATGCAGCGGGTTGAATAGTACCATCATCGTGCTTCTGTATGGTGAAGCCGGGTTTGATGGTGTCTGTATAGTTTTTCAATGTAATTATAGTGTCGTAAGTGTCGTTACATATCTCGTTGGAAACAAACAACTGTACCTTCTTAGGAGAGAAGTCGGTATAAACAATGCTAGTATCTTGTTTATGAAAGTAGAAGGTATCGTTGGTGTTAAAGAAAGTCCAGTCCCACTTGTCAATCCCATTTAGGTTATTGTGGGAGTAAGTGATGGTATCTATCTTACAACCATATTGAACGATTGGATCAAAGTGGGCATCCACGGCATCCAGTGCTTTGAACTTGAGGGCATTGCCAATAGGAGAAGCGGTGTTGCAACCGTTTGTCAACTTACTTCCATCCGATGCGGTTTTTATCTTCACACTATATTCTCCCGAAACCACAATTGGCGATGCAAAGAATAGTCGTAAACTATCGCCCAACCCACCATTGCAAATACTGGCAGCACTGTCTATAACCACAACCGAAGGCCCTGTAATGGAGAAGTTGCTGCCATCGATAGCGAGGGAACTGCATAGGTACTGATTGTTAAAAGTGAGTTCCATCATCTTGGGCGCACAAGGCAACGGAAGCAATGTATCTATCAATGCAGGTGCACCGGGTTTGATAGTTATTGTTTTATACACTGTATCTATACAACCAAAAGAATCCCTGGCTATCAACGAAACAGTATATTTTTTAAAGGTATAGATTGAGGGATAATTGATAGCAGGGGGCGTTTGTTGTTTGCTGGTATCGCCATTGCCAAAGTTCCATTGCCATGCTATCACCTTGCCCACACTGTTGTTAGTAAAAGCAACCTGTAGCGGACAAGTTGTATCCTGTACATCAAATGCAGTAGTAAGACTATGCGGCAATGGAATGATAGTAAAAGTATTTGCAGCAGAACAATAGGCATTGAATGCCTTTAGATACAATGTTTTAGGATTGGTTCCAGTGAAAACAAACACTGGCGCAGAAGTACTCTTTAGGAGAGTATCAGATTCAAACACCCATAGCCAATTAGTGGCAGCCTTGCAACTATCGAAAGCGAACAAGGTATCAGTTTTGCAAGCAACCCGGATGCTGTCGTAAAAGTCGGCGGCTACTGTAAATGGTGTAGTAAACAACAAATTAGTATCCGCTACAACTAAATTACATTCATTCATTATCCTATTGCCAATACTATCTGCGTGAATAGATAAAAGGAAGTCTCCGGATACATACGAATTAAGGTTAATTGCTACTTCGTTCCCCAAATTATTCAAACAGGATAGCACCTTGGCATTCACAATTGGTATGGTATCCTGTTTAAGTTTATCAAATTTAACCAACGTAAAATTGCTTCCACTGCTATCAACCGAACTACACTGTACAGATTTATTGAAGAAGAAATGTACACTCTGTGTACCACAAGTATCTATTTTAATGCTATCCACTATAGCAACTTTGGAAGATATTACCGTAATAGGATGAGAAGTGGAATCTTTGCATCCTACCTGATTGACAGCTACAAGCGATGCCTGATAGGATACGTTTGAATCAATCGTTGGATAGGTTTGTAATGCCGGATTTGGCAATAAACTTGTATCTCCATTACCAAAAATCCACCGCCACGAGCTTATAGAACCAGAACTAGTATCTGTAAACGAAGCTTGTACATTAGAGCAGATAGTATCTGCAACAGTAAACCCAACGTTGATGGTATGGTCAACAGGGGGAAAGGTTTCTGTGTAGCTATCACTACAAACCCCATTGCCAACAATCAATTTTACCTTTCCGGGGTTTAAAGTATCATACACAAAACCACTATCTGCCGTACTTATGAGGGTATCGCCCAAATACCATTTCCAATTGGTGGTGCTATCCTTTCCCACTCCATTAAACACCGTAGATAAGGTATCGTTCTTGCACCCATATTTTACCTGGGCAGAAAAGGCAGCAGTCAGTTTATTAGCCACATTAAAGTTCACATATTCACCCGTAGGAGTAGGAACACTACACTCATTTACAAGTGTGGTGAAGTTTACCCCATCTCTCAACGTTAATTTATAAGTACCCCCAATAGTTATAGTAGAAGCAAGGTTTACAAAAACAACCCTCGTCAGTCCATTGGAATCACAAATGGTAGTGGCACTAGAAATAGTAACCGGCGATGGTCCCGTGATGGCAAACTGACTACCATCGGGCGCAACAGAATCGCAAAGCATTGGCCTGTCAAATACCAGTTGCAGTTGCTGTGGGGCACAAGGCAAAGGGGTAGTGATGCTATCCAGCTTTGTGGGCAAAGCAATTACCCTATACAACCCAAAGCTATCCCCTATTGGTATGGGTGTGTTACATATATCAGTAATTCCACCCCCAGAACTATCAAGCTTGGTAGAGAGTATATAACGACCTGTATCCAAAGCAGCAGCAAGATATACAGTAATAGAATCCATATCAAACCCTCCATTCTTACAGCCATGCCCTACAGCAGAATCTATCTTAGTGCTTGAAGAAAGAGCGAAGCCACTACCATCGGTTGCCAGCGTTTTGCAAAGCATGGGTTTGTCCAACTTGATACCTATTGCACTACCCGAACATTTAAGTGCCGCACTAGAAAATTTGGGAGTCAACGTATCAGTAATAACTGCTGTTCCGCCACCTGTACCAAATGTAAGACTATAGCCAGATTGATTAGTTTTAGTAAAATGACTAACCATTAACACATAGTTATGCCCTTGAATAATTGTAGGCATCGCACCAATGTTGGGATAGCCAAATCCTCCACAATTAAAAACGTTTGTACCAGAAGAATTTGCACCTGTTACACCTGCGTTTCCCGACCAATTACAGGCAACAATCAAAGATGAATCCGTGTAAACATCTGCAAAGTTGTGACCCGTAATATCAAACAATTGCCAATCGTAATCATCAGTTAAAACATTGGGAGTAATCAATAAACTGAGTGTACCCGTTTTAAAACATTTAAACTTATACCAGTATGGATTGATGTCCGTGTAAACATATCCATCACCCAAACAAGGCCTTACCGGCACAGGGAAATTGCCACAAGGGGCCACACTATCTTGAATAAATACACTGCTTCCACATACGGGAAAAGCAGAAGAGTCATTTTGTCCGCTCGTTGGACAAACAGTTGGAATCTGAGCAAAAGAAGCATTACTTAGCAATGTAAACAAAACAATAAGGGGGAAAGCTATTTTGTACAATCGCATAAAGGAGAATGATTGGACGTAAAAATAAGGATTAATCAAAAAAGAAAGTGGTACAAAAGAAAAGTGCCTTATAAACTTATTTTAGTTCAATGCATTAGTATTTGTGAAATACTTGAAAACCAGGCGGGCATTTTACAAATCTACGCAGCACAGATGGTATGGCAGTAACACCTATGATTTGACTTAAGGATAATAAATAGTGTATTGTAAATAATAAGTGGGTTCTTTACTACAAAAAAAAATGAAGAACGCAAACATCCCCGTTTATATTATTCCAGAAGATGCCCCACAAATAAAACAGTACAAAGAGTTATTCCAATACCTCCAACTGCCAGAAAACCACACGTTGACCTTAAATGTTCAGCAAGATATGGTGTTTGAGGGAGAAGTAATGATGCTTCAGGACATCATAGCTACCATGCAGCACTATCCGCAGGTAATAGAAAAAATGATATTGGGAATAGAGTTGAAGTTTACCGAGATAGAAGACAGCGAAATATATTTCCCCGAATCTTACTGGAAACGTCAGGTCGAGTATTATAGATGGTTCAATAAGATGTTCGATATGCCCCTTGTCCTATTTTACCTGCACGATGAGGATGCACGGTTTTATTGTTTAGCCGGAGATATGCTGGCAGAACAAAGTGTAACTACGACTGGACCGCTGGATAGTGGCGGCAGATCCGAAATAAACTTCACACGGGATCAAGCCCTCATTTTGGTACAGCGGCTGCACAATGCCTGCTGGCTTATGTTGGTTTTTTGCCATGCCAGTGGTTTCAACCCCAAAAGCTATATAGAAGCCATGATAGCAACCTTCTCTTTCGATTTCAATATTTCCTACGAATCGGTATATGAAGCCTATAAAAAAGACATTGAAGAAGGACTACAGTTAAGGCTACAGCCTAATAAGCGCAAAGGCGAATAGCACCCTCATCGAAAATAATAAAATATGTAGAGACGCATATCAATGCGTCTTAGGCGGAACGCCTCTTTCGCTGCTACTGAAAGTGTCCTCACGTATGGATTTGCTACAATCAAAGTAGTTACAATTGTTTAATAGCTGTATAAAGCCACGCGTCACAGACGGCGCATTAGCAGCAAAGTTGGCTTGGATTAGCAGGTATCAGTTGATATTAATTTAACGGGCAGTCACTGTGCAATTTAGGCAATGTAGCTTTAGCAAGTATCTCATTTGCTTTAGCCAGTTTTTCAGGAAATAAAACCTTGCCCCTATACTTTTCAAGTCTTTTATCAATCGGAACAATGGGCACTTTCGACTCATTCAATTTTTCAATAATTTTCATATCCCACTGTTTTATTTTTTTGTTACTAAAAATGCTTCATAATCCTCATCAATTTCAAACTCCACCCAAGTTTCATTTTTTGTGAATCCAAAAATAACAAAGTCCTCCAAAATTTCTGACAAGTTATTAGTAATGCCCATTCTATAAAGCCTTGTCCGTACACTTGTGCTGCCTGTTGCTATGATCATTGCGTTTGGGTGCTTTTCCAAAAAGGCATATATTGTAGAAGCTACTGTTGCCAATACTTTCAAACTATCCCCGTTGTTAGTCACCGACAAATCATCAATTCCCTTTGCCGCTTCGTCATAGTCCCCAAAAGCAAGGTTATAAATATTTTCGTTGCTTGTCTTCTGGTACTCTATTACTTTTTTTACAATCCCTTTTGCCCCCTCACTATAAAACTCAAAATACTCAAAGTGGTTTTCTGTTTTGTATTGGTATCTAGGCTTGTTCAACTTTTCATTTTTCCAAAGGTAACAATATTCTTATCAAAGGTTCACTTATTTAAAATAGACTACGCCAAGGTTTGTGTCTTCACGAACGTTTTATTGTTGCTTTAGTTGGTTCGTGAGGATACAAACCTTGGCTTATGAATCAGGTTAAAAGCCATTTCACCAACCGATGAGGATAGTTCTATACTTTCAAAACTCTCTATTTGGTATAGCAACCTAGTCACTTCGTTTTTATTCTTAGAACCCTGTATAAGTTCCATTTTTGTAATTACAGAAAGCATCAATTTTGTGTCTTTATCCTCCAGTTTTTGAAGGGATGCCAATACTTCAAGATGTTTGGGCTTGGTGTTATCCAATAACTCGATTAGTACGTCTGTGTCAATAACTATTTGTTTCGATTCCATGCTTCTCCACGTATTTTTTCAGCTTGAAGGTTAAGATTGGTCAATGAGCCAGCCATTTCTGCTATTTTCTGCTTGTTCGAAGCTTTTTTAATAAGCACATCGTTTATAGTATAGGAGTCGTTCAACAGCGATGAGGCAGGTTTATTGTCCTCAACCAAAGCCTCTTCAACAACAATTTCTACCTTCTTGCCATAAGTTTCTTTGGGAAACTTATAAACAGGCTGCTGTTCGCTCGGGAAAACTATTTCTCTATACATTACTAATATATTTACTCACAAAGATATACAAACAATAACCATTAAGTGATTGGATAAAAAGATGTTGCTGTTACAGAGGCTTTTCAAATTAAATCATCGGCCAATATCTTAGTGAAGCCACGCGTCACAGACGGCGCGGCAGCAGCGAAGTTGACGCGGACTAGCTGGGAAGAGAGATTAATTAAAATCATTCCGAGTAAGTGTTTTGTTTCCCAATAAAGTGAGGCAATCACGATTGCTGATTAAATATGTTGCTGCAATCAAATTATCCATTGAACCTGTAAGCAGGTTATCAATTTGAGTAGTGTAGTTCTCAACCATTTTGTTGTATGAAGCTTCAACAGTTTCATCATTTTGTAAAAATGATTTTATACCAAAGTTTTCACAAGAGTAAAATACAGTTGAGTAGTCAAGAATGATTTCAATTTCTTCTTCGTATCCAATAAATGAATGGCATCCATTTGCAACTAAAACTTTCCCTATGTTCTTTCCAGTTGAACAAGCAGTAGAATAGAAAAAAGAGTTTGAGAAATGATGAGCATTTGCTGCACTGATGAAAACATCATTGCAAACAAACTCATCATTGTTTCCATGAGTTAGTGCAATGAAAATAAACCGACAACCATTCAAACACAACAAAATTGCGTTTATGTTAGCCTCTGTGCAATCTAATCCCCGAATGGAAACATGGTTTACAAGTGCGTTTACTCCAATGACAGCAATAATATCACCGTGGCTATCTTCAAAGTAATCACCAAGTGCAAAATCGTTGTCATCATAAGCTATAAAAGTGTTAATCATCAAGTTTAGTTTTTTGACGAGTAAGCAAGTCAACTGCAAGTTTCAAAATATTTCTCTCCATCTGCTTTCCTATTTCCCCTTGCTGTCTTATGCTCTCCAGTATATTGTCAAGTGTGTAAGTTTTTGCGTCTTTAGTTTTCAAATAAGGTTTTTCTCTTTTTTCTTTTGACTGTTTTGTAATCCATTCTTCCAAGACAGCATCAACCCTTGCATCTAATTTGTGAGAGGCACTTTCAACAAGAGAAACAATTTTTGTGTAATCACTTGTTACACTCTCCAATGCGAACGCATCATGATTTATCAGGAAAATCAAATCTTCGTTTTTTATTTTGCAAAACTCATCCGCAGTAATCAGTATCACATAGACAAGTGCAGTTTTCTGTCTAATATCTTTGAACACTTGCACACCCGACAATTCTCCTTTGCTAAAATTCACATCAAGCAGAACAATCATTTTTTGATTGAGGTGACCTAAGACATATTCCAATCCTTGATTAGAATTTTCATAATGCAATACTTCTTCTTCGCCAAACTTGGTTTTGAGTTCAACTAACAACGGGTCATTTTTTAGAATCAACCCATCATGTATTACAACAATTTTTGTCGGAGTATTCATTTTATTGTTTGTTAAATGGCAATTTAATTTTGAAAGTAGCACCAGTTGGTTTCAATTCATTTTCTACCAACTCCACACTTCCTTTCAACGCTTCAATTCTTTTCTCTACTATGTAAAGCCCAATGCCAGCACCACCTTGTTCAGCGGTTCGTGTATTATACAAACCGAAAATCCAATTCTCATCACCTGCATTTACACCTACTCCATTATCGGAAAAATAAAGAGTGAAATTATTTTCATCAAGATATCCCGTGCATTTAATCGTTTTATCTTTTGTTTTCTGCAATGCTTTGATAGAGTTCGCTATCAGGTTTTGAAAAATATCTTCAAAGAATTTCTTGTTTGCATTAACAACAAAATCATCTTTGATCTCAACTACCGTTTTTATTTTTTCTGATTTGAATGTTTGCTCATAAGTATTCAACAACAAATCTTCAATCATTTCCTTTACACTAAAATCTTCAAAGTCGATATCAGAACTTGCATAGCTCAACATGAAATCAGTGACCTTTAGCAAGGTTGTCATTTCATCATAAATCAAAACAGCGTATAGCTTGAACAAAACATCTTGCTTAGGATTAGGAAAATTGATTTTGAAAAACTCCGCCATCCGTTTTATTTTCCCAAGCGAAGTTCTGATAGCATGAGAAATATTTGAAGCGTAATCCTGCAATGACATCAAACTCAAATAAATATTTTCTTTTCGTGTTACTTCAATTTGAAATTTCTTTTGCTCACTGATGCTTTCAGAAATTACAGTATTCAGTTCATCTATTTGGTTATTGATGATGTCAAAAACTCCTTTCAGTTCAGGTTTTTCTTTCAGTAAATCATTTTCAATTTTTGCAATTGCAGTTGCAAAATTCTTGACTTCCTTTCCTGCCTTCTGCAATTTCTTTTCTACATCACTTCTCTTTGATTCCCTCTCATACATTTTGACATCACCCCAAACATCTATTTGCTCAATGATGAAATCTTTCAAATCGTTATACTCTTTAGTGTTCAAAAAATCTTGACGATTTGTAGCATCAATGATTTGCGGATTGTTGGCTTGCGTAATATCAAGTATGCCGATAATTTCTCTTGTGCCGACCTTATCAAAAGTTCCTCTCCATCTTCTTTTATCTATCCCTAAAATATCTCTTCGCTTCTCTGTCTTGACAGCATTTTCAGCAAATGGAGTTGCTATGACACCATCACGATAAATTTTTATTCCATCAATCCGTGTGTCATCATTTTTATAAATCTTGTTGTAGTGTCGCTTTGCAGATTCGTTGAAGTAAAACATTTTCATTTTGATAAGACCAAAAGATTTTGCTTCAATTTCTTCAATCACAATTTTACCAAGCATCTTATCAAATCGCAATGTTTCTTGCTTGTTAGTTTCAGCATTGAAACCAATTTCAGCATGATGCGAATAATATTTTATTGGTTCAGGTTTTACAGGTTTGTTTTTGTAAGCATCAAATTCATTTGACTTCAAATGAATATCAAACGGTGGCTTGACAGGATAAAATGGAGAAACCAATTTTGACAATTCCCGATACAACCATTCCAAATCTTTTTCAGCCCAAGTTTCGCTGACCTTCGAAATAATTATTTGAGTTCCTTGTTCGGTTTTACTTGCATTTGATTCCCACTCATAATTATTATCAACTTCTGTAAAAAGTGAAAGTTGCTTAGTTGATTTTGAGACATCTGATTTGGCTTCGTATTCATCCCAATTGATATTTACTTTTAACCATTTATCAGTTCCAAGTTGTTTTGTTCTGATTAATAGTCGTTCACCAAGTTTATCAACTGCAAATCGTCCAATACCTTTTTCGCCAACAAATTTTCTATTGAATGGAGCATCAGAAAAAAGATTTACTCTTTTATTGTTCGTACCGACAACCATCCACTTATCACGAATATCTTCAAATGACATTCCTATTCCATTGTCGGAAATTATAATTCTGCTTTCGGCATTTGCTTCTGAAACATTTTGAAATTCTACTAAAACATTTGTTGAATTTGCATCATAACAATTTTTAACCAGTTCAAAAACGGCAGTAATACGGTCGGTAATTAACTCTCGACCTAGTAATCGAAATGTATTTACATCGAAACGCCAGTTTAAAACTTGTTTATTTTGTTCCAATTTTTTCAATGTGATTTTTAATACTTTTTGCAATAGCAACACCCAATCCTACTGGTACAGCATTCCCGATTTGCCTAGCAATAGATGGTGATGAAAATGGTTTCATCGGATCTATAAATTGATAGTCTTGTGGAAAACTTTGAATTAACGCCGCTTCTCTCAGCGTTATTGCCCTATCTTGTTCCGGATGACCAAAGCGACCATTGCCTAAACCCGTACAGTAAGTTGTCATTGTAGGTGCTACTTCATTCCATTTCATTCTTCCATAAACACTTCTGAATGTTTTACCCGATTCTTTTTTATGACATTCAAGCCATAAGCTTTTATCCCAATCTCTCCAAAAGCCACCTTCTTTTGTAGCTTGAATTCTTTTTTTGTTCAAATCGGTTAGCTTTCTCGCTTTGTGTAAAGGGTCAGAAGGGTGTGCAACGCCATCTTCCACTGTAGGTAAATGACCAATGGCATCCTTTACTGTTACATAATTATTTTCGATTACTGTTTTGTTGATAAGCTCAATCTTACCATGCTTAGACCCAAATAAAACCAATCGCTTTCTTCTTTGTGGCACTCCGTAATCTTGAGCGTTGACTATATAGTAGCTAACAAAGTAGTTTCTGTCTTCAAGATTTTTCACAAAATCATTAAAAACCTTACCCCCATCAAATTTTAATAACAATGGAACATTTTCCATTGATACTATTTCTGGGTCAACCTTATTGATCAAATCGGCAAAGGAGTAAAGCAATTTCCATTTTTCCTCAACAGAAGTTGTTTGAGACTTATTTGAGTTTCTATGATTATAAATAGAAAAAGGTTGGCACGGTGCACAACCAACAAGAATTTTTCTCTCGCCATTTAAATAAAGTGATTCTAATTCATCAGATGAGAACTTGGTAATGTCTCTGTGTAGAAACTTCGCATTATTATTCTTTTCAAAGGCATATTCACAGCTTTTATCAAAATCAACACCAGCTTTTACTGCAAAATTTTCTTTTACAAAGCCATGCGTTAGCCCCCCAACCCCACAGAACAAATCCACAACGGAGAATGCTTTATACGATTCTTTTGTTAGTTCATTCACCATAATCAAGTTGTTAGAATTAATCTGCAAAGCTAACTTCTTTTAAATTATTTAGAGACATATCATTCTGGTAAGTCTTTCTTCAGACATATCTATTAATCACCTCCCCTTGGCGCAAGTCTTCCGAAGGATGACTTGTGTGTACTAGTCAAACCAGTTTGCAACCGCCACTCGCTCAAATAAAACTTTCAGAAAGCAGTGTTCTTATTAGCTAGTTTTCAAAAGACTCTCCTTTTCTTGCTCAAAGGTGAGGGATTTTAATTGATAATTGATAATTAATATTTGATAACAACGCCCCTCTCTACGTTTAAAGAACACTTCCCATTTATCAATTATCAATTGTCCATTATCAATTTATCAATTGTTCACTACCTTCATAGCCAAATAGATGGGTTATGATAGCAAATGAAACAATGCCTACCGCACTAAATGAGCAACAAGTGATGATGCTGAGGCTACTGAAAAAACCTTTGCCCGAAGAGGATTTTAAACAGATGCAACGCTTGGCTGTGCAGCTATTATCTAAACAATTGGATGAAAGCATTGGCAATTGGGAGCAAGAAAACAATATGGAAACTACAGATTATGATGCGCTGCTCAACAATCATTTTCGCAAAGCAACCAATAGCCAATAATGAAAATTGTATTGGATAGCAATGTATTGTTGGTTGCCATTGGCAAAAAAAGCAAGTACCGCCCTATATGGGATGCTTTTATAGAAGGAAAATACCAATTGATTCTCTCTGAAGACATACTGCACGAGTACGAAGAGATATTGTTGCAACACACAAACCAACAGATAACATCCCTAGGATGGAAATATTTTTGGAATCCCCAGATGTCATTTTCAGAAGAGTGTATTACAACTGGAACGCCATCAGCGCAGATGTGGACGACAATAAATTTTTCGATGTTGCCGTTGCCACCAATGCTGAATACCTAGTAACAAATGATACACATTTCAATGAAACCAAATCGCTACAATTTCCTATAGTCAATCTACTTTCTGCCGATAGCTTCCTCGCAATTGTTACAGCTATTTATTAAGGAAATTAAGAAAACCCTAAAAACTTCATTCTGGCGCATGACTTCCGAAGGATGTCTTGTGTGTACCAATAAAACCTATTTCCAACCGCCACTCGCTCAAACAAACTTTACAGAAAAGAATGTTCTTATTAGCTAGTTTTCAAAAGACACTCCTTTTCCTACTTCAAAGGTGGGGGATTATTGGTTACAAAATAGTTGTTAAGCAAAATAAATAGGTTACGCGAGGTCAAAAACTTACAGTTTGTCAACTTCCAACCTTTCCATTTTTACTTATTACCCTTCTAAACCACCATAAATTATACATCGATTGCAATTCCAGACACATTGATTGCAATTCCAGACACATTGATTGTAATTCCAGACACATTGATTGTAATTCCAGACACATTGATTGCAATTCCAGACACATTGATTGCAATTCCAGACACATTGATTGCAATTCCAGACACATTGATTGCAATTCCAGACACATTGAT
>Ga0164296_1001407_pt1 | contig 25663 bp, 26 predicted proteins | sample GEODES057metaG_FD_113533 | JGI IMG/M metagenome (GOLD analysis project Ga0164296, IMG submission 113533) | Dystrophic lake water microbial communities from Trout Bog Lake, Wisconsin, USA - GEODES057 metaG | ecosystem: Environmental > Aquatic > Freshwater > Lake | place: USA: Trout Bog Lake...
AAGCACAATTCAAGTTGCTGGAACTGGTTATACACCAAAATGGTTAAATGGTTCTTCATATACAGGTAATGCAAGTCAATGGGATTTCTTAACGTTTGCTATTCTTAATAATGCCGGAACAATTACAGTACTTGGCTCTTATGCAACTTATGTTTAATTATGAGTAGAATAAATCAAATTGGTGTTTTAGGATTTACTGGTATTGGACCTTCTGATGGTGCTGGTCGTACAGATTATTATCAAGCAAATATGATATTTGCAATGGCTACTGCGCCTACAGGATGGGTCAAACAAACAGCTAATAACGACTATGCGTTTAGGATTGTAGGTACTGGAGTACCTGGTAGCGGTGGTTCTTCTAATTTTTCAACAATTTACACTCCGGTAACATCAAGCGGTACCGTTCCGGCGCCTGTAAGTGCTAATGTAATGCCAGTTTTAGGTACTGTGACAGTTGGTGGTGTTGCGTTAACTGCCGCACAATTACCACCACATACTCATCCATATTGTGGTATTCAGGCACAAGGTCCTTATAATCATTCGTTAACTTCACCGCAAACATATTTTGGTGTTGCAAGAGGATCAGGTTGTTCTACTGCATCATTTGGTTCTTGTACCGCGGCTCCCCACACACATGCCACAAATGGTTTAACATCTGCGGCACTTGGTTCATTTGCAGGTGCATCAACTACTCTTGCAATACAATATCTTGACAATATTATAGCACAATATCAGAAGTAAAAAATGGCAGGATCAATTACAACTCGTCAAATACCAGCAGGCTCTGTTTCAAAATTTCAGCAGGCCTCAGCTCCTATTAATTGGACTAGAATAACTACATATAATGATTTGACTTTACGGTTAGTTAATACTTCAAATACAGTTGTAACTTCAGCACAAACCTTCAGTACAGTATTTTCTCCAACACCACAGCCTTTTGGTGCGACAACATTAACAGTTTCTCCTGGTGCACTTGGTGGTCCTACAACATTGACTGCCGCACAAATACCACCGCATACACATTCTGTCGCATCACCGCCTGCATATTTTAGACCACCATATACAACTAGATCATTTACGTCAGGACCAACTGCACAAGTTGTATCGGTATCACCACAATCAGGAACAACAACGGATGGTGGTACATATGGTGGTGGTTGCCATGCACATCCACAATCTTTTTCTGGACCAGGCTCAGTACCATTTTCACCCGGCACAATTAATTTTGCAATCAAATATATAGATTTGATTCTTTGTCAGAGGACTATATAATGGCTGGAGTATTTGTATCAGGAGCAACTACTTATTTTATGGCGCCATCAGCACCCACTGGTTGGGTTCAAGTCACAACATATAATAATATTGCACTAAGATTAGTTAGCGGCTCAACAGGAAATACTGTAACGAGTGGGTCGCCATTTACAACAATACACACACCATCTTTACCTTTTACGGGATTTGCGAACACAACCTCGGGTACAATTTGCGGTACCGCACTTACCGCACCTCAAATTGCTTCACATACCCATAGTTTCCCACAAAACTTTGCGATAACTGGTTGTGCAACGAGTGTATACAATGCAGGACCATATCCAAATGGCGTTACAAAACCATCAGGAAGTCCAGGTCCGTGGTCTACAAATAGTGCTGGTTGTGGGGCGCCACATAGTCACCCACTAGGTGTATCGTTTCAATTAAACAGTAGTATCAATTTTTCTGTCAACTATATAGATGTAATACAATGTTATAAAACATGATTGAAGGAGTTTATTATGCAATTAGAAAAAGGAACTTTTTGTCCTTTACTTAAAAAAGATTGTATCGGACTTAAATGTGCTTGGTTTACCAAAGTACAAGGTTACGATATTAATACCGGTAAACAAATTGATGAATGGAATTGTGCGGTAAATTGGCTACCAATGTTACTGATTGAAAATTCTGGTCAGCAAAGAAGTACTGGTGCGGCAGTTGAAAGTTTTAGAAATGAAATGGTCAAGGCCAATGAAATAACTAAAGAAATCTTTATGAAATCGGCAGGAATTCAAATTGAACAATCAAAAACAATTCAAATTGAAAACGGAAATGACGGTAAATAAAAGATAAATAGGCAATAAAATAAGAAAAAAATGTCACTAACAGTTATAGAAGCCTTCAATTTAGATAATAATTCAGTTTATACTGTTAACAGTTTAGTTACTGGGAACACTATAAATGTGGGAACCACACTTTATCTAAATAATATAGCGGTTAGTAACACTAATAATACTTTCACGGTTAACTCTGCAATGACGGTTTCTGGTAATGTTTATGCGAATTTGATAGGCTATGTTGACGGCGGCTCATTTTAACACATAATTAAAGGAAATCTTAAATGGCAGGAGCATCAAATTCCAGTATTCTGATTAAGCGTTCGACAGGCACCGCCCGTCCAAGTTCGCTTAAATCAGGTGAGTTAGCATACTCATACTTATCAAATACAATCTTTATTGGTACATCTGACGGTACTAGCACCTTAAACGTAGGTGGTCAGTTTTACACATCACAGATTGATAATGCAACAGCAACAAATAATCCTAGTACGATTGTTAAACGAGATGCCGCAGGTAACTCATATTTCGGTAACGTTGTTGTTACAGGTACTATTACCGGTACTATTCAAGCGATTGCATCAGCCGCAAACACATTATATTATCCACAGAATTTTGGTATTTCTGGTGGAGATATGTTTGCATCGAACATATCGTTTAACGGATCAAACTCTGTAATTTTAAGTGCTTCACTTAACACAGTTCCAGGTCTAACTTCAGGATCAGTTGGTTCTGCAACATCTATTCCTGTTATTCAATATGGTGCGAACGGAAGAATTTTAAACGTTTCATCTGTAACAGTAAGTGCAAACTATCAGCCAGCTTTTGATTGGGCAAATGCCGCATATAATACTGCAAATAGCTCTGGTGCATTTGCAAATGCCGCATTTTTAAGAGCTAATGCCGCATATAGTCAAGCAAATACAGCAGAAACTGATGCTCAAACGGGTATCACAAACGCCGCCTCGGCATATTCAGCCGCTTGTACTGCACTATCTACAGCACAAAGTGCAGGAACATTTGCTAATGGTGCTTTCGTCACCGCTAACTCAGCCGCATCATTTGCTAATGGTGCTTTTGTTGTTGCCAATTCTGCCGCAATATTCGCTAACGGTGCATTTGCATCTGCTAATGCTGTTCAGTTTACAATTACTGACGGAACACATTCAAATACATTCTATAGATCCGGAACTTTAACAGTTAATAGCGGTCAAGGTGTTACAGCAGTCGCATCAGCAAACGCTTTAACATTCAGTACAGATAACACAGTACTACGTTCTAATACAACAACAGGTATTGGTGCTGTACAAACAATTAGCACTGGTTTAACTGTCTCAGGTAATTTGACAGTTGGTAATATTATACCATCTACCGCATATATGTCTATCGGTACGTTTGCTAACCCAATTCAAGAATTGTATGTTTCATCAAATTCTTTGAACATTGGTGGTATTTCAATTAGCAATACCAGTGGAACTGTTGCTTTTGGTGGTGGTGTAACCGATTTAACAGTAGGTTCCGCATTTGGTCCTTTATCTAACGTTGCATCTACAGCAAACGTTGGTTACAACTTTGTTAATACTGGCGGTACAGTTAACGGTAACGTTAACATTGTTGGTAACTTAGTTATTCGTGGTACTACAACTCAAGTTGATACTAACACAGAAACTACAACTGCAGGTACTATCGGTCTAGCCGCAAACAATACTGGTGACGTAATTGATATCGGTCTTTACGGTACATACGTAAGCGGTACTAACAAGTTGACTGGTTTGGTCAGAAGTCCAGGAACAAGTAACTACTATTTGTTTACTAATATTAATGCTACTGAGTTAAGTGGTAATACAATTCCTGTAGCAGATTTTACTGCATCTAACTCAGCAACATTATTTGCTAATCTTGTCTCTTATCAGTTGTCATCAAGTGGTCAAGGAACATTCGGTTCTGTTGTTTCAAATACTGCAATCGGTGTATCTTCTGGTGGTACTGGTGCCGCAACATTGTCAACAGGACAAATTCTACTTGGTAACGGAACAGGTGCAGTACAGTCTTTAGCTAACTCAGCTTTAGCCGCTGGACAATATGCAAATGCAAACACAATTGCTGTATTCACAACTGATGTTTATGGTCGTGTTGTAGCAGTAACTAATACTGCAATATCTGGATTAACAGTACCTCAAGGCGGTACATGTGCCGCATCATTCTCTGCTGGTCAAATTGTAATCGGAAACGGCTCTGGTGCTTTACAAGTTCTTGCTAATACAGGAACTGCTGGCACATACGGTAATGCTAATACGATTGCAGTTACAACAACAGATGCGTACGGACGTGTTTCAAGTGTAACAAATACAGCAATCTCAATTGCACCAACACAAATTAATAGTACAAACGGTACTGGTGCTGTTATACTTCAAAGTTCACCTATCTTCTTAGGTACAGTAACAGCCCCAACAATAAATGTAACTACATTAAACGTTACAACATTGAATGTAACCAACGTTAATTCAATTACAACAAACTCAATTAACATTGGTGCTCTTACATATGCCGCTTCTGGTGCATTTGTTGCTTTTGGTGCTAACTCAAACGGCTATCAACAAGTTGTAATTGAAAACGCAAACACCGGCACTCAAGCATCAGCAGACTTTGTTGTTTCAACCGGCATTTCAACTGACGGATCCTTCTACGGTGACTTCGGTATGAACGGTCAGAACTTTGCTGGTTCTGGTGCATTGAATACTGCTAATAACGTTTACTTGTATTCTGCAAACGTTGACTTAGCAATCGGTACTACAACAGCAAACGCAATTCACTTTGTAGTTAACAACGGTGCAACTGATGCCGCTACGATTGCCGCTAACGGGTTGTTCTCATTAGCGACTGCATTAGGTACAGCATATGGTGGTACTGGTAGTTCATCATTTACATTAGATGGTATCATTTATGGTAATGCTGGTGGTGCATTACAAGCAACAGCGGCTGCCGGTACTTCAGATCAGTTATATACTAATCAAGTTCTGACAGTCACTAACTCTGGTGTTCCAGTTTGGTCATCAGCAGTCGATGGAGGCACATTCTAAATAGTCTTGTTATTAATTTTTTATTAGGAGTTTGAAATGGATAATGAAAAGTACATGAATAGTTATGTTGAGGTTTTGAAAAATACACTAAATGAATATTTTTATGCTAATATAACTTTGCAAACAAATCAAAAGTTTATGGAGTCTGCTCTCAAAGAACAAGGAGAGCAGATTCAAAAATACATGGTAATGATTGCAAATTATGAAAAAGAAAATGAAGAGAAGAGTGCCAATGAAAGTGAGTTACTAAAACAATTAAAATCTGAAAATGAAAAACTAAAGTTTGACATATCAGATAAAGAAAATATTGTTTCGCAAAATCAATCAAAACTTGATAATGCTAAAATAGAATTGCGTGATGAAATTCAAAGATTAAAAAATCAAATTGAACATTTAAATCAAGTTAATTCTAATTTAGAATCTGTGCGAAATGAAAATGCAAATCTTAAAACTGAAATTGAAGTACTGAAACAAAATATTGCCTCTGCTCAATCTACTCAATTAGCTCCTAAACAAATTAACAAATCTTTTGTGAAAAAGGGACTTGTTCAAACTCAAGTAGAAGATGGCGGAAATTTCTAAGTAAATGGCAAATACAGTAATACGAGTTAAAAAATCAGGGATATCCGGCAACGTGCCGGGTTCACTAGCGTTAGGTGAGTTAGCAATTAACTACACCGATGGATTACTGTATTTTGCAAACGCTACAGGCATTACATCTTTTTCGGCTAATGCATCAATCATTGCAAATGCCGCTTTCGCACAAGCAAATGCCGCATATAATCAAGCTAATACTGGCGGTTCTTCAACAGATTCTTTTGCAAGAAATCAAGCTAACTTAGCATACAATCAAGCAAACGCATCATTTAATGTTGCGAATACTTCACTTGCAAATACTGGCTCATTGATAACAGTCAATGGTGCTTCTCAAATTTTTATATCAAATACTTTATCTAGTATATTTACTCCTGCGTTAAATGCTTTGAACGTTGCAGGCGGAATATATGCAACTCAAATTTCGGCAACAGAATTTTATGCAACAAATAAAAATGGGCAAGCATCTTTTATTATTAATGGGCCGGCATCCGAATATGGAATTATTGGTAATTATGCTACAGGACAACCGTCTTCTCAAACTTTTGCATTAGGTACATCAACAAGTTTACCTAGTGTTGGTGGTGGTCAAATAGCATTAACTTGGTCTAATACCGGGTTAATTCAAATTGCTAATACATTAAATGTTGGTTCTGTGACAGTTGCAAATACAACTGCATCAACATCAAATACAACAGGTGCAGTAGTTATATCAGGCGGTCTTGGTGTTGCTGGTAATGTGTATGCAAACGGAATTTATACAAGCGGATTATTCTATGCCGCTAACGGTAATCCAATATCAACAGGAGGTGGTGGTACAAGTCTAGCATATACAGCCGCAACGACACCACCAGCATCAGGAAATAATAAAGGCGACCAATGGTACAATACAACAACTAATGTATTGTATGAATGGGCTACTGATGGCACAAGCTACTTTTGGATAGACACAAGTTCACCTACAGTTTCAAATACCTCAAACATTGCTATAAACATTACAGGTAATATTAATGTTGGCATAGTCTTTGCTAATACAGTTATTGCAAATGTTAATTCTACAATTATATATTCAAATACTATTAGTGTAACAGGCAATGTTAATGCTAACATTATTTTTGCTAATACTGTAACAGCAAATCATATAGGTAACGGCAGTCAATTAACAGGTTTAACCGCAAGTCAAATATCTGGTTTGTATTCAAATACGAATCTTTCAAGCTATCTATCATCAACCAACATTGCAACATCAGCTATTACAAATACTGGCAATCTTATAACTGGTAATTTAACAGTCACAGGTTCTGCTAATTTTGTAACGAATTCTAATTCGGCACTTGCAATGACGATTAACAATCTTGCCGAAACAGTAAATCTTCAAACGACTGTTGGTCAGACTCTTGTAAACTTTTATGTTGCACAGCAGTCTATCATGTTAAACACAACACCAGCAACTGCAAATATGACTTTAAATATTACTGGTCATCCTAGCGGTGCTACATTAAATACACTTTTAGGTGTTGGTCAATCAATAACAGTTGCATATGGTTTTACGAATGGTGCTACAACGGGTTACTATATAAGTCAATTACAAATTGATGGTACTAATATAACACCAAAATACACTGGTGGCAATTCTCAAACAGGCGGAGATCCTAGTGCGGTTGATATGTACACATGGACAATTATTAAAACCGCATCAACACCAACATATAATGTGTTTGCATCGAACACAAAATATGCTTAATTTTTAAAAATAAATAGACTATAAGGAGAAATTGAAATGAGTCATTTTGCACAAATACATCCAGCGAACAATGTCGTTCATCGAGTTCTTGTTATAGAACAAGATATGGTTGACACTGGTTTATTTGGTGAACCCAATACATTTATTCAAACTTCATATAATACAAGAAATGGTATTCACTATGATCCGGTAACACAACAACCTGATGGTGGTTTGGCGTTAAGATATCGTTATGCTGGTATTGGTATGGTTTATGATTCCGGTAATGATGTTTTTGCGTTGGCTAAACCAACAGGTATGGACAGTTGGGTTTACTCAAGCAATACATGGTCTTGGCATCCACCAACAGAAATGCCTACAGATGCAGTTTTCCCAAGTTATTATGATTGGAATGAAGCAAACACATCTTGGGTTTTAATAACGGTGACTGAATGACAACTCAAAATTCAGATGTGGTCGTTGTGACAACGACTTCAACAAAAAATACAATTGACGACTCAATCGTTACAAATGTATCAATGCACATAGCAACTACAAATACAATTAACGACTCAACCGTTATAACAAAATATCAATGGGATCAACCTAATTCAACTTGGGTTCTAATAACAACAGAATAATAAATGGCATTTCCAACCTCACCTACGAACGGGCAGTTAGCCACACTTAATGGTATTACGTATCAATACAGTAGTGCCACAACATCGTGGGCGAGGGTTGCTCAAAGTATTAGAATTACCTACACCGCAGGAACTACACCACCTTCAAATCCTCTTCAAGGTGACCAGTGGTATAATAACACAAATGATGTGTTATATGAGTATACGAACGATACAGTTTCATCTTATTGGTTAGATATATCATCTTCTGCGTTAGTTTCAAGTTCTGCTTTAAATGTTTATTTGGCAAACGTTTCAAACAACGTAGGTAATACGGCCAATAGTCTTATACTTACTCAAGAAACCTTATCAGTTGCAAATGTTTTGGCTGCTGGTGGTTTTGCAAACACATCAAATTTAGCATATGCTCAATCAAATATTGCTTTTTCTCAAGCAAACAATTCATATGGTCAAGCCAACGTAGCATTTACACAAGCAAACAATTCATATGGTCAAGCCAACATAGCATTTACACAAGCAAATTTAGCTTATAATGCCGCAAATTCAACTTTAGGTATACCGCAAAATGCACAAGCAGGTGCATACACTCTACAGTTGAGCGACCAAGGTAAACACATTTACAGTACAACATCATCAAACGTTGCCTTTATATTACCAAATAATGGTACTGTTTCTTGGCCAATAGGCACATCCATCTTAATTGTTTTAAATGCCGCATCACCAACAACAATTAATTTACAGCCCGCAACAGGTGTAACAATGTATCTTGCTGGAAACTCAGCCGCTCCAACCAAAGCATATGCTAATATAGCCGCTTATGGTGTTGCATCTCTACTTAACGTTAGTGCAAATTTATGGTACATTAATGGTGCAGGAGTGACCTAATGAGCGGAATGGCTATTATGGGCGCTTCAAACTTAACCCAATCTGCTAAGATTGTGGCTCCTACAACATATACTATCAACTACGTAGCAGTTGGTGGGGGCGGTGGAGGTGGTTCTTGTTTAGGCGGTGGTGGTGCAGGCGGTGTTTACAGATCAGGATCAACAACTGTAACCATTGGTACTCCATATACAGTTACAGTTGGTGGTGGTGGCGCACCTACTTCTCCAGGAGGTACAAGCTCTATTTCAGGAACACCAGCATCAGCATCAGGAGGATGCGCTGGATTGGCTGCTCCCACTCGTAATGGTGGTTCTAATCCAGATTATTCGGGAGGTGCGGGTACGCCGTCGACGCCTTATCATTTTTCCATGGGTGGTGGGGGTGCTGGTGCAGGTGGAGCTGGTGGTGCCGCATATCTTACTCCTCCTACTAATACCAATTACAAACATGGTGGTCCAGGTGGGGTAGGATTAAATGGATATGGCGGTGGTGGCGGTGGGTTTGGATACAATTCGAGCTGTTCTACCAATATAGGAGGTTCGGGGGGCGGTAGTGGTGGGGGTGCTGGTGGTTCATTAGTTAAACCAGGGTGTTCATACTCTCCTGGAAGTGCAGGTTCGCCAAATACCGGTGGTGGTGGCGGTGCGGGATACTCAAATGCATTACCTACAAAAGCTCCATATTCGGGTGGGTCTGGTATCGTTATTATATCGTATCCCAGCCCAGTACAAAGAGGAACAGGAGGTTCAGTAACGCCATCTGGAGGTCAATTCTATCACACTTTCACCACTTCTGGTACTTATACCGCCTAATGAAACATCGTCTAGATATAAAGGTTAATATAGGATAAACAATGTCATTTCCAATAAGTCCAACAAACGGTCAACAAGCATCAATTAATGGTGTTTTGTTTATCTACAATTCATCTTATAATACTTGGAGTAAATCTCAAAACGTTGCAAACATATTAACCGCAACACAGTTAACAAATTTTACAAGCATATTTGATTTCGATGATGTTTCATATTTGGCTGATGGTTTTACAAACACATTTCCATTAAGATGGAATAATTCTGCCGTCACATGTAATTCACCCTTTACGATTTCTGTAACTGTTAATGGTGCGTTACAACCAGCTTTTGATTACAAATATGATACCGTATGGTTAGCAAATATATTAACCGCATCTAAAGGATACACAATTGACCTTTCAGGTAATCCAACAACAAACGGTTATCTTAAATTTGCAGATTCGGTACCAGCAGATTCACAGATTTTAGTGAGAACGGTTTATGGTTTACCACAAACCTCAATAAAAACGTACCCGTTTAAACCTCTTGATGTGGTTATGGGTTTTTAAGATAGATAAATATATGATTGTTACCAAACATCCGAATAACTGGAGAAACTAATAATGGCAAGAAAAGTCATCCTTGATACGTACTACACGTTCATACCATCATCTAGAACGATTATTATACCACACGTTGTGCCCAAAGAACGTTTAGTTTTGATTACCGATTTGACAACAAATCAAGTTATCTTTAACTTTTCAGATCCCAATTTAACAACAACTGCATATACTATCGGTCTTGACACAACTGGTACTTACCCTAATGCAACAGTTACCACTTTATCGTTAAGTTATAATACTACAGCATTATCTGCAACAGATAAGTTGAGTATTGTAGTCGATGAATATAATGAGTCATTTCAACCATCTGAAACTTTATTAGACCCTGTTAATAAGTTAAGAGTTTCAACACCACAATCATTGATTGATACCGACTTTGAGTATTCAACTCAAGCGACTAAGTGGGAATCTCTTGCACGTATCAATATGAGACCATTCTCATACTATACAGTTTCAACTGGTAACTTAAATATCATTGATATTCAAGCAGTTAACGGTCTAAGAACATACACAGCAAATACAACAGGTACTGCACCACCTGCAGTTGGTACTCCAATTACAATTTTAGATTCTTTGACTCCTGGTGCAGATGGTAACTATATCGTTGATGCGAATAATAACCCAACAAATACTAACGCATTAGGTGCCGCAAATACATTTAGTTATACTGGTAAGTATTATTATACTGGTACCTCAGGTTCAGTTTATAATCAAAACGTAACTATTGGTTTCCAAGGTTATGCGTTTACAAACTCGTCAATTACAATTGCAAGTATGACCACATCTGGACAAAACGTATTTGTAACAACAGCTAACGTTCACGGATTCATGGTTGGTAATGAGATTGCAGTTACTGGTGTAACAGGAACAAATGCACCTAACGGTTCATGGCAAGTATCAACAATCATTAACCCAACTAACTTTGTTTATTTGTGTAATGCATCTTCTATACCTTCAGGTACAATGACTGTTACAAGTGCTAACTTATATGCAAGACCTGTAGGTACACTTGTACATCGTTCATTTGACGGTGGTATTAGATTCTCTACAAACTCAGGTTCACACAATCAACAGTTTATTCGTCAGACACGTAAGTATTTCCGTTATCAATCTGGTAAGGGTATTCAATTGTCTACTGGTACAACATTGATGCCTCAGTTTAACTTAGATGGTATTACATCTAGTGGTACAACAGTTACTGTAACAACAAAAGACCCACATAATATCGGTGCTCAAATTGGTGTTCAAATTAACGGTTGTAATGAAACTGCGTATAACGGTAACTTTATCGTTACAAGTGTTATTAACCCATATCAATTTACATACACAGCAAACTCAACACCTTCAAATTCACCAGCATCGGGTAACTATGTGGCATCAGCAACAACATGGTCTGGTGCATCAAATCGTATTGGTATTTTCGATGACCAAAACGGTATGTTCTGGGAATATGATGGACAAACATTGTATGCAGTAAGAAGAAATGCGGTTTATCAAATTTCAGGTAATACTTGGATTAACGTTGGTTCTAATACATTAAATGGTAATAACACAATCTTTACTAAGCAGTTACAACCTAACGACTTTGTTGTTATCAAAGGTATGCCATATCGTGTACACAATATTCAAACAGACTCTGTTTTAACAGTAGTTCCAAATATACGTGGTACTCAAAACGTCACTAACGCTATTGTAAGTAAAATTCAAGATGTTCGAACACCAACATCTCAATTTAATATTGATAGACTAGATGGTACAGGTCCTTCAGGTTATAAAATTGACTTGACAAAAGACCAAATGTTCTATATCGATTACTCATGGTACGGTGCTGGTTTCCAACGTTGGGGTGTTCGTGGACCTGACGGTAACGTAATCTATGCACATAAAGTAATTAATAATAACGTTAACTATCTTGCTTATATGCGTTCAGGTAACTTGCCTGGTCGTTATGAGACTAATTCATTCTCCAAAACTACCACTTTAGTTGCTAACGTTGCCGCTACAGATTCTGTAATTACAATGGCTAACGTTGCAAATTGGCCAAACACAGGTATTGCAGTATTGAGAAATACTTCTAACACAGAATACTTTGTGTATACCGGTGTTACAACACTTTCAAATGGTGCTTTACAGTTAACTGGTGCTCAACGTGGTGCCGCATATCAAACTGGTAATACTGGTAACACATTATATGTTACAACAACGGCAGGTAATGCAATCGTTACTATACCTGCAAGTAACAGCACATACGGTTTATCAAATGGTATGTACGTATTTGGTAATAACATTGCACCGCAAACATTTATTCAAAATATTGTTGCTAACACATATATGATATTGAATCAAGCACCTACAGGTACTGGTTCTTCTCAAGTTATTATACCACCATTAGCAAACGTTGCTCAAACAATTAACGTATTGACTGCAACTGGTGCTAATGCATTAACCTATACAGGTAATAATCAAGGAGCCGCAGTACCAACAGCAGTTGAATTACATACTCCACAATATGGACCTGAGATTAACCATTGGGGTACATCAGCTATTATGGATGGTGGTTTTACACCAGATAAGTCGTTCATTTTCTCAAAGGGTATGCAAACACCTTTAACAATTTATCCAGCCGGTGGTACCGCAAATACAATGGCGCTTTGGAGTTTCCGTGTTGCACCTTCTGCATCTAACGGTATACCAGCTTCTGCTTTAGGTGTTCGTGAGATTGTTAATCGTATGCAACAGTTACCATTTGAACTTGATGCGTACTCTAACGGTGCATGTTTGATGACTCTTGTATTGAATGGTACAGTTTCAAATACATCAGCACAATGGATTAACGTTGGTGGTTCAAGTCTATCTCAATATGTTTTCCATGCACAGAATACAACAGTAAGTGGAGGTGAAACAGTTTTCGGATTCTTCTTGAATAATAACTTGGGTACATTTGGTTCAACTCAGAACGACTTGACTCAATTGCTTTCACTTGGTACAAGTATTCAATCTGGTGGTGTTTCAAATACTGGTTTTGGTATCTATCCTGATGGACCTGACGTTTTAACACTTGTTGCAACTAACGTATCAACAGCCAATATTGCAAGTATTTTAGCTCGTTATTCGTGGACTGAAGCTCAAGCATAAAGGAAAATAATGCAAACACAAGCAAAACTTCAGGTTCTGCCTGTTGTTTCTGATATTGGTAATTTTAATTTTGCAGTAGTGCCATCAGCAGTTGTTGGTGGTCTTACTAGCAATAAGTATGCGGCTACTTCATTGACATTTAATCCTTCGACTAATGTAATAACAATGAATACATTATCAGTTCTTTCACAGAATGTAGGTAATTCAAATATAAATTTTTTAACAACAGGATCTGTTAACGTTGGTTATACTGGCAACATTTTTGTTGGAACAACAAGGGTTGAGTCTCAAATACCTCACCCATTTTTACTATCGTTTTTGTAGGAACAAAATATGGCGTTATCTTATAGAGTATTAGGTCAAGCCGCACCAGGTGCCGCAAATACTAACTTATACACCGTTAAACCTGGTGCTAATTGTATTATCTCTTCCATTCTAGTTTGTAATTCAGGAGCCTCAGGTGCAACTTATCAAATTGCAGTTGTGCCTAATGGACAAGCAGTTGGTGGCAATACATGGATTGCTTACAATGCCGTTGTACCAACAGTAGACACTATGACATTAACACCAGGAATCACATTAGGTGCTAATGATGCCATTGTAGTTCAAGCAAATACGGTTTCAGTTATTTTCTCTGTATTTGGATGTGAGATATCATAACAAAGGCGCATTGTTATGGCAGTCATTAAAACAAAAAGACTCAGCACTAAAAACGTTGTTAATTTAACTAATTTAAATAACAGCAGGATTTCTCTTGCTTGTACAAATAATAAATCAACTTCATATACAGGTTCTTCTGGCGTAAAAGTTGCAGTACCTTACACAATAAATTATGTTGTAGTTGGGGGTGGCGGTGGCGGTGGAAGAGATTCGGCATTTTGTGGTATTCCAGGCGGTGCTGGTGCTGGAGGAGTTTTACAAGGAAGTTTACCAAATATCGCACCAGGTACAACATATCCAGTCTGTATCGGTGGTGGTGGGGCAACAAACTTCTCTGGTTCAGCTTCAGTATTCGGACCAGTTGTTGCATTTGGAGGTGGTTCTGGGGCTGGTGCCACTCCAGTAGCCGCATGTCCAGCAAATAACGGTGGGCCAGGTGGTTCTGGTGGAGGAGTATCCAGTAAACACCCCAATGCACCTGCAAATCTTCCTTTAGTCGGACAAGGAACACCAGGGCAAGGTTTTCCAGGAGGAACTTCTAATCCACCAATCGGTGGTGGATGGGGCGGTGGTGGAGGCGCATCAGCCGCAGGATCAGTCGGACTCTCAACAACAAATGGTGGACCTGGTGGTGCAGGCATTACAATATCAGCATCAGGTATTCCAGCGGTTATCGTTGGTGGTGGTGGTGGTGCTGGAGGAGCTGTTTATAAACCTCCAAGTAACCTGTGGTATGTAGGAGGGGTCGGAGGTTCTGGTGGAGGTGGTCGAGGTGCTATGGGATGTAATCCTTGTCAACCAGCCGCACCAATACCAGGAACAGGAACACCTTCCCCAGGAACTCCAGGATGTGCAACACCATCTTACCCAGCATGGTTTTCTGGACAACCAGGAACATCAGGAACTGGTGGCGGTGGCGGTGGCGGTGGTTTAATTATTGCAACACCTAATGCATATAGGACTGCTGGCGGAACAGGAGGTCCTGGTGTCGTATATGTATCGGCTTTAACTGCATGTTCTTCATTTGCAGTAGCTACCGGATATTCAAGTACAGGAACTAATGGTTCCTATACTTGGTGGAAGTTTACGGGTTCCGGTTCATTCAAAGCATAAGGATCATAAATGTTTATTACGGGAATAGCAGGAGGGGCAAAATCACTAGGCGGTGTAGGAGAAAAATTGGGAGGTTTTGTTAAAGGTCCTGTTCCGGTTAGTTGGGTTATGGTAGGTGGTGGAGGTGGTGCTGGTGTTAAATATACTGGCGGTGGAGGTGCAGGCGGTTTAGCTGTAGGCACGAATGCCGGAATAGCACCAGGAACCGTGCTAACTCTTCAAGTTGGTGCTGGAGGTGCCGCAACAAATCTTTCAAATATTCCTGGTGGTGATGCCGCTATGAATTCTAATCATGGAAGTCTCACACAAGGAATTTGTGCAATTGCGGTATATGCGATGCTTGGTGGTAGCGGATCCAAAGGACGTCTTGCATATACTTCATGTGGAGGCTGTTGCGGTGGTAGTGGTGGAGGTGGTGGTGGATCGCCACCAGGACCAAGTACAGGAACAGTTCCACCTAATCCACAATTCAGCGGTTGGACTGCTACAGGATGTGTTTTTGGCGGCCCATCAAGCCCCAATTCAATATGGACATTGTATGGTAATCCTGGAGGTAATTTCTTTGGTGGGGGCGGGGGTGCTGGTGGTGCTGGTGTGAGCAGATTGTGTAAAGGACCTTTAAATTCAACACGAACAACTGATGGCGCAGGTGGTGCCGGTAAGTCTTTACCTGGTTGGGGTCCTGGAGGTTCTACCTTAACTTTAGCTGGTGGTGGTGGCGGTGGTGGCCTTGTAAATGCACCAGGTTGCGCCCCAGCCAGATTTGTTGGTGGCGCACCTGGTCCTGGCGGAGGTGGTGCTGGTGGTGGTTATGGTCAACCTGTGCTTTCACAAACTGGTGGAGGAGGTTCTAATGCAGGAACTCCTACTTTTCCGTATCCATCAATTGTAACCTTGCCAACTGCTGGTTGTTATGGTACTGGAGGTGGCGGTGGTGGTTCGTTATATGCTGCCAGCGGACCAAATTCAGGATCAACAATAGGTAGTGCAGGAGGTAGCGGTACAATTATGCTCAAAGTACCTACACCTTTAATTGGTACTGCTGTTGTACCTCCTAGTGCACCACCAGTAGGACTTCAAACTTGGCCTGATGGTGCTGGAAATACAGTATTTAAATTTAATACTTCCGGCACTTATACGTTTTAACTAAATACCAGATAAGGAGATTTAGTAAATGGCTCAAGTACAAAGTAGAACAGATTTCACAAACTATTGTTTACGTAGATTGGGTGCTCCTGTCATTGAAATTAACGTTGATCCCGATCAAATACAAGACCGTATTGATGATGCTCTTCAATATTGGCAAGACTATCACTATGACGGCATTCAGAAGTGTTATTGGGTTAAAACAATCACATCAGACGATATTGCGAATCAATACTTGGATGCTTCAACGGCAGTAGACTCAAACAATAACGCTATTCAAATTATTGGTGTATCAAGAATTTTCCCATATACAGATTCTCAAGCAAATGTCAACATGTTTGATTTGAGATATCAATTACGTCTGAATGAATTGTATGATTTTACATCAGCATCATACGTTAACTTTACATTGACACAACAGCATTTACGTTCACTAGAACTTATGTTCACTGGTGAAATACCAATTCGATTCAATAGACACATGCAAAGACTTTATATTGACCAAGCATGGGGCAATCAAGAAGCGCCTGCAGGACAAGTAATTGTTGCAGAAGCATATGCTATCGTTGACCCAACCGAGTATAGTAAAGTTTGGGATGACCGTTGGTTAAAATTATATGCTACAGCATTAATTAAAAAACAATGGGGTAATAATCTCGCTAAGTTTTCAGGACTTCAATTACCAGGTGGTGTTAAACTTGATGGTCAAAAGATTCAAGAAGATGCTGATGTTGAAATTAAATATCTACAAGAAAGAATGGAAACCGAATACGGTGCGCCATTAGAATTCTTCTTAAACTAATATGGCAACTAATCATTACTTCAATAACTATGGCTCTCAAGGTGAACAGCGAGTTATTGAAGATTTAATTGTTGAGTCGATAAAGACTATGGGTTTTGATGCTCAGTATTTACCCAACAATAATGACCAAGCAAGAGATTTACTCTATGGTGAAGATCCAGTAAAACAGTTCACCTCAGCATTTACTGTTGAAATGTATTTACAAAACTCAACAGAATATGGCGGTGAAAGAGAATTCTTCTCTAAGTTTGGTCTTGAAATTAAAAATAATGTGACAGTTCTTGTTTCTAGGCGTTCATTTAACGAAAGAGTACCTCAAAATACGTACAATAGGCCTCGTGAAGGCGACTTGGTTTATATACCATTTTTAAACGGTACCGGTGAACTGTATGAAATTAAGTTCGTTAATCAAACAAAAGACTTCTTTATGTTGGGCAGAAAGTATCCTTACTTCTATGAACTAGAGATGGAGAAATTCAAATACTCGCAAGAAGTTTTACAAACTGGTTCACCAGATGTCGATGCTATTGTTGCACAGTCTGGCTATACTATTGACTTGGATATTAATATTTCTACAGGTAATGGTACTTATCAACATCAAGAAATTGCATTTCAGTCTAATGACAATACCCTTGCAAATGCATACGCATATGGCACAGTTCAAGAATGGTTGCCTAGCTCTAGCATATTAACAGTAAGTAATATCTTTGGAACTTTTGTCCCTAGTTCTAATGTAATTGGTGCAACAAGCAATGCAACGTATTCAATTACAACATATGACACAATGCAAAATAATACTCAAACAGAAGTTTACGATAATGAATTGATTTTAAGCAATGCGAACACAATCATAGACTTCTCAGAAACAAACCCTTTTGGTAGTATCTAATGTCAAACGTATATTATAATAGAGTAATTCGAAAACTTGTTGTTGGATTTGGCAACTTGTTTAACAATATTACTTTAGTTCGTTACAATCCTGATGAGTCTGAAGCACAAAGATTTCTTGTGCCTATTGCCTATGCACAAAAAGAATTATACGTTCAACGTTTAGAAGGCGACCCAAATTTAGATAAAAAAGTTCAGCTAACATTACCTAGAATGTCGTTTGAAATGACCGGCTTCAAATATGATGCCAGCAGAAAACAAAATACAAATATTAAAAACTTTTCTAGTAACGGTGTGGGTCTTTCAACTCAATACAATCCTGTACCATATGACTTTGATTTTTCTTTAAACATTTATGTAAGAAATATTGAAGATGGCACTCAAATGATTGAGCATATTTTACCATATTTTACACCAGATTATACTATTAAGTTGAATTTAATACCTGAAATGGGTATCTCAAAAGAAATACCAATTATTTTAAATTCAACAAACCAAGAAATCATTTATGAAGGCAATAGAGATGCAGACCCAAGAATGGTTATTTGGACTCTTGATTTCACAGTCAAAGGTTTCATCTATGGTGCAGTTTCAACTGCCGGTGTAATCAAAACATCAATCACAAATATATTAAGTGATATACTTGATGGTGATGTTCAATTTACAATGTCTAATTCTGGTGTTGGTTCTTATCAACCAGGTGAAAGAATTTATCAAGGATATTCCCTAAATACTGCTACGGCAACTGCGGTAGTTAAAACCTGGTCTAATACGACAAACACATTAATAGCCACAGGTGTTTCTGGTAATTTTATTTCGAATCAATCTATTGTTGGTGCTATTACAAATGCAACTCATAATTTTATTACGTTCACTTTAACACCTCACTTGTATGCTAACGTTGTAACAACAGCAACACCTAATACAGCAAACGCAAGTTCAAACTACGAATATAATACTGTAATAACTGAACCTAGAACATAAAAATGAATAAACTTGATAAGAATATGGAAAACATTTTTGATATTGAAACAAAAACATCTGAAATTGTCAAAGTTGAAAAACAAGAATCTTCAATTGTCGAAACTAATTCTGAATTAAAACACGATTTAGAAGATGCGTATCAGCAATCAAAAGACAATCTTCAACATATTATTGACCAAGGCAAAGATGCAATGGAAGAAATTTTAAACATTGCAAAGAACAGTCAACACCCAAGAGCATTTGAAGTTTACGGAACTTTACTTAAAAATATGACAGAAGCAAACAAAGAACTTCTGAATATACAAAAACAAATGAGAGATATTAGTGGTGCAAAATCAGAAGCGGTACAAACAAATATCGATAAAGCCGTTTTTGTAGGCACAACAGCAGATTTTAATAAATTGCTAAAGGGTAAAATGTAATGGCAACCTCAAGTAAAGATTCCTACCGTGACAATCCGTTACTTAAAAAGGTAGGAGTTGAACACCCATATACACAAGAACAAGCTGAAGAATACGCAAAGTGTGCTACAGATCCTGTGTACTTTGCGATGAATTATATCAAAATTGTTAACGTTGATGAAGGTCTTATACCATTTAAGATGTGGGACTTTCAAAAAGAAATGATTAAAATCTACCACGAAAATCGTTTCTCAATCACAAAATGTCCTCGTCAGGTTGGTAAAACAACAACTTCAGTTGCGTATCTTCTCTGGTCTACAATCTTTACCGACTCACAATCAGTTGCAGTTCTAGCTAACAAAGGTTCTCTTGCACGAGATATTTTAGCTAAGTATCAACTTGCATATGAAAACTTACCTATGTGGCTTCAGCAAGGTGTTGTTACATGGAACAAAGGTAACGTAGAACTTGAAAATGGTTCTAAAATTATTGCCGCTTCAACATCAAGTTCTGCAATTCGAGGCGGATCATTTAATATCGTATTCTTAGACGAATTTGCTTTCGTTCCAAATAATATTGCCGAAGAATTCTTTAACTCAGTTTATCCTGTAATTTCTTCTGGTAAAACATCTAAAATTATTATAGTTTCAACACCTAACGGTATGAATCTATTTTACAAATTATGGATGGATGCAATTGGTAAAAAGAACGGCTATAAACCTTTTGAAATTCATTGGTCAATGGTGCCTGGTCGTACTGAACAATGGAAAGAAGAAACAATTCGTAACACTTCTTTACGTCAGTTCCAGCAAGAGTTTGAAACAGAATTCTTAGGTTCTTCAAATACTTTGATTTCAGGCTACAAGTTAGCACAGCTAAGATACATGGATGCGATTGCAGAACATGACTTGATGAAAATATATGAACATCCCATCAAAACTGATGGTATTAAATATGTCAAAGATAGATTGTATTGTATTGTCGTAGACGTTTCGGAAGGTAAAAACTTAGATAGTTCTGCTTTCTCAATCATAGATATATCAGAATTACCATATAAACAAGTTGCAACTTATAAGAGTTCTTCTATTACACCGTTATTGTTCCCTACAGTTATCTACAATGCGGCTAGATACTACAATGATGCTTATGTTTTGGTAGAAATAAATAATACACCACAGATTGCGGATACACTACATGCGGATTTAGAATACGAAAATCTATGGAAAGTATTTACTGGTAATAAAAAACCACAACAATTATCAGCAGGTTTTGCTAGAGGAGTTCAATTAGGACTCAAAATGTCACCTCAAGTTAAAAAGATTGGTACTTCTAATCTTAAAACATTGATTGAAGGTGACAAATTATTGATTAATGACTTTACTACATACTCAGAGTTAACAACATTTGTTGAACAAAAGAACTCATTTTCCGCTGAACAAGGGGCAAATGATGACTTAGTAATGGGTCTTGTGATGTTTGCTTGGGTTACAACGCAACCATATTTTAAAGAAATTGTTGCACATGACTTAAGAAAACAGGTACAATTAGAAAATATGAACCAGTTTGATGACGAAACCGTTGTTGAACCTATTATGGATGATGGTTTAAAACATGATTTAGAACTTGTCGGAGGTGACTTATGGGAAGTTGCTGACGGCAGTCCAACGTATAGCAGATTTATGAAAAGCGCATTAGACTTCATGTAAAAGTGCTGATTCATAAATACCTTTATTGGTATAATCTGCCAAAAAGAACAAAATAATTCAAGGAGAAAACAATGGCGATTCAAATCTCTCCAGGCGTAAATAGTACAGAGATTGACTTAACAACAGTCGTTCCATCAGTACTTACGACTGCTGGCGCATTTTCTGGTAACTTTCAATGGGGTCCAGCAAACAAAATAATGCTTGTTGATAGCGAAATTACATTATTAAACACATTTGGCGGACCTGATGCAAACTCAGCAAACGCTTTCTTTACTGCCGCAAACTTCTTAGCATATGGTAATAATCTAAATGTTGTACGAGCAGTTAATACAAATAGTACATCACAGGCTAACAATGCTATCGGTAACGGTGGTGCCGCAGGTCTTCAGATTCTAAATGAAGATATTTACTTAACAAACTATATTGGCGGTTCTGCAAACGCTTATGGTTGGTTTGCCGCAAGATATCCTGGTACATTAGGAAATTCACTTGGGGTATCAGTTTGCGATAACTCAACAACATTTTCAACATGGCCTTATAAATCACTATTCACACAAGCACCAAGTACATCAGTATATGCCGCCGCAGTTGGTAGTCAAAATGATGAGTTGCATGTCGTAGTTTTTGACGAAACTGGTGCAATCACTGGTAACTCCGGTCAAGTTATTGAAACTTTTGGATTTGTTTCAAAAGGTTCTGATGCTGTAATTAACGGTGTTTCTAATTATTGGAAACAAGTTATATTCAATAAATCAAAATACATCTATGCTATGGACCCACCAGAGTATAGCTCAACTCATGCTACTTGGGGATTAACTTGCCCGAACACAAACTTTGCCCAATTAAACGCCGCAGATACAATTCAATTGTCTCAAGGTACAAATCCAAAAGCAACGGATGCCGCTTTGTCATCAGGGTATTCTCTATTCGCAAATAAGGAATCGGTAGACGTTCAGTTAATTATAACTGGTGATGCTGATGCAACAGTTCAAAACTATATCTACTCTAATGTAGTTTCTGTTAGAAATGATTGTATTGCTTTTGTTTCTCCACCAGCAAATACAGTTGTAAACAACGCAGGTAGCGAATCCTCTTCAATCGTTAATTATTTCCAAAATACTTTAGCACTACAGTCATCATACCTAGTTGCAGATTCTAATTGGAAATATCAATTTGACAAATACAACAACATTTATCGTTGGGTACCATTAAATGGTGATATCGCTGGTTTGTGTGTAAACACAGATGCAGTTGCAGACCCATGGTTCTCACCAGCTGGTTTTAATCGTGGTGCAATTAAAAATGTTATTAAACTAGCATGGAATCCAACTAAACCGTACAGAGATGTATTGTATGCCGCTGGTATTAATCCAATTGTATCGTTCCCTGGTCAAGGTGTGGTACTTTACGGTGACAAGACTCTTCAATCTAAGCCTTCTGCGTTTGATAGAATTAACGTTCGTAGATTATTCTTAGTACTCGAAAAAGCAATTTCTACAGCCGCTCAATATTCATTGTTTGAATTTAATGATTCTTTCACACAAGCACAATTTGTTAATCTAGTAACACCTTTCTTACGTAACGTTCAAGGACGCCGTGGTATTACAAACTTCTACGTACAATGCGATTCTACAAATAACACACCTGCTGTTATTAATGCAAATCAATTTGTTGGTAGCATTTATGTAACACCAAATCACTCTACAAACTTTATTCAGTTGAACTTTGTTGCAGTTAATACGGGTGTTGACTTCTCAACGGTTGTTGGCGCAGTCTAAATAAAACAATTAGGAGAACACGATGACATTTAACGTATCAGAATTTAGGTCACAATTAACAGGAGACGGTGCTCGCCCAAACCTGTTTAATGTGACTCTAACATTACCAACAATCGTAAATAACGCAACAACAGCTGGTAAGAAACTCCAGTTTATGGCTAAGGCCGCACAGTTACCTGGTTCAACAGTCAACAATGTACCATTACACTATTTTGGTCGTGAAGTTAAATTTGCAGGAAATAGAACATTTGCAGATTGGACATTAACAATTATTAATGACGAAGATTTTGCAATTCGTTCTGCAATGGAAAATTGGTTAAATTCAATCAACAGTCATGCCGGTAACTTGCGTGCCGCAAATGCTTTGAATACTTCAAGTTATACCGTTGATGCATTAGTAACTCAATATGGTAAAACAGGTAATACAATTCAACAATACACATTTGTTGGTATGTTCCCAGTCGATGTCTCAACAATCGATTTGAATTGGGATTCAGTAGATTCTATTGAAGAATTTACTACAACATTTGCTTATCAATACTGGACTAATACTGCAAGTACGGACGATTAATTATTCTTTGAAGACCTTAATTGGTCTTCTTTATGTTTTTTTGTGAAATGAAAAAAAGGTAATATGAACCCATTAAATAAATTTTCGCTGTTTGGATTTACAATATCTCGTGATAAGGATATTGAAAATCAACAAACTCAACAATCATTCTCCCCACCGAGTAATGATGATGGTGCGTTAACTATTACTTCTGCCGCTTACTATGGAACATATGTTGATTTAGATGGTACGGCAAAAAATGAAGTAGAATTAATATCTCGTTATCGTGAAATGGCAATGCAACCAGAAATTGAATCTGCTATTGACGATATTGTTAATGAAGCTATTTGCCAAGATAATGAAGGTAATAGTATTAAAATTGTTATGGATGACTTAGATGCACCAGACAAAATTAAGAAAGCAATTAAAACAGAATTTGATACCATTTTAAGAATGTTGAACTATCAGAATATGTCGCACGATATATTCAGAAGATACTATGTTGATGGCAGACTTTTCTATCATGTAATTATTGATAGAGAAAATCCAGTTGCCGGTATCAAAGAATTAAGATATATTGATCCACGCAAACTTAAAAAAGTTCGTGAGATTAAAAAAACTAAAGATGAACGTACCGGCGTTGACATTATGAACGTAGTTAATGAGTACTATATTTGGAACGACAAGGTCACTACAGGATCGTCTTCCAGCTTCGGTCCAGTAGGTGTACGTATAACCACAGACTCTGTGCTTTCCATCGTCTCTGGCCTCATGGATTCACGCCGTGCAGTTGTTTTATCTTACTTGCACAAAGCAATTAAACCACTCAATCAATTGCGTATGATTGAAGATGCCACAGTTATTTACAGAATTTCTCGTGCACCTGAAAGACGTATATTCTACATTGATGTTGGTAATCTTCCAAAATTAAAAGCAGAACAATATTTACGTGACATTATGGTAAAATACAAGAACAAACTTGTATATGATGCAAACACAGGTGAAGTTAGAGATGACCGCAAATTCTTGTCTATGATGGAAGACTTTTGGTTACCACGTAGAGAAGGTGGTAAAGGTACAGAGATTACTACATTACCTGGTGGACAAAATTTAGGTGAACTCGAAGATGTTAAGTACTTTGAAAAGAAGCTATATAAAGCATTATGTGTACCAGTTTCTCGTTTGAATCCTGAAACATCGGGCTTCTCACTTGGTCGTACAAATGAAATTACAAGAGATGAGTTAAAGTTTGCAAAGTTTGTTGATCGTATGCGTCAAAAGTTTGCTGAAATATTTGACCAAGCATTGAGAGTTCAATGTGTACTCAAAGGTATCTGTAATGATGAAGAATGGAAAGTTTTTAAAGAATCTATTCATTACGATTTTATTACCGATAACAATTTTTCAGAACTTAAAGATGCTGAGTTATTAAAAGAAAGACTTTCATTGTTACAAGAAGTAGATCCATATACAGGTAGATATTTCTCACAAGCATGGATTCAAAGAAAGGTCTTACGTTTAGATAATAGCGAAATCAAAGTTATGCAAAATGAGATTGAGAAAGAAAAAGAATCAGGTCTTGGTTTACCAGTTGCCGTTACGAACGATGTTGCTCAACAAGCAATGATGAGTGCCGTACCACAACAGCCAATTCACCCAACGGATTTAGAACATCAACAAGATATGGCTAAAAAAGACTTTGATAATAAAGTTGAATTAGCTAAATTAAAACCGAAAACATCGGTCAAAAAAGAAGAAGCTGAAGAACCTAATACGTTCGAAAGATTAAAAAGAATTTTATAGGAGAACTTAAATGTCTAGCAAAGCAATTATAGATTACACGATGGAAGATGATTCTCTTGGTGTAAGAGATGCATTATATTCTGCAATTCAAGATCGTGTGATGGCACACATTGAAGCAAAGAAAGCAGAAATTGCATCGAACTTTATTACTCAACAAGAAGAAGTTGAACAGATGTATGAAGGAAAAAGTTTTCCGGCAACAAGACTCAAAGATCCAATGGATCATTTGAAAGATAATAATCCCCATGACAAAAAAACCGAAACAGGGTTACA
>Ga0164296_1001412_pt1 | contig 25596 bp, 20 predicted proteins | sample GEODES057metaG_FD_113533 | JGI IMG/M metagenome (GOLD analysis project Ga0164296, IMG submission 113533) | Dystrophic lake water microbial communities from Trout Bog Lake, Wisconsin, USA - GEODES057 metaG | ecosystem: Environmental > Aquatic > Freshwater > Lake | place: USA: Trout Bog Lake...
ACTGTTAATCCTTCACCTTCACCTGATACCATCACCGTTACCGGGGATTTGGTTTTTTGTCCGGGTGGTAGTGTGTCACTTTCTGCGCCTGCAGGTGCCGGATATACGTATCAATGGTATAATAGCGGTACACCTGTTACCGGCGCAACGGGCATCAGCATTACTGCTACAACCAGTGGCAATTATGACGTTGCTATCACATCTCCTTTTGGTTGTACGGCAACATCTCCCGTTGTTGCAGTGGACGTAACTCCCGTTCCCGTGGCCACTGTATCATTTTCAGGTTCACCTGTTTTCTGCACCAGTGGGAGTGTTACCATGAGCGTTTCAGGGGTGGCCGGAGATACTTACCAATGGTATAATGATGCAGTGGCAGTAGCAGGCGCCACAAGCGCTTCCTACACTGCTTCCACCACAAGTGCCATCACCGTGAAAATTACCAATGCAGGTGGTTGTTCAGCTACTTCGGTCATTGAGAATATTACTGAGATAGGAACACCGCGGGTAGTATCATTTGGTGGCGCTACACTCTGTCAGGGTAACAGCATAATATTGGAAACAAATATCAGCGCAATTGGTGTTACGTATACCTGGCAACTGAATGGATCAGATATACCGGGTGGCAGTGCGGGGGCATTGGATGCGGTTGCCGGTGGAAGTTATGATTGTATTATCACCGTCCCGGGCACTTGTACCGTTACTTCAAGTCCGTTAGTGCTGACGATGTATCCTACTCCGGATCCGACTATTTCCTTTGACGGTAAAGCCTTTTATACACAAATTGGGTACGCAAGCTATCAATGGTATGAAAATACTACTGCAATTGCAGGGGCCACCACTTATAGCCTTGTACCGACAACTGACGGGTCATATCTGGTTGATGTAAGTGACAGTGCCGGTTGCCGCGCCTATTCTACTTCAATTGTTCTTACTAATCTGGCGGTTGCCAATACGTATGCTAACTACGCAATACGAGTATACCCGAATCCGGTAGGCGATCTGTTGTTCATTCAGGCTCCGATCCGTTTGTCGGCGCGTGTATCCGGAATTGACGGACGGATATTGATCAGTACCGAGAGCACGCAACAGGTTGATGTAAGTATATTGGCGCCCGGAATTTATTTTCTGGAGTTGTATGATGATGAGTTGAACAGGGTGAGCGTTCAGAAGATCACTAAGAACTAAGCACGCAATTGACGCTATAAAGCGAGCACCTTATTTTAGGTCAAATGGTAACGATAAATTCAGTGCCTACATTTTCAAGGCTCTTGATCTCGATGGTTCCGCCGAGCGACTCTATCTGGGCGCGGGTAATATAAAGTCCTACTCCGGTACTTTCTTTATTAGCGTGGAACACTTGATTTAATTTGAATATTTTGTCACCATTCTTATTCAGGTCTATTCCGATGCCGTTGTCCTTGAATGATAGTATTACCCGATTGTTTCTGGAAATGGATGAGATGATGATCTCCGGCCTTCTGTCGGGGCTTGAATATTTTACCGCATTGCTGATGATGTTGTAAAAAATGCTTTCTAAAAAGACCTTCGGGTAGTTTACAACAGCCACTTTTAGGTTTTGCTTGATCAGCACATTTTTTTCATAAATGGTCTTGTTCAGTTGCTTGGATATTTCTGCGATCGTGCCTGCAATATCACATTCATCGAACGGAATATTTTTGTTGAGGTTCAGTTGTACTACTTCAAGCAATTTATTCAGGGTGTTGATCAATGCCGTTGTTCCTTCATCCAGATAACGGATCACCTGATTGATCTCATTAGCAGGGTCTATCTGCTCTGCCGATGCGGTTTTCAGCAATTCAGTGAGCATCCTGATATTTCCGGCAGAACCACGCAGGTTGTGGGCGATCATGTAATTCAGCTTTTCTTGTTGCTGAATTTTATTGATCAGATCAGTTCTTACGGCTTCAAGTTCGGCGTTTTTTCGGTTGAGGTCGTCGGTCAATTCTTTCTTTCGGGAAATATCCATGACCTGAACAACAAAAAATTTAGGCCCGCCATATTTGTCCGATACTTTGGAGATTGTATGCAAGGCCCAAAGTATCTTATTGGTCTTTGAAATGTAACGTTTTTCAATACTGTAGTAGTTGATGACTTTATCCAGTATTTTTTTAATGTACATTACGTCGATCTCATTGTCTTCATTGGGCGACAGGTCGAAAAAATTGGCCTTCAGCAATTCATCCTTAGAGTAGCCGGTAAAACTGCACAATGCAGCATTGACATCCAATATTTTTCCATCTGTATCTACCAGCATCATACCAATGCCCGAGAAAGTGAAAATGCTGCGAAATGTCTCGTTACTTACATTAAGGGCTTCTTCAATTTTTACCCGGTCCGAAATATCCTGTGCAAAACCGATCACAAAAGGTTCGTGACCTTTATTGTTGATATAATAATTATGATACAGCCAATATTTACGGGTGCCGCTTTTGGTGCGTACCTGCATTATCCCCTTCGCACTGGTATCATCTATGATCTTGGGTAAATAAGTATCATAAAAGTCGTGGCGTTGGTTTTCAGGTATCAGAGAAATGATATATTGTCCCTTAAGTTCGTGTTCGGTGTATTCGAGCAATTGCAAGGCTGAGGGATTGATGGATATTATTCTCCCCGTCATATCATGGGTAAATATGATGCCTTCACTACGGTCAAATATTAGCCGGTAATCTTCTTCATGATGCAAATGCATAGGCCCCGAGCCCGCTCCGTTACTGAGCGTGCCCTTTTTATTAATGACCTTTTGCTGTTGCAATTTGTGAAACAGATCGTCTAACATGAATCTGATTACTTTTATACAAAAATAAATTTGTTTAGGATAAGTTGCGTATTTTTATGCGTTAATTGAAAGCTAAAAGTTATTGAATTGTTATTTAAAGTAGTTATATTAAAAAACATCATTTTTTTGGAGAAAAATCAGGCCCGTTTATCGTGTAATTAGCGTACATTGCTGTTGCATAAAATAATATTTCAACTTTATTTTTGTAGAATAAAATTTTCACTTACCTTTGCAGTCCAAAATTAAAAATCAATAAATGGCTAATCATAAAGCTACGAAAAAGGATGTTCGCCAAAGCGCAAGGCGTCGTGACCGTAACCGTTACTACGGTAAAACTACTCGTAATGCAATCAGGGATTTACAGGAAATTAAAGATAAGGCAACAGCAGTTGGCGAATTGACCGACGTTATATCAATGATAGACAGGTTGGCAAAACGCAATGTTATACATAAGAACAAAGCAGCGAACCTGAAGTCAGGTATCGTTAAGCGTATTAATGCAATGGCGTAAGCCTCAACATAATTTTTTTTCGTAACCCCGGCGCTAAAATGTCGGGGTTATTTTTTTAGCAGGTATGGCGCTAAGATATATTATTGAGGTGATGTATGACGGTACATTGTTCCACGGTTCGCAGATCCAGGGGCAGCTACCTACCGTTCAGCTATTGCTTAATAATACTTTGTCCACCCTCTTCAGGAAGCCAATAGAGACATTTGGAGCCAGCAGGACCGATGAGGGCGTACATGCCACAAGTAATTTTTATCATTTTGATACCGAGAACCCAATTGAATTTGATCTGAAGTACAAAATGAATGCGATCATGCACCGAGGTTTGGCTGTGAAGCAATTATATCTGGCAAACGATCCTGAATTCAATGTACGGTTTGGTGCGGTTAGCAGGCAATATCGTTATCGCCTTTATTTTCAAAAAGATCCGTTTTTACACAACAGGGCATACTATTTTCCATTGAAAATGGATCGGGATCTATTGCACGCCACCGCACTCATTGTGCCGGGGCACACCAATTTTGAGTCATTCTCAAAAAGAAACACTCAGTCGCATCATTTCATGTGTAATATAAAACAATCGCGATGGGAGCAAGCAGCCGGTGAATTGCACTATGTAGTGGAGGCCAACCGGTTTCTCCGGGGTATGGTGCGGGCCTTGGTAGCTACACAGCTGCAAGTGGCACGTGGCAAGCTTTCACTTAATGAGTTTAATGCAATATTTGAGAAATTTGATTCCCGTGCAGCGTTTTTTGATGTACCCGGTCATGGATTGTATCTTGAAAAGATCGAGTACCCCGAGACCTCGATGCAGTCGATTGTAAATCATTACTAAATTAGTCTATTAGATTATTATTGTTATAAATTGGCTCTAGCAATTAATTAATAATGATTGTGATTTAACATTATTTGTTTTTGAATTAACAAAAAAGTCATAGAATATACCTAATTTCGTGGCTGATTTACGAAATATTTTAATTCTTTTTTGGGTGTTAAGGTTCATAGGAGATCAGCGGGATTGGAACTACTATAAATTTATTGAGGAGCAAATTGCAATAAGCAGATGAAACAGGAGTTGATAGGGCGCATGCTGCGTGAGATGATCCAAAGGTTGGTCGTGTTATTTGCCAATGCGAGCCGGAATTTTGATCAGGAACCCGTGCATGAATTGAAAGCAGAATTTAAGGGGTTTCGTTTGTTCCTGCAATTGCTGAAAATACATACCGGTGACGAAGATCTTCAATTTCCGCGAGCTGTTAAACAATTGTATCAGATCGTTACCGATCTTGATATTGCGCTCACTGAATTACATGAAGGAATTTCAATCGGTATTGACGAAAAGGAAAAACAAAAAATTGAAGGGGAGATCAGGAAGAATATTTTGGAGTGGAACAAGGTGTTCAATACTAAATTGCTGTTGAAGTTTGAGGCCAGGATCGTTAACGTCAAGTTCGATCATGTGCCATCGGTAGCGCTTTCCAATTTTTTTAATTCTGCGCCTTATAATGGTGATACACAAGGATGGGCTGATGCCGAAACTTCTGAGTATTACAACAGATTAAAGGCTTGTGTGCATGAAATAGTAACAGCATCCGAGACTGGAAAACGCAACAGGGCGAAATTTATTGATCCTGAATCGAAAAAGACATTTTCAGATCAGCTGACAGGCACTCATCAAGGCAGTGTTGAGCCAAACACCATGACCAGCGTGTCGAAAGGGTCTGCTGCAGCAAATGAATTTATAGACGATCATACAGGTAAAGAACTTTCTGAGTCGGGCAAGAATGGGATTTTAGGCGTGCTCAATAATCTTTTTAAGCATTGATCTCTTTTTAGCAGCAATTTTTAATGGGGTTGGAGCTGCCTTAAGCTACGTATTTGTTTTCCCGAACTTATATCAGGTTGCTATTTGTTTTTTTTGGTTATTTGTTTAGAAAAGTCTTCCTACATTTGGCTTAATTCTAACAGGAAATAATGTCTATTCAAATAGCAGGGCTTACCAAGATCTATAATACTCAAAAGGCGGTAGATAATATCTCGTTTGAGATCAAGAAAGGAGAAATAGTAGGATTTCTGGGGCCAAATGGCGCCGGGAAATCTACAACAATGAAAATACTCACTACTTATTTGCCGCCGACTTCAGGCAATGCCAGTGTGTGTGGTTTTGATGTAGAGCTACAGTCCATGGAAGTGCGTAAGCGGGTTGGTTATTTGCCTGAAGCCAATCCATTGTACTACGAAATGTACATCAAGGAATATCTGGAATTTACAGCCGGGATACATGGTATAAAAGAAGGGCGCGAAAAGCGCATCCGGGACATGATAGTAATGACCGGATTGTCGAAGGAAGCGCACAAAAAGATCGGTGCACTGTCTAAAGGTTATAAGCAGCGGGTAGGGTTGGCTCAGGCAATGTTACATGATCCGGAAGTATTGATCCTGGATGAACCTACTTCAGGCCTTGACCCAAATCAGATCATTGAAATAAGAGACCTGATAAGAAACATCGGGGCGGAAAAAACGGTGTTGCTGTCCACGCATATCATGCAGGAAGTTCAGGCAATGTGTAGTCGCGTGATCATCATCAACAACGGGAAAATAGTGGCTGATGATTCTATTGCTCACTTACAGTCGGCCAATGCAGATGCTAATATACTGATGGTGACATTTGACAGCGCCTTTGCACCAACATTGCTGGATGAACTTGCGTTTGTGATGACCAAGGAGCAAACCGGCGACAATATGTGGAAGCTGGTAACTGATAAGCCCGCAGAATTGCGCGCTGAGGTAATGCAATGGTCGCTGAACAAGGGTATCGGTATAAGTGCCTTACAAACCGAGACGCACACGCTCGAGGATGTTTTCAGGACGTTGACCAAAAAGTAAAAATAAAAAAAAGTATATGATCGTTACGCTTGAAGTAGCAGGCACAACTCCAATGAATGCCTATGTTGCTATGCCAAAAGGGGAAGGAAAATTTCCGGCTGTTATGGTATTTCAGGAGGCATTTGGTGTTAATCAACACATTCGGGAGATCACAGACCGCGTTGCGGAATTGGGATATGTGGCCATTGCACCCGAACTGTTTCATCGTCAGGCGCCGGCAGGGTTTGAAGTGGGGTATAATGAATTTCAAAAGATCATGCCGATCATGCAAACACTTACGCCTGAAACTTTGTTGGAGGATGTAACAGTGACCTACAACTGGTTGAAAGCAAATCCGAGTGTAGCAGCAGATAAGATCGGGTGTATCGGGTTTTGTTTGGGTGGGAGGGTAGCTTTGCTGACCAATAGCGCACTCCCCGTAAAAGCAGCGATCTCATTTTATGGTGGCGGAGCACATACAATGGCAGATAGAGTACCATCATTGCATGCACCTATGCTGTTTTTCTGGGGTGGTAAAGATCAGCACATCAAGCGTGAGCACATACAGACCTTGAACGATGCACTGGATGCAGCCGGCAAACCGTATATCTGTTCAGTGATCTCGTATGCCGATCATGGTTTTAACTGCGATGCACGCGCAAGCTACCATCCGGAGGCATCAAAAGAAGCCTGGGCGATGTCTGTCACATTTTTGAAGAATAAACTGGCTTAGTTTATACGGGCAGTTGCATTATGTGGTCGTTCATGTAAAAGCAATTGCCAATGTCAATATCCTCGTCCCGAACGATCGTGAATCCCATTTTTTTGTAAAATGCGATGGCAGTGTTGTTATGCCTGTTTACATTGAGGGTAAGCAGTTGGGCACTTCGCTCACTAATCTGGCTAACTACATAGTTGATCAGATCCCTGCCTATGCCTGAACCCTGAACCGTGGGTAGTACATATAGTTTGTGCAGCTTGTATGTTTCAGGAGCTATAAGCGACCATGAAGCAAACCCTGCGGGTATTTGCTGTGAGTCTCGGTATATCGAGAAATAGAAATCGGGTGCTGCCATTTGTTCTTCTAATACTTCAGGCGCATAAAATTTTTGCAGCATGTAGTTCACCTGCTCAATACCGATGATGGGTATATATGTGTTGATCCAGGTGTGGTACGCCAGATCTCTGATCAATGGAATGTCCGTTGCAGTTGCTGCTGAGATCAGGTTATTGTTCAAGGTAAGATGTTTTAATTGGTCCATTATTTTTCATGGCGAAATGGTTGAGCAAACTATTTGTCACGGGCTATCAGGGCTTCAGCCAGATCCATAAGTGGTTGTTTCCTTTTGGCTGGTATAGCTACTTTATCCAAAAAGCGGAATGCCGCGTCCGAGTAATCTCTGATCATCACTTTGCAGGCAGCTTCGGCGCCGGTTTGCCTGAAAAGTTGTAGCATGGTATCCACCTTGTCGGGCGAGTCTGTTTGCAGCAGTGCATGTATACCGGCTTTTTGTTCCGGGTTCGCAAGCTCTAAAGCCTTGATGAGCAAGAAAGTTTTTTTGTTTGATTTGATATCCCCTCCCACTTGCTTGCCCGAACGTTCCGGGTCTCCAAAGGCGTCAAGATAATCGTCCTGCAACTGGAACGAAATGCCCATGTTTCTGCCAAATTCGTAGAGGTTGTTGGCCGTATCCCCAAGCGCTCCACCAACTATCGCGCCTATTTTCAGGCTGCATGCCAGTAAAACGGAAGTTTTTAGCGCTATCATCCGAATGTATTCATCCATAGCAACATTATTGCTATTCTCAAAATCCATGTCTAATTGCTGGCCTTCGCAGATCTCTATTCCTGTGGTATTAAAAACTTCGAGCACTTCAGGGAGCGAGGTGCGGATGGCAGATAGGTACCTGTATGAATATATAAACATTACGTCGCCGCATAAAATACCGGCAGTCATACCATTGCGGGTGTGTATGGTGGGCTTGCCCCTGCGCAGGGGTGCCTTATCCATGATGTCGTCATGAATCAAAGTAAAATTATGGAACAGCTCTACGCCAAAGGCTGCGTGCCATGCATCTTCATTGATGTCGTCAATGAGTTCGTTGGCCATGAGGCACAATACCGGACGAATGTATTTGCCGCCATTGCCCAATAAGTATTTGCAGGGTTCGTAAAGGCTTTCAGGATCATCGGGGAACGGAGTGTTTTTCCTGAATCGCTCTTCAAAAAGCCGTGCCAGTTCGTTATAGGAATGCATTTATGATCTGTGTTTTTTACTTTTATTGATCGGTGATTTATGTTGTTGTGTTCGCGGCAGGGGCGGCAGTTCTAAAAATGCAAAGTCTATCCGCCTGCGTTCCAGATTGGCTGCTACTACCCGTATACGTACTTTATCACCCATTGTGAATTTCAATCCTGTGCTTCTGCCAACCAGGGCATATTCCGCTTCTTTGTATTCAAAGTTGTCGAAAACCATCAGATCGCTGGCAGATACCATGCCCTCACATTTGTGTAAGACTGTCTCAGCCCAAAAACCAAAGGTTGCCACACCGCTGATCACCGCATCAAAGTCTTCGCCAATAAAGTCCTGCATGTATTCTACCTGTTTGTATTTATTGGCAGCGCGTTCTGCTTCCATTGCCCTGCGCTCCTGATCGGAGCAATGACGACACGCTGCTTCCAGCGTTTTCGCCGGCTGAGGTGCATTGTCAAGGCAGTCTTGAACGATCCGGTGTACCAATATGTCGGGATATCGGCGTATGGGCGACGTAAAGTGACAATAGTGTTCAAATCCGAGTCCGTAGTGGCCAATATTTTCAGTGGTATAGATCGCTTTCGACATGGTACGGATACCCAATTGTTCCAACACATGTTGTTCGGGCTTGCCATGTACTTTTTCCAGCATTTCGTTGAACGACTTGGCAATATTCTTAGTTTCTGCAAAGTCGATCTTTACACCAAATCGCGCGGCGAACATTCCGAAAACCTTTATTTTATCCTGATCAGGCACATCGTGAACCCGATACGGAAACGGCACAGGCTTGTCCTTAATGGTCTTGGCTCCAACATATTCTGCCACCGTCTTATTGGCAAGGAGCATCATTTCTTCTACAAGCTGGTGCGAAGCTTTGCTTTCCTTGATCATAATGCCGATCGGTTTGCCCGATTCGTCCAATTTAAAACGGACCTCCTGCGACGAGAAGTTAATCGCGCCTTTTTTGAATCGCTCTTTGCGAAGATTTTGTGCAATGGTATTCAGCAACAACAAATGATCTTTGTGTTCATCGTCGCCGCCTTCTATCGCCGCTTGCACCTGTTCATACGTGTAACGTTTATCAGAATGAATAAGTGTCCGGCTGATAGAGCTTTCCTTGACATGCCCCTCGGCGTTGATCGTGAAAACGGCTGAGAAAGTATACTTGTCTTCGTTGGGACGCAGTGAACATAGCTCATTGGAGAGGCGCTCGGGCAGCATGGGAAGGACCCTGTCCGGCAAGTATACGCTGGTGGCGCGGGCAAAGGCTTCTTTGTCCAATTCCGATCCCGGTTGCACATAGTAGCTTACATCGGCTATATGCACACCGATCTGATACCATCCGCCTTTTTGTTTTTTTATGGATATGGCGTCGTCAAAATCTTTGGCGTCTTCCGGGTCAATTGTAAACGTGAGTGTTTTTCTGAAATCCTTTCTTGTCTTTAGGGCTGTTTCATCTATGGCATCGTTACACCGGCCGGCTTCTTCCATTACACTGTCGGGGAATGTAAGTGTAAAACCATTTTCAGTCAGTATACCCTGCATGGCCTTTTCATTCATGCTTTCTTCGGTCAGCAAGTTCACGATCTCGGCAACCGGGCTTTTGGAATTGCCCTTCCATTCTACGATGCGAGCAAGTGCATGGTCGCCGTCTTTAGCGCCATTGAGCAAATGCAACGGTATAAAAAAGTCCACGGGTACTTTGTCATTGTCCGGAATAAAGAAACCATAATGCGCTTGCAGTTGTACGCGCCCGGTAAATTCGTTTTGTTTGCGGGCTACAACCTCTGTTACAACACCTTCGGCGCGCTTATTGTTATCCTGATACCCGCTCACTTCCACGCGTACAGTATCGCCATTCAGCGCATTGCCGGTATTGTTACGCCGCACCATGATGTCTTTATCATGGCCATCTACGATAACAAAGCCCATGCCGTTTCTTGTGATCTCTATTTTGCCCTTGAGAATTTTATGATTGCCGCTGTTCTTTTTTTCTTTCTTTTTTGCCATTGGTCATAATTTATTGCACCTCGAATCTTTTCTGCCCGGGACCGAAAACAATAATGGCTCGTGTATGTGCAAATGCAAGTTAAGTAATTAATATGGTTCGGGCAATTTATTGGTAATAATCGCAAAGACTGTCAGTGTATTTACTTCAGCCATTGTCAGCCTATTTTTTAGCGGCATAGTAATTATAATCGGCTATGAGTTGTTTGTAAAAATCAGTTGTGGTGCCTTCAGGCACTATGCCCCATTTTTGCGATAATTTTTGTGCTATTTGCAATTTGTATTCCTCCATATACTTTGTGGGTGCAACATTCAAAAGGTTTTTGATGTTATTGATGTCTTTGTCTGAAAGTTGCATCACCTGCGGATAACGGGGTTGGTAATTAGTATCGGAAATATTGTAAAAGATAGTTTGATTGATGTCGGGAACATAGCTTTTATCAATCACTACAGTACCTGCTGCGAGATCGCCAAATTTTTGGGATTTGTTGGATACAACAACGCAAAGAAAATCAGGAACATAAAGAAGGAGAAAGCCAATCAACTTCGCCGGATTCATTAGAGATTCAGGTGCCAGGAAAATATAAATGTTTCCAATGCAAAGCATCCACCGCAGGGCATATTGGCCCCAGGTTGCTTCCTGACCGTCTCTACTGAGTACCTTTATGCCCATCACTTTTTTTCCCAGAGTCTGACCATTCATCAAGATCTCGAAAAACAACTGGTATAACAATACCGGCAGTATGTAAATAATGTAGATCATGAAAAAATTAATATCCTGATCGATGCCTAAATAACGGACAAAGAACCCGAACACAATGAAAAAATAAAGCATGATCAAGGCCAAGTCTATGAACCATGCACCCAAACGCTTGCCGAAAGCAGCTATTTTAAACTCCAGATCTATGTTAAAAGCGGTACTTACAGTGATCACCTGCATAGAAAATAAAGGTAAGTAAAAAGCCCGGAAAACAATACTGCTACCCAATATTCAATCCTATTATGCTCACGGCGGTAAAACGCATTTTTTATATTGTCGGTTTTCTATCTTTGTGGTATGAGCAATACTGTATTATTCCAAAAAGAGGCCGGTGTGGCTTTTATTACGCTTAACAGGCCTGAGACATACAACAGTTACAACCGTGATATGGCGTTAAGCCTTCAGCAGTTTTTAGACGACTGCGCCTATGATGATGAGATAAGGTGTGTTTATTTAACAGGTGCCGGCAAAGGTTTTTGTTCGGGTCAAGATCTGTCTGAGGCCATGGACCCAACGCCGGAGGATTTTGAACGAATGGTTTCTGAGCATTATAATGCCACCATAGTTCGAATCAGGCACATGGAAAAGCCTATAATAGCTGCAGTGAATGGAGTTGCTGCGGGAGCCGGTGCCAATATAGCTCTGGCATGTGATATTGTAGTTGCCAGTAGTAGTGCTTCATTTATTCAGGCTTTCAGTAAAATAGGACTGATACCGGATAGTGGCGGGACGTTTTTCCTGCCGCGCCTGATAGGCATGCAACGTGCTGCTGCATTAATGATGACTGCTGAGAAAGTGCCTGCTGCTGAAGCTGCAGCCATGGGAATGATCTATAAGTGCTATGCAGACGACGTATTTGAAGCTGAAAGTAAAAAATTGGCTTATTACTTAGCCCATATGCCTACGCGCGGCATAGGGCTGACTAAGAAATTGCTGAACGATAGCTTTAATAATGATCTGGAGACGCAGTTGAATAACGAAAAAGAACGTCAAAAACAAGCAGGTTCATCAACTGACTTCAAAGAAGGAGTAATGGCATTTTTGGAGAAACGCAAGCCGGTGTTTACCGGTAAGTGATCATTGTTTCACCATTGTAATATCGCAGGAAAGACCCGTGGTGCCGCTGCCGCTGTCAACCGTCACAAAGTGAAGGGTGATGGTATTTGTGGCGCTGTAAAAAGTGCCTGTACCACTAATTCCGCTGCTGCCAGTGGCATTGGCAGTTGGAGTAAGGTGAATGTTGTTAAAACTGTCAACTGTGGCTGTGGCCGTTGTAGCGCTGCTACCATTGAAGTTTGAGATATTGATTGTATAACCACCGTTGGATGCTGCTGCAGTGACCGCACTTGCCCAGTTGCCGTTTCCGGTGACCAATTCATTACAGTGTCCTCTCGAGCAATTATACGTGCCGATCATGGGGCCGTCCCAGGCGGTTTGGCAGCTGTTGCCGGAATAGCCTGTGGGGCAGGAACAAACATTGCTTACACAGGTACCCCCGTTTTGGCAGGTTGTAGTACCACATTTGTTTTTGCACGCGGAATTGTAAACGCAGGCAGCTATACAAACAAAAAATAAAGCAATACTGTATATCTTCTTTTGAGGAAACATTTTTTGGATCACGAATTTGTACAAAAGTAATAATTTGAAACAGACATACGGCACGTTTGAATATAGTTTAACATTTGTTTGCCGACATCCATACAATGTATTTTATGATTGTCAGTTCATTATATCACCCCTTTTAACTAGTACGTTCTCAAAATTCGTCCCTTAATTGCAGCCGCTTTATCCGTGCTTCAATTGCGCCGTAGGTTCGTCCCAGTTTGGCGGCAATTTCCTTGGTACCGTATTCCATTTGTAATAAGTTGGTCAGCATTTCATCATCATCGGTGGTCCAGGGTTTGTATGCAGATGGTTTATTGGCGGGCGTATTGTGTTTATTCCAAGGTTTTTTGTGGGTCGGTTCGGGTGGAGTGTATGCAGGTGTTGCCACTGCTGCCAATACGTTGATACCGGAAGCAGGCATCAATTCTTCTGGTATGTTCAGCCTATTGCGAGTACGTGTGACAGCTACATACAGTAGATTGATCTCCTCATTTATTTTTTGCAAAGTCATTGCATCCGGCTCTTTTTCTTCTACCCGGCTTTTTAATTTTTTTTCGGTTATAAAGTCGTTTGCAAGTGTTACTTCATCGTATTCCATGCCCTTGCACCGGTGAACCGTGGAGAAAATATAGTCTGCCTTGTCTTTGTCGTCAGTTTCTATGTGGTTATCCTTTATTTGTTTAATATAGTACGGTAGCTTATTACCATATTTTTTTACTACTTCCAGCAACAGCCCCATTTGGTTGTCCTCCGTTTTTCTGATATAGTCTTCCAGATCGCCAACGCCGTTCATCGCCTTCAGCATGGGGTCCTTGATCATAGCGTTTTTGTCGAGGTACAAATTCATTATATCATAAATGGATGCGCCTTCATCGGCATAGGTATATGTTTCAAATCGTCCTTCAAAATACAGTTTCTTGATCTCTTTGCGCTCAACGAGCATTGTCACCGCATGTACCAACAAAGAAGTGTTGGTTCTGGCTATCACTGCCTTAGACTTAACTGCGGACGAGGTGCCGTATCCGTTGATCAAGGGCTGTTTTGCAGGCCCAAGCAGTGATTTCCATTGCAATATACGTACGGCCAATGATGCGATCTCATTGCTGAATCTAAAACTGGTAGTGAGGTTAAAGACCGGGAAATTGATTTTTTCCATGGCATTTATTGCATATCGCCAACTGTATATCTGTTGGTGCGAATCGCCAACGATCACCTTTGTAGCGGGCTGGGCCAGAAAAATATCCAGCATAGCCTCTGATGCATCCTGTCCCTCATCAAAAAGTATAAAGTCATACGGTAAAACGGGCCGCATTAATTGAAATTTTTTAAGGTAAAGGTCATGCGCCATTGGTATTTCGCCTTTGTCCATTTTTGCCAAAAACTTACGGGTCAACTCCAGCAAGCGTGTTTTTTGCAATGCAACAAATTTGCGGGCGTCTGCATCTGCTACTACGCTTTCATAGTCCAGCTCCTGAACCTTTGATTTATTGCTGTTGCAGAAATACGAAAAAAAACGTCCCACATGGCTTGCCAATATATGAGCTGTATGCGAATGATCGAATCCTTTTATGTCGAGCGCTTCGGCAATATCTACCGGTTGGTAGCTGCCTTGCTTAAGCGTATAGCCTGCTCCCCGCATGACATAGGAAAACGCGAGGGAGTGAGCAGTTTCGACCTGAACATGCTGCAAGCCCGGTTCAGAAAATTTTTTCTCGGCTTCTGTTTTTACCGAGCGGTTAAAAGCCAGATACAATATTCTGGAGTCAGGGCGCGCGCGGGCATATGCAATAAGGGTGGTTGTTTTGCCACTGCCTGCCACTGCATTTATTGCAATGTTGCCGGAGCTTTCGATAATGGCTTTTTGTTCGGGTGTGAGGTTCATGATCGGGGACTTTGAGTGTAAACTTAGAAAAATTATGGGGTGGGGCAAGCACAGCGTTTTTACTATTATTTATTGCTTATTAACCGTCGGTTATATGTTTTAGAAGTGGAGTTCATTAGAAAGTAAGTAAAATTATATACGAGTGCGTAATTTTTAGTAATTTCAATGCTTTCTTGAAATTTTAAGAAAATAGTCCTATTTTTATACGCAGTATTCATATCCTGCATTCAGTCGTGGGTTATGAAGCTATTTTACGAATCGAAAAAGACAAAATAGATAAATCATGAAGAAATTTTACAAACTGATGTTGTTGGGAGTGCTGGCTATTGTTGTTGACAGGACAGTAGCGCTTGCACAAAGCACTGCCACGGTTTTTTATGATAATTTCAACAGGATTGCGCTGAACGGTGGTTGGGCAGGTACTGCCTATACTGCAGTGAACGGCAATGGGGCAGATGATGGATATTCGTTGAATTCAAATATTACCATTGACCCAAACTTTATTGACTATGCTGCCGGAGGTTTTGCTCCAACCGGTTTTACGCCAGGCGTATTATCTACGTATGTTGACAATGTTACAGCCGGAACAATAAGTTCTTATAGCTATGTTTATGCTAGTTTGGCTACGTCATTTACTGCGCCATTCACTAATACCCTGGATGCTAATCCGGGAACTGTTACCTGGACTTTTAATATGGCAACGCCGCAGGTTTTAGCTTCAGGCTTTACAAATGCGACAGATATGGTAGCTATGGTGCTTGGCGCCACAAGTAATACATTTACAACCGCAGGTAATGGCTATGCAGTTGTGTTTTCTACTGCAACTCCAAGAAGTATTGGTCTGGTTAGATATACTGGCGGTTTACAGGGAACGATCACCTCAATTATCGCTCCTACAGTAGGTAATTTGGCAAGCGGACGGGATTTTGCAAGTGTTCAGGTGACATACAATCCTGCATCCAATAGTTGGTCTTTAAGCGTAAGGGACGATGGTTCCGATGCTACAGGATTCAGTGATCCATTATTGACTACACTTGGAGGGTACACTTCTGTAGGCACGGCAACAGACAATACTTATACGGGATTTTCTCTCGCTTGGTTCGGTTATTATTCAAATTTTCATGAGACACCGCCGCGTTACAATAAATCATATTATGCTCAATTTGACAATATGAGTGTGACCGTGGGATGTACGCCACCTACAAGCGTTACAGCAGCCTTTACAAGTAATCCGATCTGTTCAGGTAGTCCGCTACACTTTACAGGAGGAGCTGCCGGAGCTTCTTCGTATTCATGGAAAGGGCCAAATGGTTTTTCATATGGCGGATTAACCGGTAATACTACTATCGCAACTACGACATTTTTAAATAATGGTACTTATACTTTTACAGCTACTTCAGGTAACGGATGCCCTGCTTCTATTACATTAGACGCTATAATTGACACGGCCCCTACTTCAGTGACAGTTGCTCCCGCAACAGTATCAATTTGCGATGGTTCCAGTATTATGTTAACAGCCTCGGTAACGCCAGTAGCCGCTAAGGATACTGTTTTCGCTCAATATTTCAATTCGCCGTTAAATGGTTGGACGATAAATGATGCAGGCATAACGGCTCCGGAAGACATCGGAGAATGGCAATTTGTTGAAAACAACTGGCAAGATGAAAATGGGAATACGTATAGAAGCCCCGACAATAGTTACTTCTATATCGCAGATGCCGATATTTCTACCAATGTAACTGCAACACAGCTGGTATCGCCATCGTTTTCTTTAACAAACTATGCTAATGCGTCCCTGAATTTTCAAACATTTTATGAACATTATGCAGGAGATATAGCGGACGTGGATATATCTACTAATGGTGGTTCTACTTGGGTCAATCTTGCAGCCTATACAGCAAATATTGGTACGATGACCGGGTTTGCAGCAAGAACAATTTCGTTAAACGCCTATGTAGGACAGTCAAATCTAATGGTGCGGTTTAATTACAATAGCACATTTGGTTATTGGTGGGCACTGGATAACATTTCTGTTACCGGTACTCCTATCCCTGCACCCACATGGACGTCTCCTATAAGTTTATATACCGATCCGGGCTTAACCAGTGTCTACTCTGCAACCAGCACTCCTACGTTTACGGTCTATGCTGCACCAACATCATCAATTTCATACACTGCTACAGTATGTGGCATTAGAGGGACCAGTTCAGTTACAGTGGTGCCACCATTGCCGGTTATTACAGGTACATTCTCTGTTTGTCCGGGCACTGTTGTTACATTACATGATGCCACGTCTGGTGGTACTTGGAGCAGTTCTGCAACTGGTGTTGCAACTATAAGCGCTACAGGAGTGGTAACAGCAATAGGATCCGGCACTACCACTATTACTTATGCGGAAGGAACCTGTCAGGTGACTCAAGAATTTACCGTCTACAATAATCCGGTTGCTATAAGCGGGAGCAGTAATGTTTGCAACGGCACCACAACAACGCTTAGTGATGGTACCGGGCCGGGTACTTGGCTTAGCACCAATACAGGTGTAGCTACAATTGGTTCGTCGGTTGGTAATGTTTCTGCAATTGGCATCGGTACAACTAATATCGTCTATTCAGTTACTGCAACCGGTTGCGGGATTTCCGAGACATTAACGGTAAGTCCGAGTCCGTTACCGATTTCAGGTACATTTACATTGTGTGCGGGTAGTGCTACAACGTTAACTGATGGTACACCAAGCGGCACATGGAGTAGTTCAAGTACAGGTGTTGCAACCATCAGTGCATCCGGAGGTTATTTAGGTGCCGTTGGATCAGGAACAACTACTATTACCTATCTGTTGGGAAGTTGCCCATCTGTGAAGACAATTCTCGTTAATCCTTTACCGGCAGCGATTGGCGGTTCGACAAATATTTGCGACCACGATACAGTGACCTTGACAGACGCTACTACTCCGGGCACCTGGACCAGTACGAATCCTACAGTAGCCAGTATCGGCTCTACGTCAGGTACGGTCATTGCGTTGACTGCTGGTACAACAACCATCTCGTATACTTCCGGTGTTACCAATTGTGCCTATACTGAAACACTTACAGTTAATCCATTACCGGCTCCGATAGGCGGATCTCTTAATGTTTGCTATGGCAATTCTACCAATCTGACTGATGATTCCACTTCAGGTACTTGGTCTACCAGTACTTCTTCGGTTGCAACGATCGGTGCGGTGTCGGGTACTTTGAATGGAATAGATTCAGGAACCACTACAACTACTTTCTCACTTAACTCAACCGGTTGTTATGTCACTACGATCGACACCGTGTTCCCGCAACCGAGTATCATAGGCGGACCCTCAGCAGTTTGCGCCAACGAAGGTTCTATAATGCTTACAGATGCACTTTCGGGAGGTACATGGACCAGTAGTGACCCTACGACTGCTTCAATTGATCCGACATCGGGTATGCTCACGGGCTATCTCACAGGAACAGTTTTGGTGACCTACACATTGCCTACAACTTGCTTTGTAACAACAGTGATAACAGTTAACGGACTACCTACAGTAATAACCGGCGCTGATACTGTATGTGCAGGTGGGGGAGTAGTGACACTTTCTGATATTTCTGGTGGTGGTGCCTGGTCAAGCTCGCCTGTAGGAACGGCCTCTGTAATATCAACATCAGGTGTTGTAACAGGTATAGTAGCCGGCGCTGCAAACATAACTTATACATTGCCTTCTTCGGGCTGTTTTATTACATTCCCGATAACGGTGAACCCATTGCCGGATCCAATTGGCGGTACACTTAATGTATGCGTAGGTGATTCAGTTATTTTGACCGATGGAATGACAGGCGGAACCTGGAGTACAAGTATTGGGTCAGTTGCAGGCATTAATGCTGCAAACGGCACACTTACTGGTTTGTTTGGTGGCTCAAGTGTCACTACATATATGTTGCCCACCGGTTGTAGCATCACTACAGTAGACACAATTTATAGTTTGCCTTCAGCAATTACAGGTACTTATTCAGCTGTTTGCGCAGGTGGTAATACAATAACGCTCAGTGATGCAACTACAGGCGGCTCTTGGTCTGTTTCACCGCTGGGTATAGCTTCAGTTTCTGCAGGTGTTGTAACCGGTATAGATTCAGGTATGTCCACCGTGACATATACATTGCCATATACGGGTTGTTTTGTAGTTACTCCGGTTATGGTAGATGGTCTTCCACAACCGATCGGTGGAGCATTAAATGTATGCCAAGGTGATTCCGCAGCGCTTACCGATGCCACTACCGGCGGCACCTGGAGTACCACACCGGGTTTGATTGCAACAATTAATACGGCCGATGGAGTTCTTACCGGCTTATCTCAGGGTACTACTACTACTACATATACTTTGGGTACAGGCTGTTCGGTTACCGTGGTTGATACTATTTATGGTCCGCCAACACCAATTTCCGGCCCTTCGTTTGTATGTGACAGTGGCTTTACTATTACGCTGACTGATGATAGTACAGATGGTACCTGGACTACTTCAGCCACAACAGCTTCAGTTGATCCGCTTTTGGGCGTAGTTACCGGTATTACCGCTGGTTCGGCAACAATTACATACACGATTAACCGTACAGGTTGTTTCGTTACAACTTCGGAAACGATCTATCCCATTCCTGCTGAAATTAACGGTATTAACAGAGTTTGTAATGGTTTGTCATCAACACTCTATGACGCAACCGGAACGGGTAGCTGGAGTATAGGTTCGACGGCTATAGCTACCATCAGTGCTACCGGCGTTGTAACAGGTGTTGACTCAGGTGTTACATTTGCTACTTATACATTGCCTGTTACAGGGTGTTATGTGACCGATAGCTTTACGGTCAATCCAAATCCTGCGCCCATTGCAGGTACGTTTAGTGTATGTGCGGGACTAAGTACGGTTTTGACTGATTCTACTTCGGGTGGTATATGGTTGAGCGGCAATCTTACAGCAGCAACTGTAGATTCATTCAGTGGTAATGTTGGCGCTATAAGTGCAGGAACTACAACAATTACTTATTTGCTTACAGCAACCGGATGTCTTGATTCTGCTTCTGTATTAGTGAATCCATTGCCCTTGCCAATCACAGGACGAACCGCTGAATGCGTTGGTATTACTACAACGTTGGCAGATGCTACACCGGCTGGTGTATGGTCAGTTACCGACTCAGCAATTGCAACTATAGATTCAGTGGGTAATACAACAGGGGTTCATTATGGTAATACAATGGTTACCTATACATTACCTACGGGTTGTCTCATGACAGCATTAGATACTGTGTTTGCATTACCAACAGCCATTAGCGGGACAGATTCTATCTGTAATAACTCTTCTTCATTATATACCGATGGGACACCGGGTGGTGTATGGAGTACCAATCCTTCGAGTGTTGCTTCTGTGAATGATACAGGTATGGTGACAGGTATCAGTGCAGGCTATTTCACTATATCTTATACCCAAACTACAGGATGTTATATGGTGATGGATTCAATTTACATTATTCCGAATTCAGTACCGTCAATATCAGTAGCAGGCGGTCCCGACACAGTTTGTGCCGGTACAACGATCACCTTCAATGCCACCGGAGTGAATACGGGTACCGCGCCAGTGTATAGTTGGGATGTACTTGGTTCGTTTGTAGGTGATACAACTACAACATTCAGTTATATACCGGACGACGGTGATGTAGTGACTTGTACGATGATCAGTAATGCTATCTGTCCGTTGCCAAATCCTGTTGTAAGTAATTCTGAAACTATTATTGTGAATCCTGCAGTTGCTTTAGCTGTTTCGATAATAGAAACTCCTGCGCTTACAGATTCGGTGGATTATGTAGGTCAGGTAGTAACGTATAATGCAGGTATTGTGAATGGTGGTACCGACCCTACTTACCAATGGTATGTAAACGGGGTGGCGGTTACTGGCGCAACGTCGAACAGTTATGTGACAAGGGTGTATTTTAATGACACGGTTTATTGCGTTGTTACCGGAAATGCGCCATGTGCCACAAGATCGGTTGATACAAGCAATGTCATTACATTATTTGCAAGCCATTTGGGCGTAAACAATGTGAATAATATTTCGGGCCTCACCTTGTTCCCTGATCCGAACAACGGTAGCTTTATTGTGAACGGAAAAGTGAATGATGTTGCGGGTAACAGTGTTGAGATCACAGTTACTGACCTTTTGGGTAAAACAATTTTCACTAAAACGGTTGAGCCGGCTAACGGAATACTTAATGAAACAGTATCGCTGAGCAATGATATAGCTGATGGAAGTTATTTTGTGAGGGTAAGCTCCGGTGGATTGGTTCAGGTGATGCAGTTTGTTGTTAAACGTTGATCAAATAATTGAAGTTGTTATATAAGAGGTTGTTGCAATGCGCAACAACCTCTTTTTGCTTTTAGCAGTATTAGTTGCCTGATTCCGCTTACCTTTGCGCAAAATTTTCAAAGAATGGCATTACAGGCGGGCATTGTAGGACTACCGAATGTGGGTAAGTCTACACTTTTTAATGCGGTGAGCAACAGTGCAAAAGCGCAGGCATCCAACTATAGATTTTGTACCATTGAGCCCAATGTAGGGCAGGTAAACGTTCCTGACGAAAGGCTGAATAAGCTGGCTGAACTTGTGAAACCACAACGTATATTGCCTACTACTATAGAGTTCGTAGACATTGCCGGATTGGTAAAAGGAGCCAGTAAAGGAGAGGGGCTTGGTAATAAGTTTTTGGCTAACATACGTGAAGTGGATGCGATCATACATGTGATACGCTGTTTTGAAGATGAAAATATTTTGCGTGAGGAAGGAGATATTAATCCGGTAAATGACAAAGGCATTATTGATACCGAATTGCAACTAAAAGATCTGGACAGTGTAGAGAAAAAGATACAGCGTGTAGAAAAACAAGCGAAGACCGGTGACCCGAAAATGAAGGCGCAATATGAGGTCTTGCTTCAGTGCCAAAAATGCCTGAGCGATGGCAACAATGTACGCAGTTTGAATTTGGAGGGCGAAGATCGTGAGGCAATAGCGGATATTTTTTTGTTGACGGATAAGCCGGTGCTGTATGTAGCTAACGTAGATGAGGCTGCCTTACTTACCGGTAACAAATATTCCGAAGCATTAAAAAAGGCAGCGGAGGCCGAGGGAGCAACCATTATAGTAATGAACAATTCTATAGAAGCGCAAATTGCCGAGTTGGAGACAGATGAAGATAAAGAAATGTTTTTCTCGGAATACGGGCTTAAAGAACCCGGGTTAAATCGACTGATCCGCTCGGCTTATGACCTGTTAAATCTCATCACCTATTTTACCGCGGGTATACAGGAAGTAAGGGCGTGGACCATTCACCGCGGATGGAAGGCACCACAGGCTGCCAGTGTGATCCATACCGATTTCGAAAAAGGGTTCATTAAGGCTGAGGTGATCGGGTATAATGACTTTGTACAATATGGTAGTGAAGCTGCTTGCAGGGATGCAGGAAGGCTGCGTATAGAAGGGAAAGAGTATATAGTACAGGATGGCGATGTAATGCACTTCAGATTTAATGTTTGATAATTGCCAATCCGGCATCATTTCCGGTTGAATACTATGGGCAGATCGTTATCATACAAAAGTATCATTCCTTTCGCGCTGATTTTGGTGTGTGTGCTGGCTATATTAGTGGCTTGGCGCAACGCAGGAGCACCTTTTACCGGTAAGGCATCTGTAATATCGTCGAAGATCAAGCCGGGGGTGGACAGTATTATTAGATCACTCAGGAGCGGAGATGTAATAGTACGTACAGGCAGCGGACCGGGAAGCGAATTAATGGCTCTTATGAATACCAAGAACAAAACTTATTCGCATTGCGGGTTGGTGATCATTGAAAACGGGAATCCGTTCGTATACCATTGTATAGGAGGCGAGGAGAATCCGAATGCTACGATGCGCAGAGACTCTGCTGCCTTATTTTTGTCGGCAGCACATAGTCTGGGATTCGGGATCATAAGATATGATCTTTCTTCACAGCAGCTACAGCGGCTTGCCCATATTGTCAATAGTTTCTATAGCAAGCATCCTAAATTTGACCTTTGTTTTGATCTGAAGTCTAATGATAGATTATACTGCTCGGAATTTGTTTATAAAGCGATCAATGCAGCCACTGACGATAGCTTGTACATCAACACCACAACTGCATATGGCCATACTTATGTAGCCATAGACAACTTATTTGAGAACACCCATGCGCACTTCGTTTGCAAAGTGCGTTTTTAATGATATTTTTGTAAACATTCAATACATGATCTTCATGAAAAGTATTTCGTTCCGTTCAGCTTTTATCGTTCTATTGTTTTCCAGTTTGGCGTGGAGCTGCACGAACAAGAATGCTCCTACCGAGATAGCAAAAGTTTGGCTTAATGATTATCACGAGCTTAATTTTGAAGATGCGAAGAAATATTCAACCGAGACGACCCGGAACACGCTTTCTTTGGCGCAGATGTTTTTGTCAACAATGCCCGATTCTTTAAAACGCAAGGCCAGAGAAATTAAGGTGAACATTAAGGGGTCGAAAGAAGATGGATCTAATGCCACCGTGGTTTATACTTTGTCGAGAGACCCAAACCGAGAGGAAAAACTGAATCTGGTGAAGCAAGGTGATACATGGTTGGTGCAATTCACTAAAAATGATATGAATGTGGAAGGCGGTATGCCTGATACCACTGCAGCCCCTGCCGGAGCCGACTCCAATGCAGTGCAAATTACCGTAGGGCCGCCCGATACTGCTAACACCGCTCCTATAGTAGACACCGGAGCACATTGATTCGTAAAAACAAAAAAAGAACTACACCATGAAACGTGCAATGCTCATGCTACTGGTAATAATTGCGCCTGCATGGCTGCATGCGCAAACGATACCTGCCTGTAAAGCCGATGATCTGGTAAAAAGGATCGCAAATGGAAAAGACACTGTGTTTGTAATCAATTTTTGGGCTACTTGGTGTGTTCCCTGTGTGCAGGAACTGCCCCAATTCAATGCGCTCTATCAGGATCTGGCCGGAAAACCGGTAAAGATGCTTTTGGTGAGTCTGGATTTTAAAGAAGACTATCCGATGCAATTGGCCACTTTTATTGAGCGCAAACATCTTAAGCCGGATGTGACATGGCTGAATGAAACGAATCCGAATGATTTTTTACCCAAAATAGAGCCTAAGTGGGAAGGCTCTATACCGGCAACATTGGTAGTGAGCACAGGTCGGTCATACCGGAAATTCATTGAAAGCACTATTACAGAAGATCAGGTAATGAAGTGCGTTAATGATGCATTAGCTAAATAAAAACCGGAGATATGAATTACTTGGGGCATGCATATCTGTCGTTTGGTGATGCCGGATTATTGACCGGCAATATGATCGCCGATCATGTAAAGGGTAAAATAGTATTGGAGCAATACCCGGCAGCAATTAAAAACGGTATGTTATTGCATCGCAAGATCGATTCGTTCTGTGATGCTCACCCTGTAATACGCAGCGCGAAATTACTATTCAGGGAACAGTATGGTTTGTTTTCGGGCCCAATAGTAGATACCTTGTTCGACCACTTTCTGGCTAATGATCCGGTGATCTTTCCGGCTAAACACGATCTGGCTGCATTTGCCCAAAAAAGCTATCAACAAATAGCGGCCAACAGCCAATATCTTCCTGAAAAATTTGCTGCCTATTTCCCGTACATGGTGGAGCACGATTGGTTGACGGGATACAGAAATGTAAAATCGATGGAGCGCGCTTTACACGGACTGAGGCGAAGATCAATCTATTTCCCGCCTGTTGAAAAAGCCTTCGAAATATTTATCACCGATTATTTTGAATTGAACCGTTTTTACACGGCTTTTATTGCCGAAATTATCGTTTTTGTTAAATTTGAATCGGCTGTTTTATTTCAAAGTTAATGATTTATTTTTGCCCATAAGGGTTTCAACTGATGCATAGATTTTCAAATTCATATATAGTAGTAATATTTTTATTTATAGTTTTTATTGCCTGCAACCCCGCTGCCGGGCCCGTTACGGCAAAAACAGCTAAGACCAATGAGCCGGGTTTTCATGAGTCACCCATTATGAGCACGGTGGCGCCATTGGTATATGATACTACCAATCCTCAGGTTCGCACCATTATTGAACAATTGGATAAATTTTATGGCGCACAGGTTCGTGCGGGGTTCAATGGAAGCGTATTGTTGGGTTACAAAGGCCACGTGATCTATGAACGTTATTTTGGGTATGCCAACAAAGAGCAAAAGGTGCCATTGTCGCCTGAAAACGGGGTGCAACTGGCCTCCATTTCTAAGACCTTTACCGGCGCCGCTATTCTTTATCTGTATCAGCATAAGTATCTGGATATTGACAAGCCTGTTACCGACTATATTAAGGAGTTCCCTTATCCCGGGGTTACAGTAAAAATGTGTCTTTGTCACAGATCAGGCCTGCCTGATTATACTAAGTGGGTCCCTGACCATCACAATGAATCTACGCCCATTTCTAATGAGGAAATGTTGGCAATGATGATCAAGTACCATCCCGGGCTGGCGTTTAGACCCAATAGCAGGTTCACATACTGCAACACCAATTTTGCTGTATTGGCTATGATTGTGGAGCGGGTCACGGAAATGAAGTTCCCCGATTTCATGCAGAAGTACATTTTTAAACCGCTGGGGATGACTCATACCTTTATATACAGCCCTTGGGCAGGGTTGCCTGCCAATGCCACCATAAGCTATAAATATAACTGGCGCAGGGAACCCGACATGTTTGCCGATGGCGTGTACGGCGATAAAGGAGTGTACAGTACGGTAGAAGATATGTATCGATGGGATCAGTCGTTCTACGAAAATAAGTTGCTGAGCAATGAGACCATAGAG
>Ga0164296_1001413_pt1 | contig 25579 bp, 23 predicted proteins | sample GEODES057metaG_FD_113533 | JGI IMG/M metagenome (GOLD analysis project Ga0164296, IMG submission 113533) | Dystrophic lake water microbial communities from Trout Bog Lake, Wisconsin, USA - GEODES057 metaG | ecosystem: Environmental > Aquatic > Freshwater > Lake | place: USA: Trout Bog Lake...
ATAAGATAAGATGCCAAAGACATTATTATTTAAAACGGAACTTTCAATGGAAGATGACTATGTAGAAAGTCAAGAGGATATAGATGTAAAAGATTTAATTAAGCCAGGCATGACCTTTAGAATGGACTATACCCAAACAAAAAATTATATTTCAGAGGAGGCATCTACGCAAGTTATGGTTGTATCTGTAGGGCATATAATAGATGGATGCTGTGATACAGGGGTTTATGTACAGGACTGTGTTTTAAAAACGGATGCCCCTATTTTTATTTGCGCACGTAGAGCGGAATTGGGGCGTCCATTTACACTTTATTCAGATACAGTAAAAATAGCAATTGGGTCTGTAGTAGATTTTTTAGATGAATTACGTGATAAGTGGAAATATGCATCTGTCTAAAACCGAAACCCAGCAATTTCCATGATAAACCGACCTACTTTATTCTCTCCCTCAATCTGGGAGCTAACAAGGGAGCGAGTGCCACCTAGCTCAGATGCAACAGAAGCAATCTTAGTACTGTAGAGTAAGTATTTACCAGCATTACGTGCCGCTTCCACAGCATTATGAAAGCGTTGATCCTTCTCCCAGCGATAACGAAGTGCATCCATGAGTACTTTATCTTTCATGGGAATCCATTTCTGTTCATCAAAGGTTACACGGTACTGATTAAGAAAGGTTTTGAGCATTTTCTTTCGGACTTCCACCGCTTCTTCTGCTAAGAGTTCAAAATCTCGTGGTGATTCCGCTTTAACGGATTCAGTTCGGCGTTTGATGGCATAATCTTGATGCACTTTACCTGATTTGCTCATGAGGGATACTGCGAGTTCTGGTTTGGTAGAGGCATATTTGAGTTTCATACCAGCCAGATAGTGTTCAATGGTAGGATAGACGACATCTGGTTGATCAGGATCAGGAATGGGAAAGGGAGCAGCAATTCCTAACCAGCGACCAATATTGATGTCTTTCTTTCCTTGTGCATCGATAAGATGAAGGATATCTGCCTGACGGGCATCTGCACCAAACCGAAAGATTTCTACTTCAGAAAATTTCTGATCAGGGGGTGGTAGTCTAGAAAAGGGTTCATTTTCTTTTACTGGTTTTTGTTCAACTACAGTCACATCTTCTTCTTTCTTTTCTTCCTCTTCTTTTTCTTCTTTCATCTCCTCTTCCATCTCTTGCTCAGGGAGTTCAATGGCAGGCATTTCAGGAATTTCTGCTTCTCCTTGACGTTTGAAGATAAACCAGCGATTGAGAAAGGAAAAGTTCTTAACAGATTCAGGCATGGCAAATCGTTTCTTTCCCTGACTCTTTTCAGCCATAGCATAACTAGCATCAAAGGTATTTGTACTATGAACTAGATCCAATTCATTTAGTTCAGTATCATTCAATAAGCGAAATCCAATGGTTCCCATTTGTGCTTTGAGAAAGTCAAACGAGACCAAATATTCTTTGTGTGCGGAACCGATACTGATAAATTCTACATCAATACCTAATCCAACAGATGTATCATCTGGTATCAAATCTTCTTTGTCATATTGCTTGGTAATCGTCCAGATAGGTACATCACCCTCTTTTCCTGATTTGGAATGACCCATTTCTACGCCACGCAGAAGATTAAATACTTTATCTCCATCAAAACAACAACCGATAAAGAGTCCACCTACTTTGACCGTTTCTGCCAAATTTTTAAGAAATCCTTGAAGTGTTGTTTTGTTTTCAAAGAAGTAGTGAATGGCAAACATACATGCAGCTACGTCTGCTCCAGCCCGAAAGGATCCAGCCATGACATTTTGAATATAGGTGGGAACAGGACCTTCTGGCTGTACTTTACCAAACATACTGCGAAGCATATCTCGTTCTTCAGGATTAGGGGCCGCTGCACCCGTTACAAGATCTTTTGAGCTATTGCCGATAACAAAAGCCACTTTGGGAACACCTTCATATCCAAAGTCCTTAATGGTTTCTACGTATCGTTTGTAGGCTCCATCTTTAGGATTGGTAATGTTTTCACCAGAGATATCCACACCAAGTACTGCACGAGCCTTGTTGAAGATCCATTTGTATAAATCGCCACCTTTACCACAGGCCATATCTAATAGATTTTTATTTCCACCTTTTAGTGATCGTTTAATGAGAATCTCATTCTTGATGTATTTATTATGAAAGTCTTGTAAGCCCTTGATGAGGGCCATATTTTCTTTAGGTGCTTTGCGTTCATAATATTTCTTGGCTACGTCAGATTCACGAATCATTTGAATGTCTTTGATTTCCTCTTCATTGGGTTCCTCATTTCCAGTGCGAATCATAGACTCTGTAACAGGATCATGAATAGAATTCCAAACGGAATTGGCAACGGCTTCATCGTTCATCATACCACTGTATTTGATGGATCCGCCTTTGGCAGAGGCTCGCAGCAACCGTTCGGTTTTATCATGACGAATACGAGAGGGAACCCATCGCCATCCAGGTTCTCGCTGTGGTTCATAGCGCATTTCCACAATGCTATTGTTAGGAATGGGCTCTTTTGTATCTTCTGTCATGACATAGTCCTCTTGTGTATTAGGGTCCGTTTCAACAATGGAATAACAGGTATTAGACATGGTATCAGGAAAGTCAGAAGGTGTAAAGAGAATAGGTTTATAACGCACTACAGTATCACCTTTATCTTTTACGATTGGTTCTTGAAAGAGAATGGTTGCACGAGGATTATCATATTCTGTGCCTTTTGCACCACCTACATAGAGCCGCATGGTTTTGTATTGAATGGTGGTATCACTATTGGGATGAATGGTGGTAGTGACTTTATCCATGGTAGGAATAGAGGGATCCCGTTCATAGCTGATGAGAAAGTCTACTGTGTTATCTTTGGATGGTTTCCATTTGAATTGTTGATTAAAGCGTACACCTGGATTTTTAGGAATAGGTTCAGTATTGCTTGTAATAATGAGACCATCGGTATGATAGATACGTGTAGTATCTAGAATACTAGAGCAACCTCGTTTAAAGATAGTATCATTCATGGGAGATGCAAATTCAAATCGTTTGAGAGCAATCATAAGGCGATTAGAATCCGTAACACCTTTTGTATTTACTTCTACACCATCACGCCACTGATTGAACCATTCGGTCATGTTATTGTAACGTGATTCTGCTTCTTTATCCAGACTGCCTTCTTTAAAGGTTGCAAATGGTAAATCAGATACAATTTTAGCCCCATTTGCATAGTAGATATCAAAGAGTAGATAGTGATTGATTGCACGTCCATCCTTTGTTAGTGTAACCCATTCTCCATCCACGAGACTACTTTTACATTTTTTGTTTTGAAGACCTGTGCGATACACATTTAAACTCTGATCAATAAGAAAGAATTCGCCATCTTTGTTAATAAATCCCATAGCACGTAGACCATCTGCTTTATCTGTCACGTTGTATCCTTCACGAATATTAGGAATAGAGGGTTCAATATCCTTTATCATGTTTTGAAGTTGCAAGGTAACGGGTCCAACACCACGAAATTTTTCACTGCCAATCATTTGTTGATATTCACTGCGCACTGTGCGAATGACAGAATTGCGGATTAACAAAGAGTTCTTTTGAATAGCACGCTGAACTTCCCCTACACCACGAATCAAACTAGCAAGCGCTTTTTGAGGAGTATCAGTATATTCTGTATCATGCAGAAGTTCCACTTCCACTTCATATCGTGATAATTCGGCAAGTACATTCTTTTGCAAGAAGGTGGTGGACCATTGATAGTCACCTTTTCCAGGTACATTTGGTGTTTGTCGTACCATAGACATGTCTACACGAATACCATTACCTTCAAAGCTCCAGCGGCGAATAAGTCGGAAGGCTTTTTGTTGATGCTCCCATGTATTAATGAGATCTACTACACGTGGATCTGCAGTACCTAGTTCTTCTTCACGGCGAATTTTAAAGCGAATATCATATTCTTTTAGATCAATATTACTTTCAGGAAAGGCACGATCTTTAAGCATAGCACTAAATAATTTGTCCTTTATGGTATCATCTTTACAGTAGGACTGAACGACACCAAGACCTTGAATCGTAAACCGCACATGTTTCGGAGTGATGATATTTAAATAGTCATCTTGAGGAAGTACCTTAAATCCTTTTGTACGAAGACGTTGTGCAATTTGAAGAAACGTGTTAGAATCTACAATACCCCCCACTCCAAAACTGGTTTCTAGTTCAAACGTGGAATCATTAGACCAGTCTTGGATAAATTTGGTAAGGTCTTTGGATTGATCACTTGTCAAGTCCATTCTAATTAGTACGTGGATAAAAGTACCTTAAGCTTGTGTATCTAATTATAAAAGAACATACAGGATCAATTTTATAATTAGAGTAAACGCAATCATCGTCGTATAATTCGATGAGATACATTTTCTGTGTGAAATAAGGCTTTGATGTATTCAACTGCTTGCAAGGGTTGAAAGGAAGGACTGCAACAAAAAATATCAATATAACAGGAATGGTGTTCAGGATAAGTATGAATTGTAAAATGGCTTTCAGATAAAACATAGGCATAGGTATATCCAGTGGGAAGAAATTGATGACCTGCTTCCGCAACCACATGAAGATCTAAATCTCTGATTAATTCGGTGAGTTGTGGTCGTCCTGATTCTAATCGTTCTAGTAATCCCCTATTCAGTATATTATATACATTTAAAAGAAGATGTACACCTACTTGTGTTCCTAGTACCATAGAAGATCTTGTGGCACTCATTAAAAATAATATCACTTAACATGTTTAGGCTGATTATTAAAGCCATCGTGTAAATACACGAAGGGTATTTGCCTTGCCGAGACGTAAGGCAAGAGTCTCTCTTAGCAATTTCTTATCCGCTTCTTCCCATGTAGGAAGAACAGAGAGTTGTTCTACAATTTCTTTTTTAGTTCCTTCTACTTCAGGCCATTGAATAATCCAACCTTGTTGTTCTATGGTGGACAACCACGTAGCAAGAATCTTAGAGAGGGGGGCTGCATGGGATGGAATGGCTACCCAGCGTCCTCTGTAATCTGCTAACCAAACGGGATACTCTGATTTCCATGTAGACGGATCAGAGGAGAATAAAATATCACCTTTTAGTGCACTTACCACTTTTTTATCATCTTCAATATTTTCTTGAACAGCTTCTTTCATTAATACAAACTGAACATTGCGCATGATAGACAGACCATGAAATAAATCAAAGTAATCTTTTTCTTGAAAGGCAGAATTATTATAGGCGGCACCGATCAATTCATACAGCTTCTTTCGCTTACGTGCGATAGATGTATTTTTTAATGAATCTGTTTCTTGCTGTAGGGCTGTGGATAGATCTATATTGAGTTGAGTACGCATTTGTTTAGAAGCCATAGCGTAATAATCAGGATCTGCAATGCATGCGAATACACTTAGGATTCCTGATAGATTGCACACGGTAAACCCTGTAAGGCCTAGATTATCAAGAGTTGTGTCTTGTGCGACAACTTTAGGAATCTCAATCGTCTCCAAACATCGGGAACGATTGGGATTGTGATTTGCATAAGAGATAAGTTCATCATAGCTTACATTCTGATATTTCTTTACTGGATTCATTGATTACTGTAATAGTATCATATCATATCTTTAAATCAAATTTATAATCTATTTTACATCTACATATGCATCATTTTGGCTACGAATAATCTCTAATTCTTTTAGACGATCTTCATCTTCTTGACGTGTTTTTAAACAATAATTTAGGTATTCTTTGATTTGTGAAAAGGTATCTTCTGAAAAAGCGGATAAATCAAAAAAAATACCATTTGAATTTTCAGTGTAGCTTTCTTTTGATTTACGTACGATACGAAATATTTCTTCTTGCTCTGATTTTACAAGAACTTTTATGGTATCAAATACTTTTTTGCGCTCTTCATATCCAGACATTTCTAATTCCGTAAAGATGTTGTTGTTCAATAGATTACGCACAAATTATTCTTCTGCCTCTTCCTCTTCTTCTTCCTCTTCTTCTTCCTCCTCCTCTTCCTCTTCCTCTTCCTCTTCTTTTTCTTTTTGTCCTACCATTTCCTCTTGATCACTGCCACTTTCATCTTCACTCGTATCCACATGAGCGGATGGAAGTATTTTTGATGCATTTTTCACATTTGATCCAGAGTTCTGCTTATTAATAAATAAGCCACTTGCCAAAATGTAAGGATCGTGAATTGCAAATTTAGAACGTTTTAGTTCTATTTGAACAAAGTCACCAATTTCTACTTCATCATATTCTTCACTGCCGAGATGAAGATCTCGTGGAACTTGAATACGAATAGCGTTATTATAGTTGACATAAATTCCCATTTTGTTTTTGCGAATAACTTCACCTACTACACGAATTCCATCTGCAGGGTAGACTACTTTGCCTTCCAGTTTGACATAGTAGATCGCATCTCCCGTAAAACGAGCGGATTCAAAATATCCCATAGATCGTGAAAGAAGAGCAATAGAACCGGGAAGGATAAATCCCTGTTCAGAACATTTATTCTCCATACTTAGCTTTACCTTTCGGAGCAAAATATCATCTAGAGAGGTAATCTTAACTTCATTAAATTCAGAGGGAGTGAGGCTAATTTTCTTTTCAAAGAAAGCAGTAGTCTCCATTCTTCTGTTTGCTTATATACTTTTATCTTAAGTTCGTATCAATTTTACAAAATACGTTATTTTTTACCAGGACGAAATAATCCTTTATGTCCTCGGTAATAGGCATCTACTGAGCGAAAAAACCACCGTTTATTTTCCACCTTTTCTTCGTCTAAAAATCGGATGAAGATATCCATTAAGGTACATGCCCTTGTTGCATTCTTTATTTTTCTTGTACTAAATACTGCTGCACGATTTAAGTCAAAATCGGTTTTATTTGCCTGTTTAAGAATGTCCCCAATTTTGATAAGATTTGCAAGATGACCCGTCATTGTACTTACATTTCCACATTCTTTGCCTCTACCTAATTTTTTACCAATTTCAGGTGGCTCATCTGTTTTAAATACAAAGGACCCATTTTTAGGTGCAATAAATCCGTATAAACTACCTGTTGTTTTATTAGTTAATGAAAACGCTTTAAGTGGCTCTTCTTTATCACGTTCAATGGCATCAATAACAGATTTCATGCATTCTTTTCCTCCTTCACAAACATACGTGAGTTCTCCTGTTTTTGAATCAATAAAACGAGTCACAAGTAGTTTACCTAGACGATATTGTGTTTCATCAATGCACTCATGAACATTTAATCCAGTAGAATAAATGATAAATTTCTGCTCTTCTGTAGTTATCCATTCATCCCAAAAATAACATAATAGTGCTCTACGAAATGCCTCTATATTTTTTGAAGTAGACTTTTGAAAAGATGTATGAAACCATTCTACCATTTCAAGAATTTGTATATATACATCATACAAATCAATATTGTCTTGTGATATAGATGTAATTCTCTGATTTAGTTCGCCAGGAGGTGTAATATAGTGTGAACTACGAGATAATTGTGTAATCCAATTGAAAATAGCACTCCAAACCATCTCAATAGAAGCAGTTGTATCCACTTTTTCTTCATGGACTATTATTTCAGGTTCTTCGTATTTAAGTGGAGTATATAAATCTCGCTTAATAGGAAATTTTGCAATACGAATTGCAAGAGGAATAGTCAAATCCAGATAAACATTTGGTTGAAAGATATAATAACCATTACAATACCGAATATATCCAGAAAGTTCGCCATGTTGTACCTGGAATGCTTTATTATTAACAATATCATTTAACACATCTACCGCTGCAATACGAGGAATATCAGAGAAGAGATTCCATAAATCTTCGGATTGATAAAAGGATTGTTCTTTAAATAAAGTGATAATACGTTCCTTCATTCGGTGTACACGCCATCTTGCAGAAAACTCATCATAAGTAGAATCATCTATTTGTAGATCCCTAATAGGGATTGTAGGATTACATTGATAATCGCATGTTTCTATCCAGTCGCACACGGCAGTAAAAGGCATATCATTAATTACCACGTTTTCACGAACTTGACGTTGTGCATCTATTTGTACAACATTATCTTCACCACGAATAATGATTGCATTATTATTTAAATTACAATCTACTGCAGATTGTTTCATAATTCGTGTAACTTTTCCAATAGTTACAGCTTTTTTAAATCCGATACGATAACTGTACAAATCAGCGGTTTCTCTAGAATATTCAGTAGAAGGTAAAATAGAGGTATATAAATATACTGTATTATTACGCTTCTCAGAAGGAAGTGCACAATGGGATAAAAACCGAATAGCACGACCAAGAATTTGTTCTGTTTTATTTAAATGAAACCAGGAGTCAATGATATGTGTCTCACGTACAAATCGTAAATCTACACCCTCAGATGCAATTTGAGATCCAATGAGAACTTTTATCTTAATACCATCTACATTATCAAATGCACGCTGCGCAGTAATCGTTTTTTCTGGATTTGGAGTAATAGCAGGATCACCTGTTAATATACCATAATATGCGGGTGAAAAGGTATGATTTGCACTTCCATGTTCTTTTTCTTTTTTAGGACAGAGTGCACATTGGCGGCCACCAGGTACCTGTATTCCATTTGCGAGAAGGCCTGATCGGCGACCATGAGGAGTATATCCATTCGCTTCTAGTGCAAATGCAAGAGGAATAGCACCACCTCCAACAAAACGTGTATAAGCAAAAATGCACCCTTCTGATTGTTGAACACGTTGAATAAAGAACTCAAACTTTTGACTATAACGACCGAGTTCACCAATTGCTAACCATTTTGCCCCTATTGAATCTTTTGCACGATATCGTGACTCGCCACCAGATGTTTCCTTTGTAAATGCAGTTAATAATGCATTATTATCAGTACGTAATATATATGAATCATATGTATCTCCTTGTGTGGCATCCGTTGCAGGAAAAATAAAATTACCTGCGTGAACAAGTTTTCCTAATGCTATAGTACTTAATCCTTTTCCTGTTGGTGAAAGAGTATTCATGAAACTAATAGTAGCACGCAGTGTATCATCTTTCAATGTAATAGGTACAATAGGTAAATGTTGATAGTAGGTTAATTCTGCTTCAGAAATAGGAGTTCCACGAGGATTCATGGTGGGATACGACTGAATGAGAGGAACATTTGGGAATAAGCGAATGGGAAAAGAGATAGGATTTTCTCCTCGCATAAAGCTGACATATCGCTGTGATAAATATGCAAGACGTTTTGCGCCTTGTTCTATGATGTTTCCTGCTCTGTCAAAAATATCTGCCTCTGTAATAGTTGCCTGTTTATCATTAAGTAATAAAAGATTTAACATAAAAATAATTTCCTTGTAGGTATTATACATAGGAGTTGCGGTTAGAGCACAGAACTTCATTCCTTCAGAATATTTTAATACATCACGTAGAAAGGGGGTTAATTGTTTACCACCAGCTGCATCGCTTTTTTCGGCTTTACCACCTGTATAATCTTCAGCTTCTTCGTCACCTTGTTCTGTTGTATCACGGAGATTATGCGCTTCATCTACAATGAGTAATTTACCGCTAAATTTCTTGCGAATGTATTTCTTTTTAAGTTCTTCTTGTAATTCAATGGATGTTCCTGGAGGGATACCCTTGAGTGCATCCTCAATGTAATTTGCAAAAGCAATATATCCAAATACTTTATAACGACGTCTGATAATTTTATTAACAGCTTTCTCAATCTTCGTTAAATCACGTTCATAGAGTGTATTTGTTAATTTCATATAGGTTGTACCAGTACATTGTGCTGCACTATTTGGTTCATTCCCTTCACCAATAACCACTTTTGAGATATCAAAAAAGGTGCGAAAGAATCCCTGTTGAATGGTGCGAGGTGCAACAAGATATACTTCATGTTGTGGATAATATTCTAGCCAGGCTTCTGTAATTTGTGTAGCTGCACATGTTTTTCCCACACCGACACCATGAAAGAGAAGTGCGGACATATAGGGTGTTTTAGGGGACATGAAGTTGGAAACAAACCGCTGGACGGGAGTCACTTCAAAGGTTGTATTGTCTTCGCATGGATTTATGCGAGGCTTCCAAGTAGATTGTAGAGATTCCGCAAATTCACGTTTGGCAAGAAGTTTTTGTAAAAATTCAGGGTCTCGTAAATCTGGATAGGATCCTGTTTCATATTCCCATTTAGTAAGGGCAGCGGATGGAAAAAGATCTCGTCGTTGAAGTTCTGTAATAATACGATCTCGTTCTGCAAAATCGGATGTAGTATCCCAGAGTTCAAGTAATTCTTCATCAATTAAGGATTCAAAACTAGATTTGACTTGTGATATAACTGAAGGTTCTGGTACTGCCTCTGATGCAACAGATAGTGCTACTTCTTGTGCTACTTCTGGAGCTTCTTCTTGTGCAATCTCGGATGCAACAGATGGCACTGCATTTGGCACTACGTTTGGTACTACGTTTGGTACTACGTTTGGTACTACGTTTGGTACTACGTTTAGTGCTGCCTCTAGTACAGGCGATTCATTGACAGGAATGCCCGCCGACATGCTATTTATAGTGTACTATTATTTGGAAACAATAGCGGCACGGGGCAAATCATTTGTATCAACAGGATGAAAATTTTTCATAATCTTTCCAGCCTTTAATAGAATTTCTCGTTTTTCTACATTATCCGGACGAATCTTTGAGGTGGCTTCATCCAATGTACACCACATAATATCTCCAATTTCACGGGCCATATGTTGATCCTCCATATTCAGATGTACCTCTACAGATTTGTTACACACCGCAATATAGTATTTATGACAATAACGTACACCACTGGAACCAAAAAATGTTTCTGAAATAGAATTTGTATTTTGAAGCACACTAAATTCAGGACGTTTGATTCCCGTTTCTTCTTGAAACTCCCGAATGGCACAGCTAATATCAGATTCATATGGATTTCGCCGTCCTTTTGGAAATCCCATTCGGGTTCTGTCCATTTGGTAGGATTGTCCTTAAGAAGACCAGGAAGTTTATCCACAATTTGTGCATATTTCTTGCTGGAAGACTCATAATCTGTTTTATGAGACCGCATACTGGAGCGTTCCCCCCATAACTTCTGCCACAATTCATCAAAAGGTGCGGTGAGAAGCCGCTCGTGTTCCGATTGTGTCATATTACGAATTAAAATACACAAATAAGGTTCATCGGATGGATGATAACGACCTCGTAAGAATTCAACGTATCCAATGGAATCTTTGCGTTTGATTAAAAGAAATTGAATAGAACTATTACTATTGTTAAGAGAGGTTGATTTTGAATATAATGAAGAAGAATATGCATTATCTAAATACCTAACTGCAATAATGCCATAACTTGTTACAGGCGATAAACAGTTTCTAAAAACGTGTCCTGATACGCCACAGTTAGTACAAGATTGTATCCGGTTATGAATAATTTCCATCTTCTTTTTGTGAAGTCCTTAGTCAATATTCATTATCAGGCTTTAGATGGATAAAAATCGTATATAAAATGCCTGAACGTTTAAATAGAATGCAGTTCCCACCAAGTGTATGGGGTCCATTTTTCTGGCATACAATTCATATTGTAGCGCTCGGATATCCAAAGAATCCAACCTACACGGATAAGAAATGTGCTAAAGAATTTTATGAATCACTTGCATTTCTTATTCCATGTGCTGTTTGTCGTGAACACTACAAAGATAATCTTTCAAAACATCCACTTACACCTTTTCTAGATTCCCGAACGGACCTAATTAGATGGACAGTAGATCTGCATAATGTTGTAAATAAAAGTACGGGTAAGCCTGAATGGACATTAGAGGAGGTTTTAGCCTATTATGAACGAATTGGACGACGAAATCGCTCACCTGTTTGGACAAAGGAAGACATGAATGAAGTAGACTACAGTTCATTTGTAAAGGGTGTCATTAGTGGTGGCATTGTAGCCTCCGCCATTGGAGGCGTTTTTTATTTTATAAATAAGATTAAATAGGATACCATAGAAATGGATATAGCAAAATATTTGAATAATGCAAAACAAGCGATAGGAATTGCTCCTACAATTAATGCTACTACTACAAATACATTTCAATTTGGTACAAATTCAGGTACATACGATACTGCGAAACGAATTGCATCCTATGTAGGTACAATTATACTTGTACTTTTAGTCATTCTTTTATTTGTTCATTATTTTATTACACCTATATTTAAATTTAATGCTGGCGCTCCCGGTAAAATACTCATACCAGGGTTTGATGATGGAACTCTCTTCTGGAATAGAGAAAATGCAGGGCAGATTCCTAATAAAAATTTGCCCATTTATGGAATGTCCTTCAATTATACCATAACGCTTGATATGTTTATACAAAATCCATTACAATTCTCTACAAGTCCACGTATTTTATTTCGGCGTGGTGGAAATATGAAAGATACGCCATCAGGTGATACTCTACTTGGAGTAGTAGATAATTATAATGTAGCAGTTGCATTATTACCTGATACAAATGATATGATTGTTTCTGTGTTAAATAAGGATAATAATATGGAAAATGTGATTATTCCAAATGTACCTGTTCAAGAGCCATTTCGCTTAGGTATGGTTGTAATGGAACATGTACTTGAGGTATATCTTAATGGACAATTGGTTAAAACAAGAGCATTTCATAGTCCTCCAAAGAATGTACTGGGTGATATTTACATTGCATCCGATATTGAGATCAATATTGCAAAATTGCGTAATTTGAAAATATGGACACGAATGTTAACAGTACCTGAAATCCGCTATGCCACTCCGTCACTCAGTTCTGCTAAGGAAATGGGTGCGGGTCCAATGCCATCCTCATCTATGTGTAGTAACTAATTTACTTATAAGATATCTATTTCAAATTATATTATTACACTACGGCTTAGTAATGTAATAATACAAAAAATAATACAAATAAGTAAAAGGAGAGATGGATGCATTCAGCATTACACCGCCAGTAGACGCATCTACTATGCCATTTATTGGAAAGGTTTTATTTGGTATCATTTTGTTGGTGGGTACATTATATATTATTTTCTATGTAATTTATCCAGGTCCTGGTAATAATGATGTACTAACAAAAATGACGTCGTTAAATCAACCAAAAGTCGTTGTTACTTCTGATGTTGTGCAACAGAAATTATTAGGATCTAGTGGATGTACCATTATGGGATTTTTTAAATTAAATGATGGCGATCGTACATCAAAAGCAGTTAATCAGTTTACTCCGCTGATCTACATTGAAAATAATTGGTATCTAGAGATTGCACCATCGCCTACTGGAAAAGAGCATACATCTGCACGCCTCCGAGTAAAAACAAATGATGGTGCCACAAAGGATGAAATGATTGATCTTCCACCTATTCCTAAACAGAAATGGATATTTATTGCGATATTACGAGAGGGTAGACGATTTGATGTGATCTATGATAATAAGATTGTATCTTCAGAACGACTTCTGAGTTATCCGGTTATTATTAGCAGCCCATTATCGGTTGGAAATGTGGGATTAGATGGATCTGTCATTCATGTTATTATAAATTCATCACGGATAACACCAAATGATATAGAACGTGAACGAATTACGCATGTAGATACGAATAATATGATATTGGAAGCAAATTGGATAGATATAAGTTTACCAGCCTTAAAATTATTTGCACAGTGTCCTTCCGGTTTACCATGCGATCCTGTTACAAAGCCTCCTTCAAATAATTTGGTTGAATGGAGTACACCTTATGCATAGATTGAGGCAGATAGATTATCGGTACAATTGTCAGGATAATGGATACCAACAACAGTTCATCGATGTTTTCACGTGTACTACATGTGATCTTGTTTTTTGCGGGACTACTATGTTTGTATTACCTATATCAATATTTATTTGGACTTAAGACATCAAATAGTTATTCATTGTTGACAACTCCACAGATTGCCAATATTGATGCAACAGCTCCAATCACGATTACATCAAAAGATTTGCCCAAATTATTTGAAGGTGGTGAATTTACAGTAACTACGTGGATTTATATAAATGATTGGAATGTTCGTTCAGGATACAATAAGGCAGTATTGCGTATAGGTGGACCCAATTTTGATACACTGCGTATGTATTTGGGTGGTAGTAAGCCCAAATTATATGTTCGTTTGCAATCGGTTATGCAAAGTAATGTCGCAGCAACAAATGCCGCCGCATCTACCTCTGATGATTTAAGACAAGCAACCTTAAATTCAACCTATAACACATTGCAAACCGATTCAGGTATGTTAGATTCATCATCGCCCATTTGTGATCTACCAGATTTGGATTTGCAGCGATGGGTAAATGTCACTGTGGCTGTTAATGGAAAAACAGTAGATGTATATATGGATGGTAAATTGTCTCGGTCGTGTGTTTTGCCTGATAATTTTAAGGTAGATGCTGGCGGCTATGCTGCCAATCTACTAGAGTACGGTGGGTTTGGTGGATTAATGGCCACTACAATTATGTATGATGCTGCATTGAACCCTGAACAGGCATATAAAACATATATGGCAGGCCCCGAGCCAATTACAAGTGCAATAGATTGGTTGAGTTCTTTTTTTCAGCCAAGCGTGGGTACACAAATTATCTCAAAATAAATCAAATAAATAATACAAATTAGTAAAAGGAGAGATGTCTAACAACTCATCATTTTTTAGTCTAGGAAGTAATACCACTTCAAATACGGGTGGGCCCGGTACGCTAATGCAGATTCTATTTGGATTTGTATTAGTTATTTGTGTGTTTATGGTATTCATCTTTGTTGAAATCATTTATAAATACTTAAATCGCATGTCTTCCAATCGTGTGGAGCTTTTAGCGGATACCTATGTGATGGATGATAAAACAAAAGTAATTCTACAAAATCCAAATGCAAATGGCTCTCAAACGATTCATCTATCTGATAATGAACGAAGTGGAGTAGAATTTAGTTATTCTTTTTACTTACAGGTAAGTGCATCTGCATTTCGTCAAGAATATGGTCTCATGCACATTTTTCATAAGGGATATTCTTCGCAATTTCCCTTGTTGGCACCCGGTGTTTACATGCGATCAGATACAAATACAATGCGTGTCTATATGAATACATATAAGACATGGAATAATTACATTGAAATAGAAAATATTCCAGTGGACAAGTGGGTACATGTGGTAATTGTATGCAAAGATAAAGCACTAGAAATATTTATTAATGGTAATTTATCTAAGAAGATGTCATTTGATGGGTTTGCACCTTACCAGAATTATCAGGATATTTGCTGTTTTAGTTCACGCCAGATTCATTTGAAACAAGCTCAGATTCCATCCCTAGATGCAACTGGATTTGATGTGTTTGGTAATACAAAGGGAATGTTAAGTCGTTTAGTATATTTTAATTATGCATTATGTTATGCGGAAATTCAGAAACTGATGGCAGAGGGCCCATCATCTAAGATGGCATCATCTATGGTGGCAAATGTTCCACCTTATCTCGCAGATACATGGTGGCAAAATGGTTATTAAATTATTATAGGCAATTTACAATTAATATGTAGGTCTAAAGGACATACATATTAACTACTACAAAACTAGCGATGCCAGGTGGCGGTCTATTTTCATTAGTGGCCTACGGAGCACAAAATGTGTTATTAAGTGGCAATCCAGATTTTACCTACTTCTATAAATCCTATAAGAAGTATGCGCATTTTGCGGAAGAATCTGTTACATTTGCAATGGATGGACCACAAGATTTATCCTACAATCAACCCATTCAGGTTCGTTTTAAATTACAGCGTATTGCAGATTTAGTACGAGATGTATATTTTGTATTTAATTTACCCGATATTTATTGCAAATATATTGAGAATCTTCCAACTCCTACTGGACGACAAGCACAATACAATTTTTCATGGGTAAACTTCATTGGATGTCATATTATTCAGAGTGTAGGATTCTTTATTGGTGGTCAAAAAATTCAAGAGTTTGATGGGGATTATATGATTGCCAAGGCACAATGTGATTTAGATGCGAATGCCTATAAAAAATGGCAAACGATTGTGGGTAATATTCCTGAACTCTATGACCCTGCAAATGGTCAATATGGTGGTGGAATTACGGGAACAGGTTATCCACTAGTTTATAATAACAATGGCCCAAATACTTCTGCTACCAAGCCTGCAAATGTAAATCGTCCCTCTATCAGTGGTCGTCAATTACAAGTACCTTTACCATTTTGGTTTGCGGAATCTACCTTTGAATCGCTTCCCCTTGTTTCCCTGCAATATCATGAATGCGAAATTCAAATTACACTTCGTCCTATTCAACAACTCTATCGTATTTTAGATAATAATGGCTATCAAGTTGCACCAGGATATCAGTTTCAGCCATCTCCTATTCCTCTTCAGCCTCAAAATATATATTATACATCTGTATCAAATATTACAGATATTACGATTAATAATTTTTTGACAGATGTAGGGACACCAAATCCTTTATTAAATACATGGCCGCTAAATCCACGAATTGAATTAACCTATGTATATGTGACGGATGAGGAACGTACACAATTTAGTTCAGAAGCACTACAATATCTGGTACGTCAAATAACGAGCTATCAGTTTGATAATCTAACAAGTAGAGAATTTGTAGAATTAGACACACATAATCCAATTGAGCGAATTATTATTGCACCACGAAGATCAGATTCATTGCTTTACCGAAATCAACCTGCTAATTTTACAAATTGGGTAAATCCAAACTATCCTCCTTTTCTTCAAACAACAGGTCCATGGCCATCTAATGTGAATCTAACCTCCGCTACAGGAAATGTTATATTAAATGGACAACAATCTATTTTACAGTCTCTAGCAATTCTGGGTGATGGTAATTTGTTACAAGAGGAAAAACCGATTGAATATTATACACAGGTGGTTCCATGGAAATATTTAACGGGTGTTCCTGATACTGGCTTAATTATTTATCCATTTTTATTAAATTCACCTACTACACAGCCTACTGGTAGTATTAATAGTAGTCGTATTAAAAACTTTCAATTGGATTTGAATGTGTATCCTCTTCCTTCAAATAATTTGTATCAATACAATATTACTGTATATGTGGAAAGTTTAAATTGGGTAACAATTTCTTCAGGTATGGGTGGTCTCAAATATGCATTGTAATCTCGTTTGTTAGATCTCATTAAAATCCATTGTTGTCATAGAATGGGTTCCGAAGAGGATACATCCTTTTTTAAAAAGGTTAAAAATCTTATTTCATACAAAATAAATAATACAGTTGATAATGTATTAAATAATCCAGATGCAGAAAAGTATGCCAAAGAACAGGAAGAAAAGAAGGAAAAGAAAGAGAAGAAAATAAAGAAAGAGGAGCCAATTCCCATTGTAGAAGGTGCGGATGTGACGGGTCCAAATACTACGGATCCTGCAACTACGGATCCTCCAAGTACTACACAACAAATTAAAGATAAACTACCAGGTATTTTTGCACGATGTCTTGGAATATTTGTTGTGCTAATGCTATCTATGTTTGTGGCAAATGAAATGATCATGTATGCCTATCCGATTCGTTTGATCTTTTTCATATTTACCTTTGTTGTGTGCTATATGCTTACAGGTATAAGAATACTACTTGCATTATTTTATTTTTTAAAGTGGGCCTATAGTTATTATATAAACAATATGACAGAACAACCTAAAATTAAGTTACTACCTAAGATTTTTGCATTATTGCCATTAACAACAAAGACTTCTAACATAAGTTTGGTACAATTCTTTCTTTATCCCTTTCGATATCCCAAGACAGAAAAAGATAAATTAAGTTTACCACTAAAGAAAGAAGCATATGAAAAAGAATTAGAAGACTCATGTCCATTTTATAAAGATATTCAATCTACCATGAAAAAGGATAAGGAATATATGAGTAATTTAGAAAAATTAGATAACTTTTTATCACATATGCATGATGTGCCTGTACCAGAATCAAAAGAAACTCCTTTACCAAATACAATAGAATTAGCACCAGGGGAGAAAAATACTGTGCCATTCAAAAATAATAAGGGAGTAGAGCATTTGCCGCCAACTATTGGAAATAACCCTTAGGAGAATCTAAATAAACTGTCATTATACACCTTATATGAACATTGAAGTGTCTGTTGTTACACCGACATACAATCGTCGTAAATTTATTTCCGCAGCTATTGAAATTTATAAAAACTATGACTTTCCGAAAGAGAAAATGGAATGGATTATTCTAGATGATGGGAGAGATACAGTAGAAGATTTATTTCTAGAAGCTGCAAAGAGCCTTCCTAATATTCGCTATCATTATGAAGATGAAAAGATGAGAATTGGTGCGAAGCGAAATTGGTTAAACAAGGAAGCCAGAGGCTCTATTATTATTGCTATGGACGATGATGATTATTATCCAGCAGATCGTATTACAGAAGTTGTAAATGCATTTAAGAAATATCCCACTATTCAACTTGCAGGATCTTCTGAGATGTATTCGTATTACGCAGATACAAAACAACTATATATCATGGGTCCTTATCATAATAAACATGCAACAAATGGTACCATGGCATGGAGAAAATCCTATTCAGATACGCATAAATATAATGAGTATGTAACTAAAGCAGAGGAAACATCCTTCTTAGAAGACTATAGAAATGAAATGATTCAACTAGATTCAAAGAAGACCATTCTTATGATTTGCCATACGGATAACACGGTGGATAAAGCGGCACTGCGTAATCAGGCCCAATTACTACAACAGAAAACAGGAATGAGACCAGTATCTATTACATTAAACGAGTTTGTAAAGGAACCTTTAATAAGACAATTTTATTTAACCATATAAAGCTTCTCACGTACTATTAAGTACACGTATACCACTAGATGGATGATTCACTTTATGATAAATTATCTGTATTAAATCAAATATATCAAAATACATTCACTTCAACATCTACATTTCAAAATCCAACAACTATTAAAACTCCGTTATATCCGCACCAATCATCCTTTGTACAGGGTATGCATGCATATAGAGACAAAATGCTACGTGGATTTATGATGAATAAACAAGCAATTAATGGTAAAATTGGAATTATAGCTGATCCTCCTGGATCAGGAAAAACACTAAGTATATTAACCTATTTAGCATCTTATAAGGAGGTTAATCCAAATATTACATGTGAATTGACAAATCATTCTTCTAAATATTTTTTCTCGCATGAGTTACATGAAGTAACAGGTTCCTCCGCTAATTTGATTATTGTACCGCATAGTTTATTTCATCAGTGGCGACATGAAATAGATCATCATACAACGATGACGTATGTTCCAATTGAAACCAAGCGAATGATAAAAGGAGAGAATTTAACTAAAACGATGATATCTAGTGCATTTGTGCTAACTACCAATAAATGTTATAAGTATGTACATGAATATGCCACCGCAAATCATATTCAGTGGAATAATGTATTTATAGATGAAGCTAGCTCTATTTATATTCATGCATCTGATCCATCTCTACGTTTCCAATTTCTATGGCTAGTAACAAATAATTGGATTCCACTTGTATTTAAAAATCCTTCTATCAATAAGGATCATTTATTGGCTCTGAGAGATAGAGTATCATTGCATCCAGATTTAGAAAAATGGCTAGTAGATCATCAATCACGTTCTTATGAGGGTGCAATAACTTCATCAGGATTTTTAAAAAATTATTTGCCATTATTTCATCCTCATAGAGGAATGATTGTTTTATTAAATTCATATAATTTACTTTCTTCTAGTATGAATTTACCAGATATTTCTACAGAAATTATTCAATGCAGACCAAATATTACATTAAATTCATTGGCTAGTTTTTATTTGGCACGAAACAGAGAACCATCCATTTCATCCAAATCGGTTCCTCATTTATTTCAAGCGCTAGGCATTGAATGGTTGCCTTTGGAAGAATATATTTCATTTCAACCCGCAATAAAACACGCAATGATTCAACGAAAGGCCCAAGAAAATGAATGTGTAATTTGTTTAGAAACGTGTACTTATCCTACGATTGTAAATTGCTGTTATCAAACATATTGTGGCGCATGTCTTCTGACAAATACGATACTTAATTATAAATGTCCTACATGTAGAGAAGTACTTAATATATCGGATATATGTTGTTTATCCTCTCTATCTAAGAAGGATATTATTATTTGCAAAAATAAATCTGAAATTTGCCTAGATTTATTTAAACAAAATATAAATAAATCATTTATTATTTATTCTGCATTTGATAATATTTATTATCAGTTATCTGAAGAAATTAACAAACTAGGATTAAAAGCAGAAAGAATAGAGAGCAATCTATTTTCACTGCTTAAGACAATAAAAAAATTTAAGGAAGGTGTTATTAATATTTTATTTGTATCTAATATAGATTATATAAGAGGGTTATCATTGCTACCTACTTCGCATCTGATTTTTTACCACGAACTACCCGTTTACGAGGCAAAGCAGGTTTTGATACACTCTTGTCAGCGACTTGGGAGGAAGCAGCCGCTGCAGATCCTTCATTTGCAGTCTGAGATTCAAGTTTAACACCCAATGTATCATAAATTTTACCTGTTTGATGTGTCGCCCATTGTGTCACACATCGAAAAGGAATATCATGTTCATTTGCCACACGATTCATTTCTTTCCATGCATTGAAGAGAGCAGATTGCTTTGTTAGAACTTGTGTATATTGCAATTCGGCTGGTTCAGGAATATGTTTAGGTTTTACATAATTCTGAAGATATAAATTCGGATATTTTAATTTTAAACGATAGGAAAGAGGTAACAAATTCCAGCATTGGTGAAAAAATGCCCAAAAATCAGCACGATCACTCCAGCGCAAATATTCTAAGATTTCTTCGTATACTTTAAATGGTACTTCTGAATTCTCTAAAAATAGTGGCAAATTCTGATGAAACAAAAGACCCGCTAAATTTGCATCTTTGGTCTCTAAATCCAATTCATCATTTTCTCCCCAATCTTGAAAGAGAGTAAACCATGCTGCACGAATGGCTACATGAATGGTATTATCCATTCCTTCCTCTTTTCCTGGATGATATCCACCACTTTGATCTTGATAAATTAAACTTTGAGATACTTTACGAATATCTCCTAGTTGATACAATGAATCAGGAATATCTGTTTTAAAAAATTCAATAAGCTTCTCTCTGGTAGGCATATTAACATATTGAACACAACAATATTTGAGCAGTTGTTGCATAATGCGACCTTCTAACAAATTACAAATAAGAATCATGGGACAATCATCTGCAAAATTTCGTTTAGACTTCAAATAATCTAGTAATTCTTGTAACCCACCTTTTTCTCCTTGAGAAAGGCCATCCATTTCATCTAATAGCACTGCACGTCCATTAGGTGTAGTAGGATGAATCCATTTGCTAACGCCTGTTTCTATTAAAAGCGGCATAATGGTTTGACGAAAACTAGAGCCTGTTCGTGTGTGACTTGCATTAAATTCTTGGATCCAAAATTTTGCTTCTTTGCATACACGATATACCATGGTAGTTTTACCAACACCAGGAGGACCGATTAAAAGAAAGGCAGGATGCGATCGTGTTTTTAGCCATTGTAACATAGCGGTTTCAATGGCTGGATGAAGGCATGCAGTGTCTTTCTCTGGTAAACTGGTCCGAACCATCACTACTAGTAAGCTCTTAGAATTCCTTTACATTCTAATCTAAAGCTGGCCGACGTATAATATACTAATATGATGCCCACATTTTCTACCTATGTAACTACGTGGGATAGGGATCCTTATCAGCAAATTCAAGAGATGATTAATAAGAATGTGATTACAGAAAATACACGAATTATTTTAGCATTTGCTAGTTTTAACTTTTCTAGTACAACGTATATTCCAGGATTTGGTTCACTCACCATTCAACAAGTACAAGCGATCACAGGACTAGTACATGGTGTGAAAGCCAAAATTAGTTTGTCCATTGGTGGTGCTACCTATCCGCTAACAGGTTCTGATTTGTATACACAGCCTGGAGTGTTAGCATCTAATATTAATACGATGCTCAAAATGTGTGATTTTGATGGAGTGGATTTTGACATTGAAGACGCTTCAACAATTACTCCTAGCAATTTTGCAGTAACTGCGGCATCCATTATTAATATGTTGCGCAGTATTAACCCATCTGTCTATATCACACTAACCACCGCCGCACAAGCATGGTCTTCCACAAATTATCAGCAATATTTGTTAAATTTAACGATTGGATCAATTAATGCATGGCAACCAATGGAATATGACATTTGGATTAATCCCACTTGTTATTTGTCAAAAAGGACTGGAAAGTCACAATGGTTATTAGATCCTTCAGCTGCATATCCTGATCAGATTCAATGGGACATTAATTATTATCTTACTACATGGGGTGTTCCTGCGAACAAAATGATTTTGGGTCTCATGCCTGGTGCGGATGATTCTAATCAAGTTCTAACGTTGCAAAATGCATTAAATCTAACTACATTTGTACAAATCAATGAATTACAAGGAGTTATGACGTGGGATGCAAATATAGATAGTAAGGGATGTGATGGAAATGCCCCTTATGCGTATTGTATGGGGATTCAGAGTATGCTTACGATGAATCCGCCAAGATTGATTAAATAAGAAATCAACGTCTTATATTTCTTACATTCCTACGTGTTTTTCTTTCGTAGACATTAAATTTACGATAGATAAACATAGAATTATTAAATTGTTCAAAATCAAAGGTATCGGGTAGATCTAGTTTGGTCATTGCAAAAATGCGTTCTTTTCCTTTTTCAAAACGAACTACACTGTATGCTGCGTTTACAATATCTATTAAATAAGGAATCACATTTCTATCTTTTAGATCTAATGGAACAGATGGTTGGCATAGTTTGACAATGGTCTCATCTGATCCAAAGACGGACATATATCCTTTACGAATATAGTCTAGCGTTATTTCATTCATTTGATTGAGCCAGTGAAAGGTGCGTGTAGAAAGGTTATATGTTCCAAAAAAAACTAAGTTTGGCTTTACTTTTGCTTTCATAAATGTGGCAGTTGCCAAATGAACTTGTCTTTTAAAATAGCGCTTTCCAGCTTCATTAATTAAATGAAATAACAGTCTGTCTTTTTTTGACCATGCCATTATTATCTATTATCGTTATAATATTCTATTTTAAACTCAATATTATGACATTAAAATAGAATTCTATGCATTCAACGGGAATCGAACCCGTATCGACTCCTTGGAAGGGAGCCATTCTACCACTAAACTATGAATGCGTGTATGTAGAGATTTTCACCTCTACACTCTTGTCGTAGAAGGTTTTTTTGTGATTTAAACGCACATTAGAATTATGCGCCTACTTTTGGAGTAGCCACGGTTGCAGGGCAGGCTGCTTTAGCAGCTCCACCATCTGCATTTGCGGGTGTTCCATCAGGGCCCGTACAGCTTTCACCATTGGTAATTCCCTCCCAGCTTAGACCAAATGTCATGGCACGTTGACATAATTCATTGTTTTTCCCAACAGGATCGGAACTGGTAGTGCCTAGTGGAAAATAAAAGCCATCATCTGCGGGAGGATTTTGGACACCATCTGCGGGGAAAACCTTGAGGGTAGCGTTGGTAGAAACGCCAATAAAGTCTACGCAAGTATCTTGCGATTTTCCGCCGTTTGTAATGCGTTTAAAATACGTTAAGTAGTCGGGGCAGGTATTAAGCGTGGGAGGCCACTGACCCGGAGTTTTGGCCAAGATTCCACTGGAACTGTCAAACCATCGCATACCATAGACAATAAAGGCCGTAAGTGCACCTGCAAAGAAGATAAAAGCGCCAATGGGCTGATTTAGATTATTGATTTTCATGGTTCCACCGCCGATAACCGCCAAAGCGGCAATGATGTAGAATCCAAGCCAGATGTTGAACATATCTCTATTATGGAATGATTTTAATATGAAGTGAACGCTATGTATTACTCTTTTCAAAAGGGTAATAAATAGAATAACAATAAAAGTATAAAAAGATTTTACAACTGCCCTCCAGCAACTGGTGTCTGAACAGATGGACCAGCAGCAGCAACACCGCCGATGACTACAGGAACATAGAATGTGAAGTAATCCATGTTACCATTGGGAGTAGTGGCATCACCGATAACACCAAAGGTTTGTCCAGATGTTCCACCAATGAAGCCTTGCGATGCACTGATGGAGGCAGGAACTAGAGCCTGCATTTCACGGAACCATCCATAGGCAGTGGGTGTAGCACCAATGCCAGCATAGATAGTCTTGCCCATGTCACGGGCAACTGTTGAAGATGCAATTGTGACAGTTTGCATGTATCCAGGTGGATAGTTGCCAACTACGTTACTACTTGCTGGAATAAATTGGTAAACTGCTGTGGCAGCGGAATAGTAGGTTGTGGACAAAGGCACTTGGCGAGCATAACGCATAACGGAGGTCATCTTATATTTAGGGATTAGAAAAAACGCAGAGACCAAAACGCCGGTACGGCCTGACTGGAAGCATATCCAATTTTTTATCAAAAGTAGGATGTGCTAAAAAAGAAGACCGGTAGAAATGGTTTTTACATCTGGCCACCAGCGATGGGGACAGCACCGCTTATGGTGCCTCCGAGCGTGCCGCCCAAAGGAACAGCGATGTAAAAGGTAAAGTAATCCGTGTAGGCATCTGGGATGTTAGAACCACCGAGGACACCGAAGGTGCTTCCAGCTGTTCCGCCAATGAAGCCTTGGGATGCGCTGACGGATTGAGGGAGCAACAACTGAACTTGACGGAACCAGCCCGAAACTGCTGATGCAGAGGAGCCGACTGGGGCATAGAATGTCTTGCCCATGTCACGCAATACGCAGGTGGAAGCGGACAATGAACCCGATGCCAATGCGGCGAGCAACTGAAGTGATGCACCCTGCATGTATCCAGGGGGGTAGTTTTGAACAACGTTGGCGGCAGTTGGGACAAATTCATATACGCCTGTGCCAGCCGACAATATAGCCGAAGGGACTGAGTAGTATGTGGTAGAAAGTGGAACTTGACGAATAAAGCGAGTAACAGATGACATTTTATATTCAGAGCTTAGAAAAAAAACACAGTGGGGTGATAGAATGTCGAACACATCTGGTGCTCCCCTCCCTGATTTCCAACTCCCGTATACGAACTATGCCCAGGGGGGTCAAAATGGTCGTGTCAATCTGAAAGCCGAACCCTCGGCCACGGGCGCCACCGTACCCGATTCAGCTGGTTTCAGCTATCCCAAGCAAACCGAAGTAAATTTTGCAGGTGATATGCTCCGGGGCAACTGGGACCATACAGCACTTTCAGATGCTTTTTTTACTCGTAAAAATGCAGATGTTATCCAACAAGGGATCAAGAAGGAGGTCTATCGTATGAGCGGCCCCCAAAAATACGTCATTGATGACCA
>Ga0164296_1001414_pt1 | contig 25561 bp, 22 predicted proteins | sample GEODES057metaG_FD_113533 | JGI IMG/M metagenome (GOLD analysis project Ga0164296, IMG submission 113533) | Dystrophic lake water microbial communities from Trout Bog Lake, Wisconsin, USA - GEODES057 metaG | ecosystem: Environmental > Aquatic > Freshwater > Lake | place: USA: Trout Bog Lake...
CCAATCTCTTTAGGTAAACGCGGATCAGTTATGTCATATGCTCTAAGCCCAGCATTAAAGTATGTTAAAAAAATCACATCTTCATCTTGCCAAAGAACATTTTGAAACTGTGGTTGATGTTGATTGTGAGGTCCAAAACGTCCAGGACGTTCACAGAAATTTTTTACACCCATACCCTCTGGTGGATGAGGCATTGGAAACAAAGAAATTAAACGCGGATTTTTTTCATCTTTAATTTCAACAATAGCTGCATACCCTATAGGCTCACCGCAGTTTTCTGCAATTGCCTCTGAATTCACTACAACCAAAGGCTTTTTAGTTAATGGTATTGCTGAATGCACAGATATATAGGAAACAAATGGTGGTGAAAAAGGTAAGTCAGAGATCATTACAGGATTTTTAATATCTGATATGTCCAAGATTACAAAACCGCCAGCACTGTATGGCAGGTATGCTCTATCACCTTTCACATACGCGCCACCATGCAAAAGTAGTCCTTTCGGAACACCTCCCTCTCCACCTTCAACCCATTGACCTTGTCGCCACCATCGTGAGACTTCTTTGGGTTTAGAAGGATCAGAAATATCCACAACTTGATAAATATGCCCATCATATCCATGAGGTAGGGCAGTTGCATGAACATAATTTCCACCAGCATAATAGTTACGATGAGTTCCTTCACCACCTGTGTAATAGTGCCCGAGTCTTTTTGGATTTTCTGGATCATCTAAAGACCAAATGGTAAAACCCTCTCCGAAAGGAGCCTTGGGATCTCCTCCCCAACCATCCATGATCCTTTCCATGGAAGTTATCATCTTGCCATCAGCAATTTGTATTTGTAAGGTCCAAGTATTCGGTGGTCCCTCAATAAATCTTACAAATCTTGGCTTGGCAGGATCTGTTATTTCAACGATTGTCCAACCACTACACCAAAAATGGGCTGTGTATAAATACCATTTATCACCGGCTTGATGAATAGCCATCTTAAAACCTGGACGGTTCTCTAGATCAATGTATGAAATTTGCTTAAAATTCTGCGACCAAGCCTTACCTGCTGGAAAGTCCACGCTTGTCTCCTTTAAATTTTTTATATTATTTGTAAATATTACGTTAACAAATTTAGGAAATTAGTAAAGATTGGTGTAATCCCTAGTAAAAAAATTAACAATATTAAATTTGAAGAATGACTTGATTAAATCTCATCAGCATATATGCGTTGGAGAAAAAACTTTATGAGGATATTTAAACACTAGTTTTGATTTAACTCTGCAGATACCAGTAGATAGATTTATCTAGTGGTATCTGCAGTAAATTATTTAACCAAAAGAAATTTTTACATCAGATTCAATTTCTTGATGAACATCTATCGTATCTTCTCCAGGAATTCTAACTCTAGTAAAAACATGTTCTTGATAGTTCATTGGGCGAGTTGCATCTAGACCCATTTTAGAGCTTAACCCTTGTTGATTTGGTGGAACCATATCGCCAGTTTCTGCCATCCAATCTACGGTTGTCGATGGATCCAGAATAGATCCTTGTGCACCTTCGATCACTAAAAGATCCCTGTGAGCTTGAAACCTAGTAGCAACAGCCCATTCAACCTGCTGAGGTTGATGGACATCCACATCATCATCTACAACAATAACTTGCTTGATATCGTAGTGTGCCCCGAATGCAGCCATAATCACATTTTTTGGTTGACCTTCATGTGATTTTTTTAACTTAATATAAAGGTGATATCGAGCTACGCCTCCTATGGATAAATGAACATCCATAACTCCCTGAAAACTTCTTTGTAAATGGGACAATAAAGTCGATTCTCTTGGAATAGCTCCTAATAAAAGATGCTCCATCTCTGCAGGAATAATAGTGTGATAGATGGGATTTTTTCTATGGGTTAATAAATCAACCTGAATCACTTCGCGATTTTCACGAGCGCTATAGTACTTTGGAAATTCACCAAAAGGACCTTCTAACTCTTTTTCATTTGGTAGTATTCTGCCCTCAATGACCATTTCAGCATTTGCTGGGACTCTAATTTCGCTATTTTTACATTTAACAACATCAAGTGCCTTACCGTGTAAAGCACCCGCTATCTCTAACTCATCATGATCTATGGGAGCAATGGCTTGTGAAGCTAATAGAGTCAGTGGGTCAACACCAATAACAATTGCAACATCTAAGTGTTGATTATTTTTTTCAGCTTGTTTAAAAAATGCAAATAAATGACGAGGAAGCATCAAAATACCTAAACGATCAGCAGAGTGAAGTTGTATTCGATTAATTGAAACATTTTGCTTACCTGTGCTTGGATTCCGAGCTATAACCAACCCTGCAGTGATATAGGGTCCATAATCATGTTCACTATGAGTAGGAATAGGTAACAGTTTTTGTAAATCAGGTTTCTGTATCTGAATCTGTTGACATGGAGCTGAATTACCTTCTACCTCATTCCAAGGAATAGGATTTTCTGCTGCATGTCGAAAAGTAGGCAGTAACTGCTCTTCAGTAATATCCATCGCCTCAGCTATCCAAGATCTTTTTGACATAAAACCAGAAACTACTGGCATATCAAAACCCTGAGGATTTTGAAAATATGTTGCTTGTTTTCCATCTAAAATTTTTGCTATAGCAGGTAATCTATGTCGAAGTTCACACCCTTTTTTTATCACTGCAACACGATCTGTATTTTGTAAATGTGTTAACCAAGTTCTTAGTTGTGTATATTTCATATTAGATCCTTAATCAGCTGTGATATTGAGGTTTTTTATTAATTTACCCCAAGTATTTGATTGCGATTGCAAAAATGCATCTAACTGCTCCGGAGTCCCACCATCGGGAACAACTCCTTGTATGCGAAAAGTTTCTTTCACATCACTCATCTTTAAAATTTCATTGACCGTTTGATTAATCTTATCAATCACTCCCCTTGGAGTTCCAGCAGGTACAACAATAGCGTGCCAGGAATTTACGTCATAACCAGTAATACCTAGTTCATTCATTGTTGGAACTTGTGGCATTAAAGGGGATCGTGTTAACTGTCCTATTGCTAGTGTCCTCACTTTACCTGTCTGTAAAAATGAAGCCATATTCCCTAAAACATCAATTGCTACATCTACCTGTCCACCAACTACGTCAGTCATAATAGCTGTACTGCCCTTGTATGGAATTTGGCGCATTTCTACGTTAGCCATTTTTTCAAATAAAGCCATAGACAAGTGATTAGAAGATCCATTACCCGAGGATCCATAATTTAATTTTCCTGGGTTTGCCTTTGCAGCTTTAATCACATCTTGTAAAGTCTTATAAGGTGAATCTTTCGAAGTTACAAAAACAGTTGGGGAACGGCCTGCCAAAATCACAGGGCTAAAAGCTTTATTGGTATCGTATGGCAAACTCTTCATCAAAAATGGATTTGTTACAAACGGAAATTGAATAATTAACATGGTGTAACCATCTGGGGGAGATGATGCTACATAGCTTGTGCCAATTGTGGTAACTCCACCAGTCCTATTTTCAACAAGTACAGGCTGCTTCCAAATTTCACTCATTTTAGGTGCCAATATACGACCCAAAGTATCATTAAATCCGCCAGGTGGATAGGGCACAACGATTTTTATTGGCTTATTGGGATACGTATTATCCTGTGCAGATATGGGTTGGACACAAACTATAAACCCGATCAATATACCCCAAATTAATTTATGCACTGTCTCATTCCTTCCAATATATATTGACTCACACAACTCCAGCATTTTGGTAAATAGTTTTAATTTCAGTAAAGTCTATCAAAGCATCAAATCCATGAAGTCTACCAAGTCCACTTTTGCGATATCCCCCTGTTTCTGCCTCAGCAAATAATTTATTGTGATCATTGATCCAAACAGTACCATTTCTTAACGCTCTCGCAATTCTTAAAGAACGATTGCCATCATTCGTCCAGACACTTGCAGATAAGCCATATTCAGTATTATTTGCTTTTGCTACCGCATGTTTTTCATCTGAAAAAGACTCTAAAACTATTAGAGGTCCAAAAATTTCTTCTTGGCAAAAAAAGGCATTGTCATCTTGATGAGCAATCAAGCTTGGAGAAATAAAATTGCCTCGAGAAAATTCACCGCCTAAGCGACCGCCACGAACAAGAACTTCATCACATAAATCAAAAGACCTTTCAATTTCTGTATTTACGCGAGTTAAAGCAATACTATCAATCAAAGGCCCCATGTTCATGTTTTCGTCTTGTCCAAAACCAACCTTGACTGACTTCACAGCATTAGTCAAAGCTACTTTCATCTCTTCATAACATGATTCATGAACCAAAATTCTTCGAGCAGCAGTACATTGCTGCCCAGATATGATAATTGCAGCAGTAACAAGTTTGGTCGCTACTTCAATTATGTTCACGTCATTAAAAACTAAACAGCACGATTTACCACCTAACTCTAAAGACAGCTTTTTCATCGTTGGTGCAGCTGCAGCCATAATTCTTTGACCAGTTTGATTTGAACCCGTAAAACTAATTACATCAACGTCGTTTGACTCAACTAATGCTGCAGCTGCTTGATGTCCTTTTTCAGATACAAGATTCACCACACCAGGAGGTAAAGTCGTTACCTCATTAAGACTTGCAAGAACTGCTGCAGTAATTTGAGATGTTTGTGGGGCTGATTTTATGATTGAAGTACATCCAGCTGCCATCGCAGGAGCCAATGCTCGAATTAGCAAAACAATAGGCGCATTCCAAGGAATAATCAAACCAGCAACACCGGCAGGTTCTTTTAGGATGCTTGTATAAACACCTGGCTCAACTTCAAAAAAGTTGCCTAGTATGTGCCTTGCTAGCCCAGCATAATATCGAATTTCAGAAATAGCTCCAAGAACCTCACCACGAGATTGAGCAATTACTTTGCCATTTTCCTGCGTCAATAATTGCGCAAGAGGCTCAATTCTTTGCTCCAAACGACTAGCCCAATCAAGTAAAACTAATTGTCGTAATCGCGGCTGATGTGCCCAAGTGCCATGATGAAAAGCATTCTTAGCTGCTTCAATTGCTATTTGAGCATCAACACTATCGCTGTCTACAAATTTACCTATTTGTTCACTATTTGCAGGATTAATACTAGCGGCAAATCTTTTTGATTGTCCTTCAACCCATTTACCATTTATTAAATTAAGTGCGATCATCATTTTCCTTAGTGCATTACAGAGCCGCCATCGATTACAAGTACTTGACCTGTAACAAATACGCTTGCGTCACTTGCAAAGTAAATTAAACTACCCGCTAAATCACTCGGGATAGCCTCTCGTTTGATGGCTCGGCTAGCAATATTATTTGCTGCAATAGCTCCTTGCCAAGCAGGGTTCTCTACTACGTTGTCGCTTAATACTAAGCCAGGAGCCATAGTATTTACTCGAATACCATCATCGCCTAATTCTCTAGCAAGCGACCTAGACATTGCCACGATAGCACCCTTAGAAGTTACATAATGCAACATCATAGGTGAACCTTTAAAAACGGTACCCGAAGCAATATTGATAATTGATCCAGATTTTTGTTTGCGCATTACAGGACTAACTGCTTTAACACATTCAAAAACACCACGGACATTAACTCGCATCACAGCATCCCATTCATCCGTATCGATTTGCTCAAATGGTTTTAAACTTAATTTTCCAAACAAAGCTGCGTTGTTTACTAAAATATCAATCTTTCCAAATTGATCCACTGTTCGCTTTACCATCTCAGAACATGAGCTTGCACTAGTAACATCAGTATTTAAACTTAATACTTCAATACCTTGATCCCTTAGTTTTTGAGAGATATTGTCTGTAGAGGATACATCTGTCACTACAACCTTAGCTCCAGCCTTTCCCAATACTTCTGCATAATGAGCACCTATTCCCTGTGCTGAACCTGTAACAATTGCTACTTTATTTTTTAAAACTAATTCACTCATTGATAGCCTCTTTCGTTTTATTTTGATTGTCTTCAACTTGTTTTAGTTCAGGACGAATATATTTTTCAGACATCCCAGCAAACAAACCTCTAATTACCCCTACCTTTGCATCACTTGTACCAAACAATAAGTCACAAATAGGAAAAGTTAAGTTAAAGTTGTACTGATGCATGAATTCAGGATTATGATGAGCAACATGCATTCTTCTTACTGTATTTACTAATGGTAAGTTATCTAAAAAGATGCTGTTTTGAATATGCGATAAGGTATGTAGACATTCATACATTAAATAGTATGACGCCATGGTTGCCATCATGATGTATGCCACATTTGAAGAGAATAACAATCCTCCAAGAATGGCTAATGGAATTGCTGACACAACAAAAAGAACAGGTGCAAGAGGAGGAAACAATAGTGCTCGCCATTCTTTATTTCCCTTATAGCCTAAGGTTAAGTGTGTAAAGAATTGGTGGTGAGTCCCGACGTGTCTTTTGTATACAGCCTTTAATGGTCCATTTGGGTTATGCAATATATACCGATGACCTGCCCATTCAGCCCAATTACCAAATAAAAAAATTGGCAGAATAGACCATAACTCTGAATTAGTTAACCCGTGAATCTTTAGTAAACTAAAAATTAAAACCGACCCAGTGAAGACTAAGGTAAAAGCTAAATGATATTGTCCCTTATACCAAGATGGGGTGGATTCAATATATTCCTTACGAAATTTAGTTGAGCGCTGATAAATCGTTTGATTTGTTTGCATTTTATATCTCTACCTTTTAATGAATGCCTAAAAACTTTTCTTGAAAATGCTCATCTGACAAAATCAAATTTGCATCACCTTCTAAAACATTTCTTCCGTTTTCAATTACATAAGCGCGAGTTACAAAATCCAGTGCACGATGCACATTCTGTTCAACTAAAACCATACCAACTCCCAACTCATTAATTTCTCTCAAAGCTTGCATAATTTCATCTACGAGCCTAGGTGCAACCCCGATAAATGGTTCATCTAACAACAACATTTTTGGCTTTGACATTAATGCTCGTCCGATAGTGACCATTTGTTGTTGACCACCACTTAATTGCCCAGCCATTTGAAGACGCTTTTCTTTTAAGATCGGAAATAATTGATAGATACTATCTAATCCTTCATTAATTGAAGTACGTTTCTCTTTGATATAAGCACCCATCTTGAGGTTTTCCTCAACTGTCATTTGAGTAAACAGTTTTCTTCCCTCAGGTACTAAAGCAATTCCTAGCTTAATTAACTGATTCACTTCAAGTTGATTAATTGATTGACCAGAAAAAGTAATCGAACCTGACTGCAAAGGATATAAACCCATAACTGCACCCATTGTGCTCGACTTTCCAGCTCCATTCGCACCAAGTAAACCTACTCTTTCGCCTGTGTTCACATTCAAGCTAATATCCCAAAGAACTTGTAACTTTCCATGACAGAGCTCAATATTTTTAACTTCAAGCATTTGTAACCCCTTTAGCGTTTCCTAGATAACTAGCGATGACTTTCTCATCTTTCAATACTTCCGCTAGTGGTCCGTCAGCAACCAATCTTCCCGTGTCTAAAACAATCAACCGATCAACAACTTGGGTCAAAGCTGAAAAAATATGCTCGACCCAAATTACAGTTACGCCATAATGATTTCTGATTGTTCTAATGTGTTCAACGAATTGGTTAACTTCAATTGGTGTTAAACCAGATGCAACTTCGTCTACCAGTAAAAGGCTTGGCCTTAATGCGATTGCACGACCAAATTCAATAGCTTTCTTTTCTTGTAATGAAAGACTATCCGAGCGAACCATTTCTTTATTGGAGAGCTTTATGAAAGTAGCTAGCGCTCTAGCATTTATAAGGGCTTCATGTGGACTCATTCCCTCACCGCCAAACATGAGCGGCATAGCTAAATTTTCTAAAACAGTTAAATCACCAAATGGTCTTGGTAATTGATAAGTTCTACCAATACCAATTTGTGCAATCTCATCTCTTGATTTCCCAGATAGTTCTTGATTTAGAAAACGAATTTTTCCACTAGTTGGTTTAAATACCCCAGAAATACAATTGAACAGAGTGGTTTTTCCAGAACCATTGGCACCAATTAAACCAACAATTTCACCTTGATTTATTTTGAAACTTACATCATCAAGCGCCACATTCCCACCAAATGATTTTGTAATATGCTCACACTCTAATATGAGTATTTGACGATTGATAGTTCTAGTTCCCAAGATATCTTGCAATGAAATCTGTTTAGCATCTGATTGAATAACAGACTTCTCAAGCTGATCCGTCATGTACTCATGATGTTCTTTACTAAGGAAACTTAAGAACTTCGTCTTTTTAATCCAGCCTGCACGAAGTAAACCACCCGGCATAAAACGACCAATACATAAAATAATTAATCCATAAATCGTCGTTTGTAACATCTTTAGATTTACTAACATCCATTGTTGGATGCAAGCCAGAAGTATCACGCCAACTAGTGGACCCCAACGCATTCCGGAACCCCCAAACAAGACCATGGCAATTGGTACTAAAGCAACATTTAGACCAAATACACTACCAGGATCTATAAAACTCATTTGCCAGCCTTGCAGCGCTCCAGCTAAACCTGCAAATAATGCAGATAGGACCAAAACCTTAACTTTATAAGGAAATATCTTAATTCCTATCACTTCAGATACTTCCTCATCATTACGAATTGCTCTTAATGCATAACCAAAGCGACTTCTATTAATCCACAAAGTAAGAATAAAACTGATAAAACTTAGAACCAGAGCTAATACATATGTTAATGAGCTTACTTTCTGTATCGGAAAAACAATACCGTCACCACCTTTAGTAATAGAAGACAAGTTATATGCAAGTACCTCCATTAAAGGTAATAATGCTAAAGTTGCAAAAGCAAAATAATCCCCTTTAAGTCGATAGAGTGGGTAAGAGATAATGATGGCAATAAAGCTCGTCATTACAATATTCAATAACATTGCAGTTGATGATGTATATCCTTCTACGAGAAAGATTCCAAATATATAGGCTCCAATACCATAAAAGCAGTAATGACCAAGATTGACATATCCCATCTCACCAGCAATCCAATCCCAGCTTTGCGCAAGAATGTAATAAATTAAAATGGTAAATACAAAAGAAATAAGATACGCATTAGCAAATTGAACAATCCCTAACAAACCTAATAAAGCAAGGGAACCCAAAAATACCATTTGATTATTGATGTAAGAAAGTTTCATTTGGATTTTTGAAAACCTTGTGGAAATATAATCAAAATAATTAAAAGCAAAATTACGCTCAATGCAGGAGCCCACTCGGGTTTCCAAAATAAGCCAGTTAATCCTTCAGCCACCCCAATAAATATTCCAGCAAGCAGTGCCCCAGGAAGATTCCCAATGCCTCCTAAAATAATGATCGTGAATGCTTTTACTGTCAGACCAAAACCAATATATGGGTCTACAGGAAAAGAAAGTGCATATAAGATAGAAGCTAAAAAAACAGTGGCGGATCCAAATGCAAAGGTAGTTGCTTTTATTTTTCCACTATTAATTCCACATAATTTTGCGCCTAAAGGATCTTGAGTTACAGCTTTAACCGCACGTCCAAACCATGTCAGCTTTAACAAATAATGTAATGCCAAAGTTAAAAAAATAATCCCCAGCAAAATAATAATTTGGGTTGTTGAAACAATCACTCCTGAAATTTCAAAAGTATCAAATTGTATGTTGATATTTTTTTGAGCGGGGCCAGCAAATTTTGCAGTCAAATCACTCATAATCAACAATGCGCCAACTGTCACTAATACAGTTCCAACCGTCGATTCGAAGTGATTTTTCTTACTTAGCGGTTCCAGTAGATACTTAAAAAATAAATATCCATACGCAAAAAATATTGGGGTCAACAATAGTGTCATCAGAGAAAGTGATACACCCCAAGTTGCATAAAGTGTTGAAGCTAAAACTCCACCCACTGCAAGTAAAGTCCCATGAGAGAAATTTAAAATCCTTACAACACCATAAATAAGGGATAGCCCAAATGCAACAAGTGCATACAGGCCCCCAATCAGGATTCCACCTAATACAACCTGAGCTAAAACTTCAATAGAAATCATGTCTTACTGCCAAGAAGGTGAAGGCCAAATCAATTTGCCAGTTGCAGCCTCTTTGGGCCATACAACTACAACTTTACCTCCTTGTTGCATTTGTACAGTAAAAGCGCCATTATTAGGAAACCCTCTTTCATCAAATGTAATATTACCTGCAGGTGATTTAAAGCTTCCTTTATATAAAGCATTTTTAACAAGCTCACGATCAATGGCACCTGCCCTCTCAATGGCTTGAGTCATCGTCAAATAGGATGCTATCCGGCCTAAACTAAATATATAGTCAAACATATTGACCCCAGACTTAGCTAAAACATTTTCAACAAACTCACTGTAGTCACCTTTTACTCCTGGATACCATGGCAACTCGCCAGTCATTCCTTGAATATCGTCACCTACCTGTTTATAAACAGTTCCAGATAGCATTGCATGATGAACGTCCATTGCTTTAATTTTCATCTTTCGAATTTGCTGTAACAACGCAACCGAAGGTGCATCAAATGAACTAATGTAGAGAATGTCTGGTTTTGCTGCACGAACCTTTGCCAACATGGCAGTAAAGTCTTTGGTGTCAGGAGCAAATGTTTCAGTACCAATAACTTTGATTCCCTGATCTTCTGCTTTCTTTGACCAATATCCAGTAATACCCTTCATAACAGGATTGTCATGGGTAATAAAGTAAATAGTTTTAGGCTTAGGATCTACAGAACCAAGCATCTCAAAATAACGCTCAGACCAACGTGGCACTACTGGGAAAGGTGTGCCCCAAATGTACTTTAATCCGCGGTCATAAAGATTAGGTGAAGCCACATTGGCCATCACCATTGGTATTTGATGCTTATCAGCTAATGGTGGAACAGGTCCTCCCATTGAAGACCAATCCGGTCCAACAAAAAAATCTACATTATCTACAGTGGCCATCTTTTCATAAAGCGAGACTGCCGTTGCTGGTACACTCTGGTCATCATAAATAACAAATTTAATTGGTACTTTTTTGTTACAGCTTTTTACAAAAACACCACCAGACTTATTCATCTCTTCCGCAAAAACCTCTGTCATTTTTCTCCATCTATCTGCTAATGTGGAAAAAGGACCTGTCTCTGAAATAGTCGTGCCTAATAAAATAGGGTCATTGCATGAACCTATTTTTGCGAAGGTATTCAAACTAAATCCCATACCCAAGAAAAATACCACTATGGTGCTAACTAATTTTGTATAACTTTTCATCTCGCTCCCCATCGTTATTTATAAATAATTAAGCTCGTTTACAAAAAATACATAAAACTCCTGATTTTTACTTCCTATACCGCAATGCTCTTCATGAGTAGATCCACATCCTCTACTAGATTTGAATATCCATGATTAACAACTTGACCACGCTCAATGCCGTAATGTCTATCGCATAATTTCAAAGCTTTATGGACATTCTGCTCAATTAATAATATTGAGACCCCTTCCTCTTTTAAGTTCTTCAACAGAGAGAAAATTTCAGCAACAATCATTGGGGCTAGACCTTCAGTTGGCTCATCTATCAATATTAATTTTGGGGATCCTACAAGGGCTCTTGCAATAGCCAACATTTGTTGCTCACCACCTGATAAGGTATTCCCCAATTGGTGTTTGCGCTCTAATAGTCGAGGAAATTGACTATAAAGTTCAGCAATTTTAATTTTTTGTTTTGAACGAATTCCTGAGGGAAGTTGCATGAGTCCCATCTTTAAATTATCTTCAACGGTAAGTCCAGAAAATATTCTGCGATCCTCAGGCACTAAAGCAATTCCTAACCTTGCAATTTTTTCGCTTGGTAATCCTGCAATATTTTTTCCTTGAAAAATAATTTCACCTTGACTAGGTGGTAACCAGCCTGCAATTGTTTTAATAACTGAAGTTTTGCCTACACCATTGCGTCCAAATAGTCCCACAACCTCCCCAGGCTTAATTTCAATATCAATACCTTGTAAGATGTGTGATGACCCTATATATGTATGTATTCCAGTTAGTTGCAATAAGGTCATTCTGTCTCTCCAAAGTATGCTGTTTGTACTATTGGATTATTTCTAACATCGTGTGGATTACCCTCAGCAATTTTTTCACCTTGAGCCATCACAATCACATGCTTCGATAAATCCATGACTAATTCAACATCATGTTCAATCAATAAAATTGTGACTGTTTTAGATAACTCAGCAATTAATTCAGAAGTATTATGGGTATCACCCTGAGACATACCTTGTGTTGGCTCATCAAGTAATAGTATTTTGGGATACAAAGCCATGGTAACTGCAATTTCAAGGCGCCTTTGCTCTCCATGAGACAAGAACGCAACAGGCTCATCTTTTTTCGCTTCTAACTTGAACTCTTCAATAAGCTCTTCAGCACGTTTAAGTGCAAGCTTACTTTTAGAAGTTGCATAAAATAAATTAGTCCATGACTCTAATTTTTGAGAGGCTAATTGTAGATTTTGCTCAACCGTTAAATCAAAAAATAAATTTGTGATCTGAAATGATCTTGCCATACCACAAGCTAATCTTTGAACAGGAGATAGTTGAGTTATGTCTGTATCTTCCAATAATAATTGACCTTCGTCAGGTATATATAACCCACTTAATAAATTAAATAAAGTTGTTTTACCAGCACCATTAGGCCCAATAATGGATGTTACACCTAATGGAGTTACATCAAAACTCACGTTGGCAACCGCTCGTAAACCACCGAAATTCTTACTCAAATTTTTAGCTTTTAATATAGGTAGGCTCATCGTGTTGCTCTCTCTTTTAACTTTGTACATAAAATACCGACAATGCCTTTAGGAGCAAAAATGACAACCACTATAAATAACAAGCCAATCACAATATGATGATGAAAGGTCAAAGTCCCTATGATAGATTTCAATATCATTAAAAGACTACTTCCAAAAAGAGATCCGATTAATGTACCCACCCCGCCAAGCACTACTGTAATAACAGCATTACCTGAAACACTAAAATACATTAATTCAGGGGAAACAAACCCCCTTAACATAGGGTATAGAGCTCCTGAAACTCCTGCAACAATTGCTGCCAGAATAAATGCGATGCGTTTAGGTGTCTGGGTGTTATACCCCAAATACGGTAAACGAGATTCGTTCGAACGCACTCCTCCCCAAATCCTCCCCAAAGGGGTATACAAGAAATATTTAAGGGCAAAATAGATGCATGACATCAATATAAAAGTAACCACAAAAAAGGTAATTGCATCCCCTAAATTTAGGGTAAGAAAAGGTAGTGGAATTTGAACAATTGGGACACCTACCATTCCGTCTGAAGCACCTAATGCGCGCGTGTTGTATATCGACTTAGCAAATACCTGAGCAAGTCCAAAACTTATTAATGCAAAGTAAACACCTTTTGAACGAAGGGCAATATAACTTGTTACCCAACCCAGTATTGCTGAAGAAATTGCTACCAGCAAAATACAAAGCCAAAATGAGGGTACCCAATCTCGTAATATCAGTGCAGATAAATAAGCACCAAATCCAAAATATAAAGCTTGACCAAGGGATAACAAACCTACTATCCCCAATAAAAGATCAACGGATAACGCAAGTCCACCAAAAATTAAAGCTTCAGTTGCTAACCTGAGGAAAAAGGTATCACCTGTAATCTTGCCAAAAATAATCAAGATAATTGCAGCAACCAACATCACGTACTCCATAATTCGTACTGCCTGATATTGATACTTATCCATTTTTCATTCCCGCATACAAACCACTTGGTTTAAACATGAGAACTAGAACCATCACAGCAAACACTATAGGGTCAGACCATACTGGTGAAATAAATAAAGAGGACAAAGATTGCAATTGGGTTAATAAAAGTCCAGCTATAACCGCACCTTTAATACTTCCAAGACCACCAACAATCACAACTGCAAATGCCATCAAAATAAAATCTTTTCCCATTGTTGGGAAAACTGAATAGATAGGGGCTAATAAAACACCAGATAAAGCAGCGAGAGCCACTCCAAATGCAAAGGTTAATGCATAAACCCTATTGACAGGAATACCTAAGGAAGCACTCATATTTCGATCTAAAGTTGCTGCACGAACAATAGAGCCAATAGATGTTTTATAAATAAGTAGCCAAACTGCAAAAATTAATAAGGCCCCAAACATCATTAGAAATAATCGATAGTTAGGAAACATCACTCCTAAAACTTCACTTGCACCAGTTATTGGTGTTGCAGGTTTGGCTGTATTTGCACCCCAAATAACTTTATATAAATCTTCCAAAATTGTTGCAACACCAAAAGTTAAAAGAAGAGTGAGAATATGGCGGTCTTTATGGTGGAATACCTTTTTAATAAGTAACTCTTGCATCAAATACCCAAAAGGTACTAAGAGCAAGGGCACAATAATTAAGGTCCACCAAAAAGAAATTCCAAGGCCCATTAAAGATACACCGAGGAAAGCTCCTGCGGCATAAAATTCGCCGTGAGACATATTAATGACATCAAGTAATCCAAAAATAATTGTCAAACCTAATGCCATTAATATCACCGCAACACCAATACTTAAGCCATTGATAATTTGCGGTGCATATATATACTGCAAGCTTTCTAACATAATGACCTTAATTCGATTAGAAACGAGTACACGTATCTGGTCCGATAGCTTGTTCAGCCGGAACACGGCCAATTACGTTGAACTGCCCACCCTCAATTTTGACTGCATACATTTCCTGCATAGCTTGATGATCACCACCACGCATTTTTTTCATTCCTTGAGGTGTAGACCACTCTAAATCTTTCATTGCTGCTCTAACTTTATCTGTATCAGTAGACTTTGCTTTCTCTACAGCTGCTTTATAAAAATAAATCAAACCATATGAATCCGTGCCATACAAGTCAGGTTGTGTTTTGAACTCAGCTTGGAAAGCAGCCAAAAACTTTTTATTTGCTGGAGTGTCAGCCTTAGCAGAGTATCCAACTCCCGTTACATAACCTTCAGCAGCAGAACCCGTAGCTGCAATATTTTGTGAAGTAACAGTCCCAGCAGCACCAACTAAAGTAACACCTTTATTCACGCCATACTCACTCATTTGCGTTAAAAGACGTACAGTGTCATTACCAGCTACTGATGTATAAATAACGTTCGGCTTAGCAGCCCTAACCTGTCCAAAATAAGGTGAGTAATCTTTATTATCTAAAGGAGCAAAAATCTCACCAACTGATTTAGCACCTTTTTCTTCAGCAGCTTTTTTAAATGCGGAAACTGTTGAGCGTCCCATTTCATAATCAGGACCAATATAAAAAACATTCGCATTAGGTTTTTCTTTCGCAAGCCATGTAGCTAGTGCTGCAGACTGCATGCCTGCACGCGCATTCACTCTAAATACATTTGGAGAACATTTATCGCTTGTAATTGAATCTGCAAAGGAAACCGTTGTGGCAATCAACTTATTATTACGCTCAGCTAACTGCCCTACAGCTAAAGTCGATCCAGAATTAACAGTGCCTGTTAAAAAATCGACATTAGACACTTGAAATAACTTTTCAGCCTTTTGAGTTGCAACAGCTGGGTTTGCTTCCTCATCTTCAAAAATTAATTCAACTTTACGACCCATAATGCCTCCAGAAGCATTAACTTCTTTAGTAGCCAACTCCAAACCCATTTTTACTTGCTGTCCAATTGGAGTATATGTTCCAGAAAGAGGGGTAACTACTCCAATCTTAATTGGTCCATCTGCAGCAATTGCTATGGATGAACCTAAAAGAACTGAACTTATTGCTAATACTATTTTTTTCATTTGCATATTAATCTCCTTTAATTAAAATCATTTCCCAGTAAAATTTGGGCTACGTTTACTATGAAAAGCAGTTACACCTTCTTTAAAATCTTCTGTAGTTCTTAGACGACTATATGCATGCCCCTCTAATTCAATTGCAGTACTTAATAAAGCATCATCTGTATCATTCAGTAATTTTTTAGCTGTTCTTTGAGCAATTGGAGAAAACGCCAACAACTCATCAACAAGAGCATCAACTGATTTAGATAACTCCTCATCCTTAACTACCATCGTGGCAACTCCCCAATCGTAGGCTTGTTGACCCGAAATACGACGTGATCGCATAACAATATCTTTAGTACGCGTAATTCCAATCATTTTTTGTAATCTAGCCGACCCCCCTGAGCCAGGAATTTGTCCCAGCTTTTGTTCAGGCAAGGCGTATAAAGTTGATTGTGTTGCAATTCGAAAATCACAAGCTAATGAAATTTCAAATCCAACTCCAAAGCAATATCCTTGATTTGCAGCAATTACCGGTTTACTACATCTTGCTGGTGCAGCAATGTTCCATGCCAATTTAGAAACATGCTCTGGGCTTGCCTCTAAAAATCCTTTAATATCTCCTCCACTAGAGAAGTGCTCTCCTTCTGATCGAAGAACAATTACTCTAACCCGATCATCTGCATCTAATGCCTCAAAGCATGCACGCAATTGATCACGTTGAGGCATCATAATGACATTAAATGGTGGACGATTTAAGACAATATCTGCACGTTTATTTTTTTCATTAATTTCAATATAAAAGCCGTTAAGGTCTTTTAATATATTTGCATATGGGTGTGTTATTTGAGTCATTTTTTTCCTATCATTAACTTAATTCGTATTCACCAGCTACTAACTTTCTTCTTAAAATTTTTCCAACCGGAGATTTTGGAATCTCCTTAACAAACACATATTGCCTTGGACGCTTAAAGTTAAGTAATTCAGACTGTTTACAGTAAGCATCCAACTCTTCTGACAAAACAGCCTCTTTAAGATGAATAAACGCAACAACTTTCTGACCGAGACGCTCATCCTTAATCCCTGCAACAGCAACTTCATCTACTGCAGGGTGTAAGGATAATAAAGACTCAATTTCTACTGGTGAAATATTCTCGCCACCAGAAATAATCATGTCATCAACACGCCCAGTAACAAAAAGCTCTCCCTCTTCATCAAAATAACCTGTGTCTCCAGTAAAGTACCAACCATTACGTATTGATTTTTCATTAGCATCAGGCCTTTCCCAATATCCAGAGAAGGCTTCATCACTTTCTAAATCACAAATAATTTGACCCTCAATACCTGGAGACAATATGTCATCGGAAGTTGCTTTTTTATTTTGATCGTCTAAGGCAACGACCCTAATACGCTCATTGAGTCCGGCTCTTCCAGCACTTCCTGGCTTTTCAACAGCTTGTTGATTTATGGTGAAGGTGTAAATTTCACTGGATCCATAATGGTTTACAAATAGTTCTGGCTGAAATAATTGATTGAGTTGCAACAATAATGCATCATGCATAGGAGCACCAGCAAAACCAAGTTTAGTTGTTGTCTTAACTTTATCTACACTAAAGTTTGGCGCATTTATCAAATCATGATACAAGGTTGGTACAAGGTATAAATGTGAAACTTTTTCTTCAGCAATTAAATCAACGGCTGTTGGTGCATGCCACTTAGGAAGAGCTACATACTTTCCATTACCCAAACACAAAGCTAGTAGAGTTCTTACCCCCATTGTGTGATACAAAGGCATTACCCCTAATGTAACTTCATAATTTCGATATTGATTTTGCGCAATGTGGGCAATTCCCGCAGCACGTTCTGCACCTTGTGTCCTTGGAACTCCTTTTGGCTTTCCTGTTGTTCCAGAGGTATAAAGCATCACTGAACAATCTGTAGAAATTGCATGAGGAATCGGCATTTTCCCCAATGAGATGCAATCTTTAAATAGTAAAGAATCTTTTAAAGCGATCTCTCCCGATCCACAAAATACAGTTGGAATGATTTGATCTTTTAATGCTATAGATAATTCTTCTCCACTAGCTAATTCATAAAAAATGAATTTTGCTTGCGAGTTATTTAAATAAAATGTAATTTCGTCAGATTTGGCACGCCAATTAATTGGCACAATCGTAATACCTGCCATCTGACAAGCCCAATGCAATGTGGCAGCTTCAAAACGATTTTGCAAAATACTTAAAACACGATCTCCTTTTTTTAAACCTTGTTGAAAAAGAAAATGCTCTAAAGCTCCAACGTGATAAGCCCACTCTTCATAAGAGTGACGACGTTCGCCATCTACAATAGCTAATTGGCGTGAGTGTCTTTCAACTGCCTGTAAAAAGGTTCTCCCCAGATCTAACATGCTGATGTCCCCTCAGAATTTCTATTTTTTGCTACTTCTAATATCGCTTCAACTATTCCTTTATATCCAGTACACCTACATATATTTCCTGATATTGCCTCACGAACTTCTTTTTCTGTGGGATTGGGATTGTCAATTAAAAATTTAGTACTTGTCATTAAAAATCCTGGGGTACAAAATCCACATTGCAAAGCATGATGCTTTTTAAATGCAGTCTGTAAATCATTTAATTTTTCTTCTATAGATAAACCCTCTACTGTTTTTATTGATTTCCCATTGGCTTGATATGCAAACATTAGGCAAGATCGAACTGGCTCGCCATCTACATGAATCGTACAAGCACCACAAACTCCATGCTCACATCCATAATGTGTTCCAGTAAGTCCTAACTCATGACGTAAAAAATCACCTAAAGTAGTTCTATACTCACAATCAGCAGAACGAGTCTGTCCATTTACATTGACCTCTATTGAAATTTTTTTACTTAATGGAAGTTGGGACATGATGTTCTATTTATTCCTTTCCAGATTCAATTTGTCGAATCAATAACTCACTTTGGCCTTGCATCAGATGTCTTCTCAAATCTGAACTAGCTGTGGGATCTTCTCTAACATCTACCGTATTCGCTAAATGACTAACATAGGCAATAGCATCTTGACTGCTTGCTAATTGCTCTGTAAATACTTGAGGAGTATCATTTATTCCACCATAAGCAAATGTCCAATCCTGATTAGTTTTCATCATCGCCACAGACACGACTGCAAAATCTCCGTGACGATAACCGTACTCAACAAAACCAAATTGAGCATTTTTATCTAATTTTGGAAAAACAACTTTTACTAAAATCTCGTCCATTTGACGATCAGTCTGTAATGCCCCAAGAAAAAATTCCTGTGCAGAAACTTTTCTTTGTTGGCGAGAGTTGGCAAGAATAACCCACCCTTTAAGAATAGATAATGCTAAAACCAATTCAGCACTAGGATCTGCATGCGCTATCGAACCACCCACTGTCCCTCGATTACGAATTGGTCGATGGGCAATCCATGGCATCATCTTTGATAGTAATGGATGTGCATTTGTATTAGATAAATAATCTTCAAGTCTAGATTGAGTTACAGCTGATCCTACTTCGATTAATTTATCATTCTCAACAATTGAATGCAGTTCATGAACCTCGTTAATGTCAATTAAAATTGCTGGAGTAGCAATACGCATAGCAAGCATTGGTACTAGAGTTTGTCCTCCAGCAATAATTTTTGCTTCTTCCCCATGCTTTGCAGAGAGCTGAACGGCATCGTGCAAAGACTTAGGTTGATAAACGATAAATGGCGCACTTTTCATGATTCACCCTTTATCTTTGTCTTCATCTTAGAAAGCCAGCTAGCCGATTTTTCACCTGCTTCTCTTGCAAGGGCCTTAAATAATTGATCGAGAACGATACGGATACTACTCTCTAAAAGTCTAGAGCCTACAGAGGCTAATTTTCCTGAAACTTTAGCTTGATAGTCATAGGACAATTGTGTTTTATCACCCACAATGCTCAAATTAACCTTACCTTGTCCTTTTGCAAATCCTAGGGAACCACGTCCCTCTCCCAATAATACAAATTCATTAGGCTGGTTGATTTCACTAATACGGAGTTTGGAGGTGAATTTTGCTTTAATAATTCCAATTCGAACTACCGCAATGCACTCATAAAGAATATCTGCGCCCTCACGAGTTTGAATAATAGATTCACAACCAGGTATTACATTTTTCAAACGGCTAGGATCAAGCAATACTTGAAAAATATTTTCTGGACTAGTACCAAATTCGATTTGTCCTTTTGCACCTAAAGGCATATCCTCACGGGGTGTAGACTTTTCAATCGCAATTGTTCTTGGTTCTATTTTTTTTGCTTGAATTAACCATTCATGAATGCGAGATGGAGTTGCAGGAAGACGTATATCATCAAACGCAATGGCATCAGCAATGGCATTTGCAATGCAAACAGGCGTACTCATATTGTTTCCCTCACCTAAGCCTTTTGCCCCTAATGGAGTGAAAGGACTTGGTGATTCCATATGAATAATTGTTGGGACTGGAATCTCCCAAGCAGTTGGTACTCGGTAATCTGCAAATGTGCCAGATAAAAAGTTTCCATCTGAACTGTAAACAAATTCCTCGAGCAATGCAGCACCAACTCCTTGACTAAATGCACCATATATTTGTCCATCTGCTAATGCTGGATTTAATATAACGCCAGCATCATGAACAGTAATGTATTCATCTATCTTGGCGGTACAAGTCATAGGATCTATTTCAATTCCACAGACATCTAAGGCAAAACCATATGCTACTGAGGTATTAATACGATCATTTTCATCTGTAGGATGTAGGGTAGGCGCACTCCAAAAAACTGTTTCACGCAGTGCAAGAGATTGATCTTCGGCAAGTGCTTGTGCAACTAATTCAGGAGCCCAGTGAAAGGATCCACAAACGCGTGAAAATGGAATACTTTGATTAGTCTTAAGGTCTGTGATTGCGTCATTTGCAAACAATAATGCATCATGGTCTGCATTTAAGGCATGTTGTGCATATTTAACAATACGCTGTTTTAGCTTATTTGCTGCTAAGTGAACAGTTCCAGCGACAGCGCCTGCAAAACGACTTGAGTAATTTCCAGCAGCTACCGACCAAGCATCTTTATGAGTATCAAAATCAACGTTCACCACAATTACATGTGGTGATATTCCCAAAGCATCTGCAACCACTTGACGGATGACTGTTTGATGTCCTTGACCTGCAGGAGCAGATGCAATGTTAACAAGCACTCCCCCCATAGGATCAATATTGATACTAACTGAAGTGATCGCCCCATTTTTAGGGCCTGCCTTATCACGCTGTTCCTTCGTCAGAACCGTTGCGATATATCCCATATTTGATATTGAAGGCTCTACTATGGAAGCATATCCAATTCCATACCATCTTCCCTCTTTTATAGCTTTTTCTTTTCGCTCAAGAAGATATTGGTATTGTGGCGATTTTTCTAGTAATGATTGTGCCAATAAATAATCGCCCGAATCTAATAAAGCACCTGCAGCAGCTTGATAAGGGAACTGATCTTTTTTTACATAATTTAGAGCTGTAATTTCAAAATATGATTTATTAAGATACTTAGCAATTTTTTGAACTAGGCGCTCAAGCGCAAAATAAACTTGTGGTCCACCAAAACCCCTTACTAAACCTGATGGAGTCTTATTAATAACAATAACTCGATTACGTACTAAAAGATTATCAATATCATAAGCACCAGTTAAGCATCCATGCATACGATAAAGAGTTGCTGGCTCTGGAGCCCTTAAATATGCGCCACAATCCTCTAGCTGATCATAATCAAGGGCTAAAATTCTTCCTTCGTTCGAAACTGCCGCTCTTGTTGTGGTGGATCTTGCTGTTGCTGATGTTGCTGCGACTAAATGCTCCAAACGATCCTCAATGAACTTGACGGGTCTTCCTACTTTACGAGCAGCCAAACAGCACAAAATAATATAAGGCAGTGAGGATTGCTTTACTCCAAAGCTACCTCCAGAATCTGGCGGATATTGATGGCGTAACTTATTGGCAGGAACATTTAAGGCCATAGCCATTACAGTATGTAATGAAAAAGGTCCCATAAAATTCGAATGTACTTGATAGGACTCATCAGCTTGTGACCAACTTGCTATTACACCTGATGTTTCAATAGGGGTACACGAGTTACGAGGATAATCAATATCAATACTAAGGATATGATCCGCTGTTGCAAAAGCTTCTTCAGGATTTCCATAACGAAATGAACGATCCGATACACAATTACTAGGTGTTCCAGGATGCAATAGCGGTGCATCCTCTTGTATTGCTTTTTTTACATCGACTAATGCAGGTAAGCCCTCAAATTGAATGTCTACTAATTCAGCTCCATCCTCAGCTATTGCTCTAGACTCAGCAATGACCATAGCAATCGGCTCACCTACATACCTTACCCGATCCATGGCAAGAACCCATTGACGCATTTCTGATTTAACAGCTCCTAAGAGTGGCTTTGAAAGACGCTTAACGTCTTCAGGTAACAAAACTTCGTAAACACCTTTGAGAGCTTTCGCTTTTGATGCATCTATGGAAATAATATTTGCATGAGGCAATGGCGAACGGACTATTGCAGCATAAAGAGTTCCAGGGTGAATAGGTAAATCATCAATGTACCTTCCAGCACCTCTTAGTAGTGCTGAATCTTCAACGCGCTCTATAGCTTGACCCAAAAACGGAGAATTCAAACTGCCTCCAACAATGTTTATAGTGTCTAGAGTTTAATTCTTTGAGGGAATTTGTCTTTCTAAATTGTCTTCTTATTAACGATTAAATCCAGCCATTAACCAATTAGTCCGATTCTTTAAAAGGTACGCGCAGTTTTTTCAACCTGTCTACGATACAAACTTGGTACAACACCTTGGTGCTGTCTAAAAAAACGTGTGAAGTGACTCTGTCCTGAAAACCCTAATACATCACCAATTTCAACTAAGCTTACGCCTTCAGAAGCTAATGCGGAAAACGCAAAATCCATCTTAAAAACATTGGCATACAAGAGAGGCGATAAGCCAGTACATCTCTTAAATAATTCAAAAAAATGAGACCTTGATAAATTAACCGCATTGGCAATAGTAGATAAATCTTTTGGAAGATTCTCGGATTGTTGCATCATCTTCATAGCTTGACGAATTCTAGGATCCATATAGGCTAAATCACTATTCGGTAAGCGAATAATCGATGAGTTGATTACTTCTCTTGGGTCCACAAAAGAAAGGGTTAGATTCAATAATAAATTTTGTAAACGATCTGTCGTAATATCGTCCGACCACCACAACTCCATAACAACTTTTTCAATGGATAATTTTTGAGCTTCAGACAACTTAATCATTGATTCTGAAAAAAATCCAGGATGATTGCTATGAATAAAACTTTTACTAAAAGTTGCTAACCAAGATGGTTCCAAATAAAGCGCCAAGATGACTGTTTGACCTTCACCTTGAAGATCATGTAAATACGTATGCTCTTCCCAAGCATTTACCAATACAGCATTGTCATATGTCAATGGGCAATGTTGACCGCGAACTTTAAACGCCGTATCAGGACCTGAAGCTTTTATTAATAAATGGCAATGATGATGTGCATGAGAGACTAAAGGTCCATCCATCTCTAATAATGCAACACGACCAAAATCACCATGGAATAATCGAATGGGTATTGACATATATTCTCCAAGAAACCCATTTTATTAGGAGTTTGGGTATTTTTTCCCTAGTAATTACCCTTGATTAATTTAGCAATCTCCCCAAATATCAAAATATTTTTATTAATTTATGCAAAATTACGAAGAAAAAAGACCATTTAACCCTAAAAGAAAACATAACTGATTTCTCATTTCGACTCAAAGTTGGGTTTAGGATTGGTTTTGCGATCAACTAGCTTTTTATTCAAAATGAATTTATTTTCAAAAAAAACCTGATATAGTATTTTTCCAAGAAATTACTTTTCAGAAGCACTTAAGTATTTTTCAGTGTAAATAATAGAATAAAAATTGATGACAACTCTTTCGACCAGTTTACCCACTAGTGATATAGATCCGTTTTCCAAAGAATACTTATTCAATCCTTATCCATTTCATCAAAAACTTAGAGGGTTAGGACCTGTTTGTTATCTCAATAAATTAGGTGTTTATGTTGTCACACAATACCAATACGTCAAAGAAGTCCTAAATCAACCTTTAGTATTTTGCTCAGGAGCAGGTGTTGGCATTTCCAACTTTAAAAAGGAAGCTCCTTGGCGAGTGCCAAGCATGCTATTAGAAACTGATCCCCCAGACCATACAAGAAATCGTGCAATCATTAGTAAAGTTCTATCACCAATGGTTTTAAGAGGTCTTAAAGCACAATTTGAAATAGAAGCACATCGCTTGTTAGATGAACTGCTAGAAAAAAGAAGTTTTGATGTGGTCAAAGATCTTTCGGAAGCTTATCCTTTAAAAGTATTTGGTGATGCTATCGGTATTACACCCTTTGAGAGAGAGAAAGCGATCCTCTACGGAAATATGGTTTTTAATACCATTGGGCCGAAAAACGATTACTTTGCGGAAGCGATGTCTCATGCAGAAGAGGTTATCCCATGGATTAATGGCGTATGCCAACGCGCCAACCTCTCTAAAACAGGTTTAGGTATTCAAGTGTATGAGGCAGCAGATTCAGGAATTTTGACTGAGGCAGAAACCACAACTTTAGTTAGGTCCTTTTTATCAGCGGGCATCGACACTACAGCTCATGCCATTAGCAATGCTATCTTTAGCTTTATCTCTTTCCCAGAACAGTGGGAAAAACTAAAAGAAAACCCTCAACTAATCAAACCTGCATTCGAGGAAATATTACGTTTTGAATCGCCCTTCCAAACTTTTTTTAGAACGACAACAGTGGAAACTCAATTGGGAAATTTCACACTTCCAGAAAATGAGAAGGTGATGCTGTCGCTCGGATCAGCAAATCGTGACCCACTTCAATGGGAAAATCCAAATGAATTTAATATATTAAGAAACACCCAAGGACAACTCGGTTTTGGAAATGGAATTCACGGATGTGTTGGACAAATGCTTGCTAGAACTGAGGTAGATGCTCTTTTAACTGTTATGTTAAAAAAGGTAAAATCAATGCGTTTTACCGGCGAGCCAAAGCGACTATTACATAATACCTTACGTGGTTTCGAAACAATGTCCGTCGAGTTTAACTAAGAGGAATTCCCATGCCAAAGCTTCACTTTATTCATCCTAATGGTCAAACCACAAGCCTTGATGCCCCAATAGGAAAAAGTGTTATGAATATATGTCGAGATTATGGTTTCTCAGAAGTAATTGCTGAATGTGGTGGAGCTGCCCTTTGCGCAACATGTCATGTGTACGTCGATGAAAACCAATCTGATATGTTTACCAAGCCCAATGAAATAGAAAACCAATTGCTTGAATTTGTAGCCTCAGAGAAAAAAGCAACTAGCAGACTTTCTTGCCAATTATTAATTACAGAAAATTGTGATAACTTAAGAATTTATTTCCCAATTCAACAAATTTAGTTTTACTTTTAAAACTACTTTTTTGCTTTAACTCATCAAGAAGCATATTGAATTAAGGTAACATTAAGTCATATAAAATACATTGGAGACAAGCAACATGAAATTTTTTTCATGGATAATTTTTCTTTTTCTGAGTTTAATCTCTTCGATATCCTACTCAGAAAATTACCC
>Ga0164296_1001415_pt1 | contig 25526 bp, 24 predicted proteins | sample GEODES057metaG_FD_113533 | JGI IMG/M metagenome (GOLD analysis project Ga0164296, IMG submission 113533) | Dystrophic lake water microbial communities from Trout Bog Lake, Wisconsin, USA - GEODES057 metaG | ecosystem: Environmental > Aquatic > Freshwater > Lake | place: USA: Trout Bog Lake...
GGCACTGCCGCAGGGCCGCCGCCAAACGCCCGATCAGTCGGTGTGACCTCCCTCTAGATACGCTGCCCGGATTTCCGGTCGCGCAAGAAGCTCCGTGCCGGTGCCGGACATGGTGATAGCGCCGTTGACCAGCACGTAGCCGCGATGCGCCAGGCGCAATGCCTGATAGGCGTTCTGCTCCACCAGCAGAACGGTCAGACCCGTGTTGCGGTTCAGATCGCGGATGGCGCTGAAAATCTGCCGAACCACCAACGGCGCCAAGCCCAAAGACGGCTCATCCAGCAACAAAAGGCTCGGCTTGGACATCAGCGCTCGGCCGATCGCCAGCATCTGCTGTTCGCCACCAGATAGCGTGCCACCGCGCTGATGGAGACGCTCTTTCAGGCGCGGAAACAGTGTGAAGACGTCCTCCAGCAGCGCCGGAATATCGGTGCGGCCGGCAACCTCCGCACCCATCAGAAGGTTTTCATGCACGGTCATGCGGCCGAAGATGCGGCGCCCCTCGGGGGCCTGCGCGATGCCGCGCCGCATGATCGCGTGGGTCGGCCAACCGGTGATGTCCTGCCCATCATGCACGATGCTACCGGACCGCGCGCGCGGATTGCCGCAGATCGTCATCATCAAGGTGGACTTGCCGGCACCATTGGCGCCGATCAGGGTCACGATCTCGCCCTTGTCGACTGTCAGGTCGATACCCTTCAGCGCCTGGATGGCACCATAGAAGGCGGTGACGCCGGTTAGGGTCAAAGCGGTCATGCCGCGTCCTCCTCCTCACCGTCTCCGAGATAGGCGGCGATCACGGCGGGATCGGCGCGGATGTCGGCCGGTGTGCCGTCGGCAATTTTTTTGCCGCGATCCAGCACCACGATGTGGTCGGAGATCCGCATCACCACGCCCATGTCATGCTCGATCAGCAGTATCGAGCAGCCGCCCTGGCGGATGCGCAACAGCAACTGATTGAGTTCTTGGGATTCACGCGGGTTCAAGCCCGCCGCGGGCTCGTCGAGGCACAACAGCACCGGATCGATGCACATCGCCCGCGCGATTTCCAACCGCCGCTGCGCGCCATAGGGCAGCGCGCCGGCCGGATCGTCGGCGCGCTCGGTCAGGCCGATCGCATCCAGCCAGAAGCGGGCTTTCTCGATCGCCCGCGCCTCGGCCCGCTTGTAGCCGGACAGGCCCAGCACGGCCAGGACGCCGAAGCCGGTGGCGGACATCAGCGTGTTGTGCTGAGCGATGAGCAGGTTTTCCAGCACCGTCATGCCGGCGAACAGGCGGACGTTTTGAAATGTGCGGGCCACCTTGGCGATCGCGGCGATCTTGTGGCCGGGCATACGCTGCAGGTGATGGCGCGTTCCATCGGCATGCGTCAGGGCGATGCTGCCGCTAGTCGGCTTGTAAAAGCCCGTGATGCAGTTGAACACCGTGGTCTTGCCGGCGCCATTGGGGCCAATCACCGCGGTGATGTTGCCTTCACTGGCGGAAAAACGCAGGTCATCCACCGCCTTCAGGCCGCCGAACACCATGGTTAGGCCAGAGACTTCCAGCATCGTCTAACCCCGCCCCTGGGCGACCAGGTCGGCCGCGATCTCTTTCCGATCGGTCAGCGCCACCGTGGGGGTCCGGCCGGATACCAAGCCGCGCGGGCGCAGCACCATCATCACCACCAGCGCCAAGCCGAAGATCAGCATGCGGAACATCGGCAATTCGTTGGCAACGCCGGCAAAGAACCCGCTATCCATCTGGTCGCCGAGGAAACTCAGGAAGTCGCGAAGCGCTTCCAGCCCGCCAACCATCACGATCGCCGCGAGCGCCACACCCAACTGGCTGCCCAACCCACCGAGCACCACGATCGCCAGGACGGTGGCCGATTCGATGAAGGTGAAACTCTCCGGGCTTATGAACGCCTGGCGGGTGGCGAAGAATGCGCCGGCGAAACCGGCGAACATCGCGCCGGTGGCGAAGGCCGTCAGCTTGGTGTTGCGGACGTTGATGCCCAAACTACGGCACGCCACCTCATCCTCTCGCAGCGCCTCCCACGCTCGGCCCAGCGGCAAGCGGCGCAGACGCAGCGTGACCCAGTTGGTCAGAAAGGCCAAAGCGAGGATGAGGTAATAGAGAAAGATCACGCGCTGGATCGTGGCCGGTTCGATATCGAAAAAACCGGCGAACGTGTCGTCACCGCCATCCATGCTGAAGCGCAAGCCGAACAAGGTGGGGCGGGGAATGTCGGTGATGCCGTTCGGTCCGCCCGTGAGCGATACCCAGTTGATCAGGACGACGCGGATGATCTCGCCAAACGCCAGGGTGACGATCGCCAGATAATCGCCCCGCAGCCGCAGCACGGGAAAGCCCAGAAGCATGCCGGCAAAAGCGGCCAGGATGCCAGCCAGCGGCAGGCAGACCCAGAAGCCCAGATGAAGGCTAGTCGCCAGGATGGCGTAGGAATAGGCACCAACGGCGTAGAAGGCGACGTAGCCGAGGTCCAGCAGGCCGGCCAGGCCGACGACGATATTCAGCCCCCAGCCAAGCATAATATAGGTCAGCACCAGCGTGCCGAGGTCGACGTAATAGCGCGAGCCAGTCAGCGGCAGAGCCAGGGCGGCGATGATCAAGGCGGGCGTGAGGTACGTGCCGGCGCGCGAGAGTGCCTCGGCCCAGGCGCTGTTGGCACGGCGTTCGGCGGTTGATGCGCGGCGGGCGCGAAGCGCCAGGATCAGCAAGCGGCCGAAGAAGACGATCGCGGTGACGACCGCCAGCGCGATCGGACGCCAGCCCAACACCAGACCGTGGTCGGTGCTTTCCGTTACCAGACCGACCAACGGCGCGAATAGGCCGAGCGTGACGAGCGCCGAGAGACCGGCGTCTCGCAACGAGACGGGGTGGAGCGGCTTCGCGGCTTGCATCAGACCTTTTCCACTTCAGCGCGGCCCAGGATGCCGGTGGGCATGAAGATCAGCGCGATGATCAGGATCGAAAAGGCCGCTACATCTTTATACTCGACCGAGAAATAGGCCGACCAAAAGACCTCGATCAAGCCGATCAGCAAGCCGCCCAGGACGGCGCCGGGCAGGCTTCCGATCCCGCCCAGAACTGCCGCGGTGAAGGCTTTGATGCCGGCGATGAAGCCGATGTAAAAGTCGATGACACCGTAATAGAGCAGGAACATCAGGCCAGCCACGGCGGCCAAAGCGGCGCCGATGACGAAGGTCAGGCTGATGGTGCGATCGGTGTCGATGCCCAGAAGCGCTGCCATTTTCAAATCCTGCTCACAGGCGCGCATGGTGCGGCCCAACGGGGTGCGGATGACCAACCAGGTGAAGATGGCCAACACGGTCAGCGTGACCAGCACGATGCTGATCTGCATCCACGACAGGGTGACGGTGAAGTTGTTGCGGTCCATCAACTGGATGCCGCCGGGCAGCAGCGCATCGATCGGCTTGACCCGCGCGCCCTGGCTGACCTGGACGAAATTCTGCAGCGTGATCGACATGCCGATGGCGCTGATCAGCGGCGCCAGGCGGAAAGAGCCGCGCAATGGGCGATAGGCGACACGCTCGATCGTCCAGCCGTATAGCGCGGCTAGTCCTGCGGCGAAGATCAGCGCCAGGGCAATGGCCAGCGGCACGGCGGTGATGCCCATGGCGGCCAGGCCCAGCAGGGCGATCAGCGACAGGAAAGAACCGACCATGAAGACATCGCCATGGGCGAAGTTGATCATGCCGATGATGCCGTAAACCATCGTGTAGCCGACGGCGATCAGGCCGTAGATCATCCCGAGGGTAACGCCGTTGATCAGTTGTTGCAGAGCGTAGGCCAAGCGCGCATCCGTTCAGTTGCCGGGATAGCAGGTGGAAAGGGTGTACGAACCATGCAGCCCTCTACTGGCGTACGGCAAGCCTGAGCCTCAATACGCGCATTGCGAAGCCCTTTTGGCGATTTCCCCGTTCGATGCAAGACTCACGCGCGATCCGGGCGGGCTGGGTTCGGGGCTGGTCGGGTAACGGGGCTGGCCGGGTAGCGGGGCTGGCCGGGTAACTAGGCTGGTCGGGTAGCGGGGGCCGTATGCGATTCAATCACGTCTGCAACCGGATCGACATCCGGCATTTCGACACCGTGGTCGAGATGCTGCGTGTCCGCCTGGGATTTGTTGTGCTGCGCCGCACGGAGCGCTCGATCTGGCTGCGCCAACCGGGCACCAATGTGGACCTGCAGTTCAGTCACAGTGAAACCGCGAACCGCGACGCGGACAAGCGCCGTTCCCAGATATCGTTTCTCAGTGATCATCCGCGCGAGGATCTGGAGATGCTCGCCGCTTGGTTTCAGGCACACGGGCTTGCGGCGCATGTCGGGGCGTATTCGGATCTCGAGTTTTTCCTCGACGTGCCCGACGCCTTTGTCGATTTCGTTATCGAGGCGATGGTGCCGGCGTTGGCCGACTATGGCGTGGCGGCGTCTTGACCGGCGGTTTCTGGACTTATCCAGAAATTATCTGCATTTTGCCGGCAAAGCTCAGCCCCCAGGAGAGATTATGCGTTTCCGGTTGATGATCACGTTGATGCTGGCATTCCTTGGCGGGTGCGCTGGCAATGGACAGCAGTTCACAGTGCCGTTTGCGCCGTTCGGTTCCGATATCGGGCCGGATCAGCAGGCAGTTGTGATGAACGCAGCATCCTTTGCGCTTTCCCATCCGATCATGCCGGTGACGCTGCAGGGCGATCATGAGCGCCCCGAGGTGGGTTACGGCGAGACGATCGGGCAAATCCGCGCCGGCAATGTCAGAGCCGCCTTGATCGCCGCGGGCGTGTCGCCGATGCGGATCGAGATTCTGGGTCAAGGCGGGATGATTTATGCCGAAGGCGTGCCGATGCCCGATATCGCCAACGATGTCGTCGCTATCAGGATCGGGTTGTAGGCAACGTCATCATCCGGGCGGTGGCGAACCGTCCGGCGCTTAATGGTCCGGTTGGCCGGCGATCGTTAGCGTTGCAGTCATCACGGTGCCATTTCGCAGCAGGGTGACTTCCACAGCCGCACCGATGCGCTCCGCTGTCAGGAAATCGCGCAGGAACCCGCCGCCGGTGATGCCTTGGCCGTTCAAGGTCAGCAAAACATCACCGACTTTCAGACCCGCGAGATCGGCCGGTCCGTCCTCGACGACACTGACCACCATGCGGCCCGATGACTGGCCGGCATTCTGCACCAGCGCCTTTGGCACCGTCATCGGTTGCAGCAGGACACCCAACCAGCCGCGCTGCGGACGAGCCGACACGGTGGCCGGCTGCATGAGGCTTGACGCGGCGGCTGCGGAGCCGGCGGCAGGCATCGGGTAAGGCGGCTGTTGCGCGGCGATTTTCTGCGTCAGCGCGTGTCCTCCGGTAATCGTGGCACTGCCGAGGAAACGTTGCAGGCATGCGACGGGAATGACGGCGGTCCGATCCTGCGCGTCGGTGGTGACGATGCCGGCAAGGCGTCCATTGCCGTCGACCAAGATCGTACCGGGCTCGATATTGGCCGCATCCAGCGCGGGAGCGGCGCCGAATTGTGTCTTGGCGAGGTGATTGACCATTGCCAGTCGCGCGCGTGGCGCACCCTCGGGGGAGGCTGAGAGCATCACGAGCAGGCCGCCAACGGGCGGGATGACAATGCCGAGCTGCTTTGCTCGGCCGAGGCTGGCGGTTGGTGGAAGCGCCCCGGGCGTGGTTGCGCCGCTTGCGGTGCTGTCGACCTCGATGGCCGCGATATCAGAGACAACATCGCGCAGGGGACGCCGAACGGTCAGGGTGCTGCCGTCGCTGCAGAGGGCGGCATAGGCATCGCGCGGCGGCAGAAGGCGGTTCGGCACCAGGATCGTGCGTCCCGGGGTCAGCAAGCCGGTGATATGGCGATCCGGGCCGATGCGAACGGCGCAGACCGATGGTGCAAAGGACGCAACGAGGGTGCTGAGGCTATCGGACAGGGCGGCAAAAGAGAGTGCCATTCTTCGCACAGGCTCGCTTCATATCGGTGGCGACACTGGTGGCAGGACCACCGGAAGGAACGATTAAAAACGCCGCCAACGGACCGCGATGGGAACGGCGATGGCCTCTTCCAATGGGCTATCCGCCGGGACATCCGCAAGGGGATTCACCGTGGCATACGTGGGTCACGCCATGAAGGCGGCGCCATGGGGGTGCGAGGGAGCCGGAAACGGCACGCCGCCAAAGACGGCGTGCCGTGGCTTATCACGGATCGATACGCGCCGTGGCAGAGCCGGATACGACTTCCTTGCCGTCCTGATTGACCGTGGACAGGGTCAGATCGACGAAATGCTGGCCGTTCTCCTGGCGGATGGCGGCCACGGTCGCCTTGGATTCCAGCGTATCGCCGGGCCACACCTGGTTGGTGAAGCGCACGCCGAACTTGGCCAAGCGACCATCGCCGACATAGTTGGTCAGCATCTTGCCGGTCAGGCCCATGGTCAGCATCCCATGCGCGAAAACGCTGGGATAACCGGCCGCCTGCACGGTGTAGAGTTCGTCGGTATGGATCGGGTTGTAGTCGCCGGAGGCGCCGGCATATTGCACGATTTGCGTGCGGGAGAGGTTCTCCACCACGATCTCGCTATGCGTGTCGCCGACTTTCAGGGCGGATGCTTTCAGTGCCATTGCTGTCGTCTCCTCAACCCTGATCCACGGGGCGTTCGGTGGTGACGCCGACGCCACGGGCGGTGATCACAAGTTCGCCATTCTGGTCGCGGTATTCGCTGATCCGCTCTTTGAAGATCAGCTTGCCGGCGCGCTTGCTTTCCTTTTCCCAGGTCTTGCCGGGTTTGGTTTCCACCGTCAGCACGTCACCGGGGCGCAGTTGGCGGTGATATTCGAAATGCTGTTCGGCGTGCAGCCCGCCGGACGATGGCGGCTTGCCCTCTACGCCGCTTGGGCCTTTGGCGGAGCCGAACCATTTTTGACCCGCCTTCGGGCGCAGGTGATAGTCGGGGTCGAACTGGGCGACCGCTTGCGGAAAGGTGGGCGGGGCGATGATTCCGCCCGGTTCAGTGGCTTTTGCCGCCTCCGCATCGTGGTAAACAGGGTTGGTATCGCCGACCGCGCGAGCGAACATCATGATGTGGCTCGCCTCGACGGGAAATGTAATTTTGGACAAGAGTCCCCTCCGTTCGTTTATGCCCTCACAGGTTAGCAGGCTTGCGGTGGGAAGGAACAGGTCGCAACACGCATGAGACGCAAACAGGCATGAGACGCCCACTCCGCCGCCCCGCTTTGCGATCGGCTTTGGATGCCGCCGCGATCCCGACTTATGCCGGCGGCCGCCGCGTGGCGGACCGGGCAGAGGCGCTGCATTTCGTGCGCGCGCCCGGCCATGTGCCCGCGGGGCGCCGGGTCTACGTGATCGGTGATACCCATGGTCATCTAGCCCGCCTGCAGACCCTGCACCGGCAGATCGCCGAGGATTTAACAGCGCGGCCGCTGATGGCGCGGGGCGGCGCGGTGCTGGTGCATCTGGGGGATTATATCGATCAAGGGCCGGACAGCGCCGGCGTGCTATCGCATCTGATCGGGTTGCGCGTGCCGGATCTGCGTATCGTCAACCTGCTCGGCGATCATGAGCGCATGCTGCTGGATGCGATCGACGGCGACCGCGCCGCGGCCACCGATTGGCTGTGGGCCGGCGGGCGCGAATCGCTGGCAAGTTGGGGTCTGCCCCCGGACCTGCCGCGCGAATCCTGGGCAGACGCGTTCCCGGCGGACCATATCGCGTTTCTGCGCGGGCTATCGCTGTCTTATCGTGAGGGCGATTATTTGTTCGTCCATGCCGGTATCCGTCCGGACGTGGCGCTGACCGCGCAGTCGCGGGAAGACCTGTTGACCATCCGCCAGCCTTTCCTGTCATCGGAGGCCCATGCGGGCGTGGTGGTCGTGCATGGCCATTCGTCCAGCCCGTCGGTGCCGATCCTGCCGAACCGCATCGGCCTGGATACTGGCGCTGGCATAGGCGACCGGCTGACCTGCGCGGTCTTGGAAGAGGACGGGATCGCGCTGCTGGTGGCCTAGCGGGCAAATCGGATGCCTGCCGGCATGGCGCGTTGCGGGCCACAAGCCGCGCTTGGCCACGACTGAGCAGCCTGCCCGCAGAGCGCGAGCAATCCCCGGCGTGCCAAGCGCGTGCCCAGCGAGGTGCCCAGTGGAATGCCCAACGGGGTGGCTAAGAGTATGGCCCCGCTCGGGCGCGAGGTTGTATCCAGGAGGGTGCCCACGGGGTGTCCAGCCGAGCACCCCGGGAGTCGGCCTCTAGTGCTGCGCGTTGACCTGACGTGCCAAGTCGATTTCGTTCAGGGCGATCGGCTGAGCCGCCAGCAACTGATCGACATAGGCTTTGAGGGCCTGCTGCATGCGCGCTTGGCGCAAGCTGTTGACGATCTGCGGACGCGCCTGATCCAGCGACGCCGGCGCCGGCGGTTGGACGCCCAGCAGACGGATGATGTGATAGCCGTCGGGCAAATGCAGCACCTCGGTGATGCTTTTCTCCGGCATGCCGGCCAGCGTGTCACGAATCGTCGGCACCAACGCATCCTCGCGGATCGTGCCGGCATCACCGCCTTTGTCCGCGGTTGCCTTGTCGTCGGAATATTGCTTGGCCAGCGCCGCAAAGTCCGCCTTCGGCTTCATCGCCTGGGCCCGAATATCGGCCGCCTTCTTGCGCGCGGCGGCATCGACATCCGCGCTTGCGCCCTTCGGCACCAGAATGGCGATCTGCGCGATATGGTATTGCCGCGGCAGCATGAATTTCGCCTTGTTGGCCTCATAGGCAGCGCTGATCTGCGCATCGGTCGGGAAGGCGGGATCGGCGGGCGCCAATGACGCCGCATAGGTCTGCACCATGATCACGGCGCGGGCATCGGCGATGCGCTGCGCCACGTCGGGCTGGCGTTCCCACCCCTTCGAGGTCGCGTCGGCGAGCAACGCCAGTTCGATCATCCGATCGCGCACGAATGAGGCCAGCGCTTCGGGGCTCGATTCCGCGCGCGCACGCATGGCAGGGTCTGCCTTGTTCAGCATCGCCCGCACATCAGCGGCGGTCAGCTTGATGTCGCCGCGCTGCGCGACGATCGCGGCAGCAGGCGGGTTTGCCGCGGCCGGGGCGGCGGCAGGAGCGGCGGCGGGCGTCGTAGGGCTGGCCGATGGCGTGGCCGGCGCGGCTGAGGAGGCAGGCGGCGCGGCCTGCGATTGGCTGGCGGCGGCAAGCAGAATAAGGCTGGCGACAACGAGGCGGCGAGGCATGTCTGTATGATCTCCTGCAGCGGAAAGGCGTTTTCGGCGGACCACTCCGGTCAGGACGATGCACGCCTGGGCTGCAAACCATTCCTTGCTGGGTTTTTCAACCCTTTTCCGAAGAAACCACCAATCGGCGTGTTCCCTGCGCTGCCGCTTCGACCGGCTCACCGTCTGAGCGACATCGCCATGGGCATCTCATCATCGGCGCGCTGCCGCGGATCGGCATGATCAGGGTGCCACACGATCAGGGCGCCACATCGTTAAGGACGCGCCGTTGTGAGGACATCGCCATAGGCGCATCGTCATGGGCGCATCGTCATCGGCGCGCGGTTGACGGATCGGTCGATCTGGCCAATCTGACGCCGTTTATCAGCACACTTCGTGCGGGAGGGATAAATGGGTGAAACAATTCAACTGAAGGCCGCTGACGGCCACAGCTTCGCAGCCTATGTCGCAGGTCCGAAGGATGCCACCAAAGGTATCGTCGTCGTGCAGGAAATTTTCGGCCTGAACCACCATATCCGCGATATGGCGGATCGCTTCGCCGCCGCCGGCTACGCCGTGGTCGCCCCGGCGCTGTTCGATCGGGTCTCACCGGGCGTCGAACTCGGCTACACCCAAGACGACGTCGGTGCCGGCCGCGACCTGCGCATGAAACTATCCGATGCCCAGGTGATGGCGGACATCGAAGCCGCGGCCAACCATCTCGCCGGCAAGAAACTGGGCATCGTCGGCTACTGCTTCGGCGGCACGGTTTCCTGGTGGGGCGCGACACGGACATCGAAGTTCACCGCGGCCTCTTGCTGGTATGGCGGCGGCATTCCCGGCACGAAGGACGAAAAGCCGAATTGCGCCGTGCAAATGCATTTCGGCGAAAAGGACGCCAGCATCCCGATGCAAGACGTCGAGGCCGTGCGCGCCGCGCAACCGAAGGTCGATGTGTATGTCTATATGGGCGCACAGCATGGTTTCGGCTGCAATGAACGTGGCAGCTTCAGCCAGCCCGACTACGATCTGGCACAACGCCGTACCCTAGATTTCTTCGCCGAAAAACTGGGCTGACGCCGGAACGGACGGCCGGCGCCAATCCGCGCCGGCCGTTTACGCCGATACCGGTTCCATGCGATTGGCCCCTGCATGGTCGCTCGTTACGACAACGGACGATGCTGAAAGAGCCGGTGATGCCCTCGTCGATGAAACCGAATCCAAACCGGCTCACACTTCTGGCCCTCGGGCTTTTCCTCATCACCTCCGCCGCCTGTTCGCTCTGGACGATCGGGCATGTGAAGGACGGGGTCGTCATCGCCGTTTTGCGCGGTGGCCTGTCCCCTCGGCAAGCCGCACTGTCGGCCATCGGCCCCGTGGACCTCGCCCTGATACTGGCGACAGGGCTCAGCGCCCTGCTGTTGCTGGCGTTGGAAATCCGCCGGCGCGCGTTCAGCCGTCTGTTGGCAACGATGCGCCCACAAGACGCGTTCGCCATCCTGACTATGCTGCTTGTCTGGACAGGACAGGCCTACCTGTTTCCCGGCGTCCTGCTTGCCGGCGACACCGCGACGCATATTTCCCGCCTGCTGGAAGTCGCGATCGGCATGCAACACGGCCACCTCCCGGCCTGGACGAACAACCAGTATCTGGGTGCGCCCTTGCTGTGGTTCACGGGGCCACTGTTCTACGTCGTCGGCGGTGCGGTGACGCTGGCGATCGGCAACGCGACGCTCGCGGCCAAAGCGATCCTGTTCGTCCTGCATCTCGTCACCGGCTGGCTCTATGATCTGCTGCTGCGCCGTCTGGGCTTCGGACGCCTGGCCGCGCTGCTGGCTGCAATCTGCTACAGTAGCTGCTTCGCCATCCTGCATTTGTTTCTGTTCCGCGGCGTGTTTCCGCAGGCCTTCACGATCGTTTTTCTGATCGCGCTGTTCATCGCCGCCGACGGGTTATTGCGCACACGTGGCAGGATATGGGCACATAGTCTGGTCTTTTCTCTCAGCACCGCGGGGTTGATCCTCAATCACCAACCGCATGCGCTGTTCGCCGCCCTGTACCTGATGATCTTTGCCGCCGCCGCGATGGTGACCGGACTCTGGTCGCCGCGTGGCTTGCCGCGTCTGATCATCGCCGGCGCCCTTGGGGTGAGTATGGCTGCCGTCGCTGTGCTGCCGACCATCGCCGAGGCCGACTGGGTGATGATCACACCGGATGCCAGCCCCTTCAATCTGCAGATGCCCTCGCTGCTGCGGCTGAGCCACCTGCTGCTCTGGCATAATACCCGCACGACCTGGGGCTTCGATTACTGGGCTTACATCGGTATCGGGTTGACCCTGGGCTGCATCGGCGGCCTTGTGGCTCTGGTCCGTGATCGCCTGGATCCGCAAAAACAGCGCATCGTGATCGCCGCGGCAAGCTGTCTGGTGCCCTGCTTCTTCCTGTATAATCAGGTCGTTCGCGATGTGTTGTTCCTGACGTTCTTCGCCGGCATGATCGCCGCCGCCGGCTTCACCTGGCTGGAACAGACCGGGCAAAGAGGCCTACTGGCACTGGCATCCGTCCTGATCATCCTGGACGTCATGAGCACCTCGGTGCAGCCGGTTGCGCGCACCGACAAAGACTTCCTGATCCACGCAGGCAGCGAACTGCGGCGGACAGCACCCGATCAGCGGGTGATCCAAATCCTTCTGGAACCAGGCCAGCCACCCACAGCCGACCTGGGGCCCGACAATTATGCCACCGCCTATGAGGCACCGGTGGCCCGCGTCGCCGGCAATCACAACATGGCGGCCACCCATGTCCATAACTACGCCCTGGCGATCATCAAGCAAGCAGAGCATGACCTGCGTGCCACGGGAACACTGCGTGCCGAAACACGCACGGTCTTGGCCATGCTGAATACCGGGCGCATCATCTGCCATTCACCGATTGCCAATGGCTGCCCAGCGGACTTCGCCGATACAAGCGAAGATCCGGTTCTAGGCCGCACCGTACCCATCACCGATGCGACGCCGGTGATGTTCAGCCAGACGTTGGTGGAGCAGAACCCCGCGCTCGATCTGGAAAAACCGATGCTGTGGGATCACGATTTTACAACCCAAGCGCCCTCGCTGCGGATTGCGGCCATCAATGACACCATCGCCGCCTGGCTGGCCGCCGAACGGCCCGACCCGCAGCGTCGTCTCTCCGCCGCCCTGGCCGTGCGCGCTCGGCCTGCCGACCAAAATGCCCCAATCGCCGCCCCAGCCACCATCGCCACAGCCACGGCGACGACAGCCCCAACGACGACAGCCCCAACGGCGACAGGCCCAGCGACGGCAGGCCCAGCGACGGCAGGCCCAGTCACGACAGCCCAAAGCACGACAGGTCCAGCCACGACAGTTGCGGGGGCGACAGGCTCCGTCTCCACAGCCCCAGTCTCCACAGCATGGAATGCGGTTCTGGAGGACTATCAGGTCGGCCTGGACACGGTGCGCCTGCGGGTGCGAACCGACGCGCCCGGCTTCGTGCAACTCGCTCATCCCTGGTATCCAGCCATGATCGTCAGGGTGAACGGAACCGTTGTCACACCGCTGCGGGGGACTCTGGACCTGATGGTCATCGCGCTGCCGTCGGGCGAATCGACGATCACCCTCGACCTGGCGACCACGCCGATCGAACGGCAGTCCATGACCATCTCGGTCATCGGGCTGGTGATGACGCTGCTCTATACGCTGTGGCTGGCACGATCCGGATCGACTGCTGCGGCGGGATGATCCGCAGCGCAACGATCAGGCGGCCCCAATCAGGCTTGAAAATCCGACTGGGAAATCAGGCAGAACAATCAGCCCGGAGGGGGACGCATCGTCTGACCGCGCGGTGACAACCGGCACCCGCCCCTTGCTGTTGCGATCACCGCGCCCAAGGCTTGCTGTCGGATGCCGCCTTATTCCGCCATCCGGTCAAAATCGGCGATTCGGCTGCCAGTTGCGCGCCCGTCGCGCGCCAGCCCTGCCTGACCGGTGCCACCATACGCTGGGCGTGGTACATATGGCCGTTGATGGCCAGTGACATCGCCACGAAATACCAAAACATCGGCTGGAACCCGATGCTGACGAAGGCCCCGGAGCACAAAAAGATCGCGAGCCCCGCCTCGATCGCGGAACATAGCGACGCGACCCATTCGAACTCGGGATCACCTTTCGTCTCGCGCCGCCACCGGCCCAGACGACGGAACGTCAACAGCGTGATCGCCCCGAATATGACCGCACCCGGGAAGCCTTCCTCGCTCAGGATCTCGAAATAGGTGCTGTGATAGGCGCGGCCAATTTCGACGTGCGCCGGTTCGAGCGGCGTATTCGGCACTTCGACGACGCTGGTTTCATAGGCCTGAAAGCCACCGCCAAACGGGTGGGTTAACGCAAAGCCCATCGCCCATTGCCAGATGCGCACGCGGGCCGCGGCCGAGCTTTCCGATTGGTAGGATTGGATGGTCGACATACGGCTGAGATAGGTGGCGCTGGCGGTGACGCCGATGATGATCGCGACGGCGATGGCAATACCGCTATAAAGAGCCTTGTGCTTTGAGCGTGCGATCGTCGCAACGGCCAGGACGAACAAGCCGATCAGGGCGCTGCGTTCGAAGGTGCCGACGGCGGTTGCGACCGCGAGGCCGGCCATGCCCCAATAAGCCAACGGCCAAATCTTCGTCTTTGGCAGCAGCCGCGCATGCTGCGCCAGATGCAGTGCCAGCGGCACCGCCATCAGACAGGCCGTGGACAACAAACCGCCCTCGGCCAGACCGCCGTTGCCGCTTTGCAGACCCAGGTTCCGGCCGTAGCCGCCGCCGGATAACAACACCTTGGCGCCAAACGGCAGGAAATTCGCGGCCAGCGCCAGAAGGTAGATCTGCACGAACGCTTCGATCTGCACCCGCGAGCGGATCGCAAACGGCACGAAGGCGGTAAACAGCAGGGTTTTGAACGCCCAGTCCCATTTGGCCCAGGTGGACAGCGGCGAGACCGCCAATGTGGCGCTCGTCAGTGTCACCAATGCCGCCATGAGAATCTGCAGGGTTATTTCCGGCGTCAGCGGCGGCGGCGATCGGCGGTCCATCATCACATAGGTGGCAACGGCGACGATGCCCATGATCATGGCCACGGGAAACGCGTTCAAAAACATCACATAGGACATCGTCTGCGGCTGAAACAGGTCCAGCCAGACATAGCCCAGCGTTGCAATGAACGGCGCTGCCAACCCTGCCCCGATGAAGGAGAAGTAGACCATCAGCAGCAGGATGCTACGCAGCATGGGGCGGCTTCTTCTTCGCTACTGGCTGCGCCGCCAGGGCGTTGCGGCGGTATTTCCAGGCTTTTCGCGTGGCTTGAACGGCGCGAACCAGGGCTCCGTCCGGTTGAGCCGGATCGCCCGAACGATGATGAACAGGATCATGATGCTGGTTAATCCGATCCCGACAAAGACGTCTAACATCCGCCCACCCGCGCAGGTTCACAGACGGTATATCGTCCAGCCGCCAGCAAAGTCACGCGTTCTTCAATCTGGCGCTGTTGGATCAGCGACTAGCCTGCAAGCACGCGCCCGGCCACGCTGCCCAGCTTTGCCGCCAGCGCGGGATCGCGCCGCTCGGGCGCGGTGATGATGGCGTTGTCCAGCGCCCGATCGCAGCCGCAGCGGCACAGCGCACGGCTTTGTCCCAGTGCGGGCACCACGGTCTTCACCAAGCCTCGGGCATTATCGGCATTGCCCAGCAGGACGCGCACCACCGCTTCGACGGTGACATGGTCGTGGTCCGGATGCCAGCAATCGAAATCCGTCACCATGGCGACGGTTGCGTAGCAAAGCTCTGCCTCCCGCGCCAATTTCGCCTCCGGCATATTGGTCATGCCGATGACGGAGCATCCCCAGCTACGGTATAGCGCACTTTCCGCCTTGGTGGAGAATTGTGGGCCTTCCATCGCCAGATAGGTCCCGCCCCGCGCCACTGGCAGCCCCATGCCGCGGGCGCCGTCGAACAGCGCATCCCCCAAGCGTCCGCAGACCGGATGCGCCATGGAGACATGGGCGACCATGCCGGGGCCGAAGAAGCTTTTCTCCCGCGCGACGGTCATGTCGATGAACTGGTCGATCACGACGAAGTGACCCGGCGGCAGATCTTCCCGCAGGCTACCGACCGCGGACAGCGACAGCACATCGGTAACGCCGGAGCGTTTGAGCGCGTCGATATTCGCCCGGTAATTCAGATGGGTCGGGGAAATCGGATGCCCGCGGCCGTGGCGGGGCAAGAAGACACACTGTACGCCGGCGAGCCGTCCGAACAAGAGTTCGTCGGACGGCTCTCCCCACGGGGTTTCTACCCGGCGCCAGGCCTTATCCTCCAACCCATCGATGTCGTAGAGGCCGGAACCACCGATGATTCCGATGACGGGTTGGGTCATGATGTCAGGTAGTCCGGATCAGTGCTCGACGTTCGCCCAGACCTTGCGCTTCACGGCGTAGGTCACGAAGGCCATGCCGATCAGGAACAGGATGATACGCACGCCCATTTGCTTGCGTTCCACCAGTTCCGGGTTCGCCGCCCAGGCCAGGAAGGTCACCACGTCGTGCGATTCCTGCGCCAGATCGTTGGTCACGCCACCGACATAGTCCACCGACCCATCGCGCAGCGGTTGCGGCATGGCGATCTGATGGCCAGGATAAACTTTGTTGTAGTTCATCCCGTCTTGCATCTTGAAGCCTGCCGGCGGGTTCACGTAGCCGGTCAGCACGCCGTAGATGTAGTTGGCGTGGCCTTCACGGGCATTGACGATCAGCGACAGATCCGGCGGCAGGGCGCCGTTATTCGCCGCGCGTGCCGCTTGCGGGTTGGCGAACGGGGAGCGGAATTGATCCGCCGGCGTCGCCGGACCTTCTTTCGGGTTGCCCTGATCGTCCAAGCCTTGTGGCACGGTCACCGCGGCGGCGACGGCCTTGATCTGCTCTTCGGACAAGCCGATGCCGGCCAGGTCACGATAGTGCAGATACTGCATCGAGTGGCAGTTGGAGCAGACCTGTTGGTAGATCGTGAACCCCCGCTGAGCGGCGGCCAGATCGAACGTGCCGAACAGGCTGTCGAAGCTCCAGGTTTCCTTTGGCAGCACAACCTCTTCCTCGGCGAAGGCCGGGGCGATGAGGAGGCCGGCGGCGAACACGCCGGCGATGAGGGAACGCAGCTTCAACATCACGCCTTCTCCATCGGCTTCGCGGCAGCTCCGGCGGGCAGCGGACCGCCGCCGCGACCACCTGTCACCGCCTGGCTGATGCTTTCGGGCAGCGGCAGCGGCCGCTCCAGCTTGCCGAGCAGGGGCAGGATCACCAGGAAGTGTGCGAAGTAGTAAAGTGTGGCCAGCCGGCTGAGGATCACGAAGATGCCTTCCGGCTTGTTCATGCCGCAGTAGCCAAGCACCACGAAGGAGATGACCAGCAGCCAGATGAACTTGCGATAGAGCGGCCGGAACCGGGCGCTGCGGACGGGCGAGGTATCCAGCCAGGGCAGCACGAACAGCACCATGATCGAGCCGAACATCATGCACACGCCCATCAGCTTGTTCGGCACCGAGCGCAGGATCGCATAGAACGGCAGGAAGTACCATTCGGGCACGATATCGGCCGGTGTCTGCAGCGGGTTGGCGGGAATGAAGTTGTTCGGATCGCCCAGCACGTTGGGGAAGAAGAAGACGAAGATGCTGAACACGATCAGGTAGATGCAGACGCCGAAGCTGTCCTTTGTCGTGTAGTACGGGTGGAACGGCAGCGTATCTTGCGGCGACTTCACGTCGATACCCAGCGGGTTGTTCGACCCGGTGACATGCAGCGCCGCGACGTGCAGGAAGATCACGCCGGTCAACACGAAGGGCATCAGATAGTGCAGGGAGAAGAACCGGTTCAGGGTCGGGTTATCGACCGAGAACCCACCCCATAGCAGGGTGACGATCTTCGGCCCGATCCAGGGGAAGGCCGAGAACAGGTTGGTGATCACCGTCGCACCCCAGTAGGACATCTGGCCCCAGGGCAGCACGTAACCCATGAACGCCGTCGCCATCATCAACAGCAAGATGACGACGCCCAGGATCCACAGCAGTTCCCGCGGGGTTTTGTAGGACCCGTAATAGAGGCCGCGGAAGATGTGGATGTAGACGACGATGAAGAACATCGACGCGCCGTTCTGATGCACGTAGCGCAGCAGCCAGCCGTAGTTCACATCGCGCATGATGTGCTGGATGGCGCCGAAAGCCAGCGTCGTGTTCGGCTGATAGTTCATCGCCAGGAAGATGCCCGTGGCGATCATCACCAGCAGGTTCACCATCGCAAGCGCGCCGAAATTCCAGAAGTAGTTGAAGTTCTTCGGCGTCGGGAAAACCCCATACTCTTTCTGGAGCATGGTGAATATCGGCAGCCGTGTGTCGATCCAGTTAAGGACCGGGTTGGAAATATCGCTCTTGTGCAGACCAGCCATGTCTCAGGTTCCTGTGGCGATCGGGACGGGTTAGCCGACCTTGATCTTGGTGTCGGACTCGAAGGCGTAGGGCGGCACCGGCAGGTTTGCCGGGGCAGGACCGTGCCGCACGCGGCCCGAGGTATCGTACTGGCTACCGTGGCAGGGGCAGAACCAGCCGCCATATTCGCCACGCGGATCGGACGGCTTATTGCCCAGCGGCACGCAGCCCAGATGGGTGCAGATGCCGACCAGAACGATCCACTGATCGTGACCCGCTTTCACCCGCGCCGAATCAGCTTGCGGCTCGATCAATTGGCTCAGTTGAACGTTCTGCGCCTCTTTGATCTCAGTTGCGGTGCGATGGCGGACGAAAATCGGCTTGCCTTGCCAAACGATGGTGATGCCGGAGCCTTCCTGCACCGGCGTCAGGTCAACTTCGACCGACGACAGGGCCAGGACGTCCTTGGACGGGTTCATCGAATCGATGAACGGCCAAGCGATGGCACCCACGCCGATCGCAGCGCCAGCGGCCGCCACGAGGGACAGGAAGTCGCGCTTGGAAGGGTCGGCGGGGTCGTGATGAACGGCGGCGGCGGACGAGTCGGCCATACTTTCCCTCACAATTCCAGAAACGGCCGAACGAGACTCACGTTCGACCGCGGGCCAACCCTTCGATCGGCCCGAGCTACCATCCAATTGCTTGATGGCATTCCCTGACACACTCTGGCAATCAGGTCGCACACCCCGCAACACTCTGGTTCCACGGGGTTACCCCGAGGATTGCCCAGGAACAAGCCCATATGACCGAAAATCTTTCCGCGCCGCCCCAAAATGACGCAGAAAGGCCGCCTCATGACGCCCTGAAGCCTGCTGCCCGGGCGTGGTTTGAGGCATTGCGGGACCGACTCTGCGCCGCTTTCGAGGCGATCGAGGACGAATTCGCCGTCAATACCGCGGTTGGAGACGGCGCTTCCCCGCCCTCGGGTCCGGCTGCGGCCGAACACACAGTGGGACGCTTTCACCGCAGCGCATGGTCACGACCGACACCGGACGGGTCCGACGGCGGCGGCGGAGTCATGAGCGTGATGCGCGGCCGGGTGTTCGAAAAGGTCGGCGTCAACGTCTCCACCGTCGCGGGCGAATTCAGCCCGGATTTCCGTGCCCAAATCCCCGGCGCGGCCGAGGACCCCCGTTTCTGGGCCAGCGGCATCAGCCTGGTGGCGCATATGTGCAGCCCGCTGGTGCCGGCGGCGCATTTCAACACCCGGATGCTGGTGACGACACGTGGCTGGTTCGGCGGCGGCGGCGACCTGACGCCGATGCGCCTGGAGACGCCGCAGGCGCTGGAAGACGCCGCCGATTTCCATGCCAGTTTCAAATCCGCCTGCGACCGGCACGACGCGACCTATTATCCGACGTTCAAGGCGTGGTGCGATCGCTACTTCTTCCTGCCGCACCGGAACGAGCCGCGCGGCGCCGGCGGCATTTTTTTCGACCAGCTTGCCACCGCCGACACCAGCGCCGATTTCGCGTTCACCCGCGACGTGGGCGATGCCTTCCTGGACGTCTATCCGCGAATCATCCGCCGCCGCATGTATGATCGCTGGACGCCCGAAGAACGCGAGCATCAACTGATCCGCCGTGGCCGTTACGTGGAGTTCAACCTGATCCACGACCGCGGCACGCTGTTCGGCCTGAAGACCGGCGGCAATGTCGACGCAATCCTTATGTCGATGCCACCCGAGGTCCGCTGGCCCTGAGCCGGGGAGAAGAGACTCAGGAAACAGGGGCGCAGCAGGGGCCGCCCCAGACCCTCCGGCATAAGGCCGTCATTTGCACGGCGACAGGCACGCGCCGTCGTGCACCAAAGCGCATGGTAACGGGCGCATGGTAACGGGCGCATGGTAACGGGCGCATGGTAACGGGCGCATGGTAACGATCGGGAGGCGTCGATCCCCGGACGACCACCTCCAAACGACCACCGCCAAACGACCATCCCCGGACGACCACCACGGCACTGCTACAACGGCAACGCCGTCTGCCCCAGAACCCACCCCTCCCATCGCTGGATCCACACATCCGCCGGCGCCGTATCCGGCCGGTTGCCGTCCAACACATTCACCACCGCCAGAACACCCAGCACACTATCGAACCGGTCCTCGCCCGCCGCATCGGCGCCAAAACCATCCAGCACGGCGGCACGAAATCCGTCGTCCATGACCAGACCCAAGCTTTCAACCGCCCCCAGCAGCGCCGGCGCCAAGGCCCGCCGGTCGGCCTGGCGCCGCTTGCTGCCGGCCAGACGCAACCCAAGATGCCGCAACGCCTCGGCCGGATACGTCTCCGCCAGGACAACCCGACCCGGCGCAAGCAACGCCCGAAAGCCACCCTCGAAAGGCCATAAGCGCAAACGTCCGCTCGGCGGAGCGGGCAACACCGTCCCCACCCCCAGCGCCGGCAGGATCAGCGATTGCCACGCCGATATCGCCGCCTTGCCGGACTGATTAGCCCCCAGCGTCCAAAACAACGGCGCACCCGCCGGACGGTCCGGCGTCGCACGATCACACCATCGGCTCAGCGCCGACGCCTCCCCCACGCCCAACGCCTGGGCATGGGACAGCCGCGTCATGCCCTTCACACCGCGCGCCGGATAGAACGGGCGGTCCACCCGCACATCATCCACCGTCGGACAGACATGGAAAAAATCCGGCAGCGCCGGCAATGAACGCAGAAACGCCGGAAAATCCGCCTCCGGCCGCAGCGCCGCATAGGCCCGCGGCACCCCGATGGGCAGATCCGCGCCCAACGCCACCGCTCCGCCACCGGCCCGCTCGATCAGCCGGGTCAGCAACGTCTCGGGCGCATGCACCGGTTCCGGCGCCGCCAACCGCCAGCGCCCCCGGCGCACAGCCACCGTCATCCAGCGCTTGCGAGGATCAATGCTCCAATCGGCGTGGGCGGCGAGGTCAGCCGCCAAGCGGCTTTTGCGCGCGTTCTAGCAGGCGAGCGAAAAGCCCGGGCGGCTTCGGCGGCTTGGCCGCTTCCCGCGCCTTTTCTTCAGCTTTGGCCTTTGCCTTGGCCTCCGCCGCCGCGTCTTTCTCCTTGGCGGCGAGCCATTTTTCCAGGCTCATGCCCGCCTTCGCGGCCCTCTTGGCTTCGTAAGCGCGTTGCCCCTCGGTCAGCGGTTTGCTCGGCACGATCGCGGTCCCCTGAATAACGCCAGCTTTCTCGCAGGCCGCAGCCACAGGATCAAGAGGCGCAAAATCGCCCGGCAACGGCGGACGGACGATCGCCAGATCCACCGCCGCTCGCCGCCACTATTCCGCCGCCACCGCCGCCGCGGGCTGGGTGCCGATATACTCCGCCGGTTCATACCGGCGCGTCAGCCGCCAGTAATCCAACAGCGTCCATGGCGAGGTCACGGTCACACGATTGTGCTTATTCTTGTACCAACTCGTCACGCCAGGATGCGCCCACACCATGCCGTGATGGGCGGCATCGACGCGGCGATTGTAGTCGTCATGCGCCTCCGCCCGCACCTCGATCGAGTCCTGGCGCTTCTCGATCATGTCGATCAGCGCTTGGCAGATGTAGCGAACCTGGCACTCCGAATGGAAAATGATGCTGCCGCCATGCGCCAGATTGGTATTCGGCCCATAGGCCAGGAACAGGTTCGGAAAGCCCGGCACGGTGATGCCCAGATGCGCCCGCGGGTCATCATCCCCCCAGATGTCGCGGATCGTCGTGCCACCGCGGCCGGCAACCTCCATCGGCCATAGCATCTTCGACGCGGTGAAGCCCGTCGCGAGGACGATGATATCGACCGGATGGCGGACACCATCGGCGGTGACGATGGCATCCTCCTCGATATGGTCGATACCCTCGGTCACCAGATCGACATTCGGCCGCTTCAACATTCGATACCAGTAATTGTCGCGCAGCATGCGCTTGCCATAAGGCGGATAGGGCGGCACCACCTTCGCCAGCAGTTCTTCATCCCCGTCCAGTTCGCGGCGGATGTGATCGATCATCATCTGCCGCATGTTCCAGTTCTGCTCGTTCAAGGACGTGTCCGGCTGGCTCCACGCCGGATCGACTTTCAGCGTGCCATGGAACCCGTCCGAACCGGCCCAGAAGAGCTGAAACCGCATCCATTTGCCGAAATAGGGAATCGTCGCGATCGCCCATTTCTGCCCGGGCGTAACCTCTTTGTGATAGTTCGGGTTGAACGCCGCCCAATGCCGCGTGCGCTGGAAGACGGTCAGCTTCGCCACCTCCGGCGCGATGGACGGGCCGGTTTGCATCGCCGACGCGCCGGTGCCGATGATCGCCACCCGCTTGCCTTTCACATCCGCACTCTCATCCCATCGTGCGGTGTGAAACATCTTGCCCTTGAACCGCTCCATCCCCGGAATTTGCGGCGTGAACGGGCGGTTCAACTGGCCGACGGCGCTAATCAACGCCTTCGCCGTCACCGTCTCCCCGGTCGATAAAGCCAATGTCCAGACGGCGTTTTTTTCGTCCCAGGCAGCGCGGTTCACCTCCACGCCAAAGCGGATATGGCGCCGCAGATCCAGCCGTTCGGCGGCCGAACGGATATAGTCCAGCAATTCATGCCGGCGCGAGAAATGGCGCGTCCAATCGGCATTGGGAAAAAAGGAGTAAGAGTAGAAGTGGTTCGGCGTATCCACCGCACAGCCCGGATAGCGATTTTCCAGCCACGTCCCGCCGACATCCGGGTTTTTCTCAAAAATCTGGAACGGAATGCCCAGTTGTTGCAGCCGGTAGGCCATGCAGAGCCCGGAAAAACCAGCGCCGATGATCGCTACTTTATACCGATCCAGCGTCGCCGCATCCGGCTTGTGGTGCCAATGTTCGGCGCGCGGGTCATCACCGTTCAGATCGGTCTCTTCCACCAGCAACGGGATATAGTCCTTCGGCACCGTCTGACCGACACCGCCGCTCATCATGCGTTGCAGCACATCTTCGGGCAGGTTCTTCGGCGGTTCCCGGCCCGTGGCGGCGTAATCCTGCAGCACCTGCACCAGACGGTCGCGCACCTCTTGCTTCAGCGCCTCGGGCACCTGCTCCATGAAACTCCAGGCGCCATGGATATGCGGCGCGACCGCATCCAGCATGGTCAGATCGCCGGTCAGTTGGGTCAGCACCATCAGCGTCGGCGCGATATCGCATTGGGCCAGGGCGGCGCGCAGCGCAGCCTCATCTCGAACGGCTTCCTCGAACATTGTCTTTATCCTGTTGCGCGGATCATTGGCGATGATTTGATCAGACGCATCGCCGCCCGGCAAGCGGCGGCACAAGCAGCCTGCAAACCCGCCACGCCGGGCCTGCGTGTAAGCGCCATCGTCTTTTGCACCGTCGCGAGTATCCGGCCGAGATCAGTCCCTGTATCCTTCGGCCACCCGCAGCAAAGAGAAAGCATCGCCATGGCCGGCACCCCGACCTACGCCGTTCCGCCCGGTTTCCTCGGCATCGCGCGCCATGACGCCGCGGCCGCTTTCACCATCGCCGGCCTGCCGATCGACATCGGCACCACCAATCGCGCCGGCACCCGGGAAGGCCCCGCCGCCATTCGCAGAGCCAGCCGGATGCTGACCGATGGCGATCATCCGGTGCATCGCGTCGAACCCGCGCATATGGATGTTGCCGATATCGGCGATTTCGCACTTGCGCTGGGCGATATACCGGCCAGCCTAGCCGCGATCGAGGCACAGGCCGCCCCGATCAATCATCTGATCGCCCTGGGCGGTGAGCACGGCATCACGCTTGGCCTGCTACGCGCTCTGCGCAAACGCCGCGGCGAACCGCTCGCGCTCCTGCATTTCGACGCCCATGTCGATACCTGGCCGGACAATTTCGGCCAACTCTACGCCCATGGCTCACCGTTTTATCACGCCATCAAGGAAGGCTTGGTCGATCCGCACCGTATGATCCAGATCGGCATCCGATCTCCGGTGCAGAATGACGTGATGGACTGGACGCTGGCGCAAGGCGTCACCATCCGATCGGCGCAGGATGTGCACGCCAGTACGCCCGCCGCCGTCGCCGAAACGATCAAGCAGGTTGTGGGTCAGCATCCCGCCTATCTCAGCTTCGATATCGACGCACTCGATCCCGCTTTCGCGCCCGGCACCGGCACGCCGGAAATCGGCGGCCTAGCATCCTGGCAAGCCCAGGCAATCCTGCGTTTGCTCAAACCTGTTCACTTCGTCGGCATGGATATCGTCGAGGTCGCACCAGCCTACGATCACGGCGAAATCACCGCCCTGGCCGCCGCGACACTGGTCTGGGAATATCTCGCACTGCTGGGCGCCTGAGCCATGCAGTAGATGCACGGCCAACAACGAAAAAAGCATGACAAATTCGGCAAGATGAGACTATATCCGCCCTCCGCCTTCATTCGGGGGCGGATGACGCATCGCACGTGCCGCGAGCCCCAATCGGGGGCACAGCAACGACGTAAACGCGTCCTTTTCGATAGGCTCGGCCAACCGTGGGCCGGGGTCGTTAGGGTACACGCCTATGTCTTTCCGCACTGACGCGATGCGAAGTACGACCTGCATCGTCTGAACCCCGCCCGCAGCCAATCCGCGCTGGCGCCGTTCACAATCCCACGTTTCGTTTCGGACTCGTTCAATGAGCCCGTCTGTCCGCGAGGATTCCACGATGTCTGTCGTCTTCCGTTCCCGCTCCGCCGTATCCCCACTCCGCCGGCGTTTCGATACCGAATCGGTATCCACCGCCCCCGTCGTCCGCCCAACCGTGGATCAGGTCGTTGCCACCGACCGCCCGGAGGAGCCCGTGCACTGCCTGCGCACCGGCACCCTTGCCGCGACAGCGCGCGCGTTTGTGCGCGATTTCCCAGGTGACGTGCTGTACGCCGTGAAGTGCAACCCCGAGCCGGCAGTGCTGCGGGCGCTTCATGCCGGCGGCGTGCGTCATTTCGATTGTGCGTCGATGCAGGAAATCCGTGTCGTGCGGGGCATGTTTCCGGATGCCGACATCCATTTCATGCATCCGGTGAAAGCTCGCGGCACGATCCGCGATGCCTGGGCACAGTTCGGCGTGCGCGACTTCGTGCTGGATACGGCCGATGAATTGGCCAAGATCAGCAGCGAAATCGCCGCCACTGGCGTCGCCGGTGCGCTGGGCCTGGTGGTGCGCATCGCTCTGCCGAAGGGCGAGGCCAAGCTGGACCTGTCAGGCAAATTCGGCGCCGAAGCCACCGATGCCATCGCCCTGCTGCGCGCCGCTCGGCCGCTGGCGCAACGGCTTGGCGTGTCCTTTCACGTCGGCTCGCAGTGCCTGGATCCGCTGGCCTGGCGGAAGGCGCTGGCGCTGACCGGGCAGGTGATCCGTGCCGCCGGCGTTGCGATCGACATCGTCGATGTCGGTGGCGGATTTCCTGTCGCCTACCCGGATCAGGATCCGCCCGACATGGGCGCCATCTTCGCCGAGATCGAAGACGGCTTCGATCGTCTAGGACTGCCGCATGCGCGCCTGTGGGCAGAGCCGGGCCGAGCGCTGGTGGCGGCGGGAACGTCGGTGGTGGTGCAGGTGCAGGCGCGTCGTGGTGATGCACTGTACATCAACGACGGTGTCTATGGTGGTCTGTCGGATGCCGGCGCGCTGGGCTTTCGGTATCCGGTGCGGCTGATCCGCCCGGACCAGCCGACCGCGGCGGCGATGGCGTCGTTCATTTTCTACGGCCCCACTTGCGATAGCGCCGATGTGATGCGTGGGCCCTTCGTCCTGCCCGCCGACGTGCGCGA
>Ga0164296_1001416_pt1 | contig 25513 bp, 22 predicted proteins | sample GEODES057metaG_FD_113533 | JGI IMG/M metagenome (GOLD analysis project Ga0164296, IMG submission 113533) | Dystrophic lake water microbial communities from Trout Bog Lake, Wisconsin, USA - GEODES057 metaG | ecosystem: Environmental > Aquatic > Freshwater > Lake | place: USA: Trout Bog Lake...
ACTATATGATTATGGAACTGCCTTTGAGGAAACGTCGTTAGAATATGGTAACAAATGGATACATGCTAAATTTTTTGATCCCAACTTTAACTGCATTAATCCCTATATGCTGTATTGTGTTGTCAGACGCTAAATTATAAAATTTGATATATGCTCATTCTATGATGATAGTCATGAATGAATCTATTGCCGCTTTTTGTCAAGACCTTGTGGGGTTATTAGGCAATAAAGAGAAAATCACTGCAAATCGTATTATTGAATCCTATACTATTACGATAACCATTCAGAAACAAACGTCCATTCTTGGAAAACGGCGAATTGAATCCGATGATGATACACGATCCATTGTTAAGAAATTAAGCGAAGTTTCCTTGGAGCCTGTAGAAGAATCTTTATACAATACCTTTGGTCATAATTATGGAAATTAATAAAAAATAATTGGGGTTATTTTTTATTAATTTATTAGTGGATGTCCTATTTTTGGATGTATAACATATTTTTGGGCGCTTTTTTATAAAAAGCGCATTTAGTTTTTGATAATCTTTCCGTTGCGGAGTACCGTGTAAGTACCCACTTCTTCTTCACTGTCCTCTTCTTCCTCCTCTTCTTCTTCCTCTTCCTCATCCTCCTCTTCCTCATCCTCTTCTTCCTCCTCTTCTTCCTCCTCTTCCTCTTCCTCTTCTTCTTCCTCATAGTCGTCATCTTCTGATTCATCATACTCCTCGCTCTCGTCACGGTATCGTTTGCCCAAAACAGACGTGTCTTCCTTCTTATACGCAAACCACTTTCGTGCGTCCTTTGAATTCTGGTAATACTCCTTCAGAATACCACCCATATTCATATCCACACGATGGTACTTGGCCTGAAGTTCCGACCAGCGCATTCCTGACAACGAATCATCAATCGGTGCATTCTTCTTAAAGGAATATCCGCAGATCGTATACAACTCATACATGTCCTCATCCGTGAGACAGAGCAGCATTTGCAAGGATTGCTTTACCGTGTAATCTTTGTGAAACGACAACTCGCCATTATGATCTTCAATCACAAACTCATAAACGCTGTTATAGCGACGAAAGACGTTGAAACAATAGTCGCCATAGATACTGACCGTTGCAACATGATCCGTTTTATACGTAGGATATCCATTCACTACTACCGTGGAGAGGGACGTTAGGTTCATATTGCGCAAGTTCATGGATTCTTCGTAGTTAGACATTTTTACTATTAGTATAACGTAATGACCGTTTATATTCTCTATATTGTAATCAAATTTTACGACTTTACGACTTTACGATTTTACAATTTTATATCTCATATAGTAGATAACATTAATGGGACTAATCAACAATGATGTATATACTGCAACCAATGGTGTTCAAAAGTCCGGTACCTATATTTCTTTTGGAAATGATAAAGTATCTATGCACAAGTCTGTTTCTAAAACAGGCATTGTAACCTACGCTATTCGTAGCAACGCACATATCTATTGGGATAATCCTACACGCATTGCTGGAAAGGTTTCTCTTGCTTCTCAAACCATTTCTACCACATTGACAGCGGATCAACTAAGCGGAAATCTGTATGGATATCTCTATGCACAATTAAAGACCATGTATAAGAACACAACAGATGCTTAATTCGTGATATAATAATAATAATAATAATAATAAATAGTGTACTATCACATTATTTATTATTTATTCTAAAGATGAGCCTCTCATTACTGTTGAATATAATAATTATTTCCTAAGACACCTTTTACCATTGGACCAATTTGATTCTCCATAGAGGATGCAATAATACCTGGTAGTCCCTGCTGATACTGATAAAGATCCTGCTCTAAATGATTGACTGCTCCCATTACTGTTTCAGGACTGTATTCCATGTCACTGTTGGTATACACATTTGGTGGGGGAATTCTGTCTGTAATACGATTCTTATATAAGGTAAAATCATACATCACATCGTTGCTGGCGTTGGAGTCTTTGGATTCTGTTTCATCACCTGCACAAGAAAAGGCAGAGTTGATCGTATTCATCTGATTACACTGTGGGTCCGTACTCTTTAGAGATGTACTTTGGATACATGTCTTATTTGCTGGACACCAGGAACAGCCACTAGCTGCGGCACACGTGCCGCACGTAGTATACGTAGGACAGAGATTTTCAAGGAATCCCTCTTTATGTTTAATGGAAAGAACAATCGCAAGGAGAAGAATCATAAAAGCGGTGATGAAAAAATATTTCATCTCTATTTGATGTATTTATTTTTGTATCGCAGCGGTTTGGATTTCTTGGAGCGATTCTTAGGAGACTTTTTGACAAATGTTTTCTTTTTCTTTTGATAACGTGTGAGAGCCTGTTTTAATTTTCGGTTGCGTTTTCTGGTTTTTTGGAGAAATTTTTTACCTCCTTTTTTTCCGTTTGGTGCAGTTGAAGATAGATTCATAGGATGAGACGAATTATCAGAGAAGTTTAATCTTGGTGCTTGGGATGTTGGTTGAGACAATTGCATTTCTTCAGTTTGTGATGTAGACCGTGACATAGGTTTAACAGCAGACGAGGGTGCAGATATAGAAGCAGATGAAGATGGTGATGCAGGAGCAGATGAAGATACAAATGGAGATAAAGGTGATGAGGAGTATACAGATGGAGATGCGGGCGGAGATGCAGATGGAGATCCAGATGGAGATCTAAATGGGAGAGAAGACATTAGTTTAATAGAACTTTTATTTGTGTCATTATCACTGTCACTTATAATTGTACCATTTGTTTTTCTTGGATTAATAACTGTTATTCCTTTTTCTGGTGTAGACGTATTTTTAGTAGTTCCTACAGCAGGTGTTTCATTTTCTGATTCACTCATTGCTTCATTTTTATTCACAATAGCATTTTTATACAATTCTAATAACTTCTTATAATATATATTGAGACACTCTATCGCAGAATTAGTACAACTATCTATCTGAAATAAACGATATACAAGGGATGTGCTATTCATATTTGATCCATTTAATGCATCATTATGTAATGCAAGTGCAATTAGTGTTGCAGCGGCATCCTCTGGTGTTTTTGTAATTGGATTTAAAAATGTTAAAAATGGATCTTCATCTTCTATCTCCCCAATTGTGTCTTCCATTATTCTCATATATAATATTCCTAATTGATCATACATAGATTGAATATTATTGGATTTAATACTAGCATCTGAATTATAATATAGATGACGAAGTAATGGAGACATTTCATTTGTGCTATCATCTACACGTAACAATTTGTGTTTTTGTAATGTGTTTGATAACATTGTACGCAATGGTTCATCATTGCGTTCCTTACGTGAGTGTTCTTCCTCTATTATAATAGCGTCTGATGGAAAAATTTCAGCATATGCATTATTTACATATACAGCTGCTTGATTACAAATTTGTTGTACTATGTTTTCGTTATATGTAACTGCTCCACCTCTGCGTTTTCTTCTTTTAGCTGCATTGTTTCTTTTTTGTTGTGTAATAAAAAAAGTTTCAGTTGCATTAGTTTCATTAATTTCAGTTGCATTACTGTTAGAATTTGTATTACTATTAGTTGCATTCGTTTCAGTTGCATTCGTTTCAGTTGCATTCGTTTCAGTTGCATTCGTTTCAGTTGCATTACTGAGAGTTGCATTACTAATCGTGTTATTATTTCTAATTTTTCTTTTACGAGTGTGACGAGAAGTTACAGTACTAACATTTGAATTATTATCAGAATTTATATTCATATTAGATTCTGGTTCTGGTGCAGCTACTGGTGCAACTACTGGTGCAACTACTGGTGCAGCTACTGGTTCTGGTGCAACTACTGGTGCAACTACTGGTGCAGCTACTGGTTCTGGTGCAACTACTGGTGCAGCTACTAATTCTGGTGCAGCTACTGGTTCTGGTGCAGCTACTGGTGCAGCTACTGGTGCAGCTACTGATGCAGCTATTGGTTCTGCTACTTGTTGTGCCGCTGGCACAATAGTTAAATCTTCTTCTGTTAATAAACTTACTTTAGATAGATAAGAAAAATCTACGCCAGCACGTATAGGTTCATTAAATTTAGTTCGTATATTATCAGGTATAATATCATGATAACTATCATCAATTACATTATCATCAATTACATTATTATTTACTCTAGAAACCTCACGTATAGTCTGTGAGCGCTGCAGTATGTTTTCATTTTCTAGATGGAATATAGGTATACTCATTTTTAATGTTCTCAAAAAACCCTGTATTTTATCTACTGATATACCATCTATCATACTTTGTATGGATTCATTGTATATCACAACAACCACACCTAAATCAGGATATTTGTTATCCGCTACTTGTCCAATTTTCTGTAATGCTGTATTAACCTGCTTTTTTGTAGGTGTACCTGATAGATCAAATAGTGTTTTCAATAAAAGTTGAAACTTATCAAATATTTGTCCATTATATCCTAATACATTGCATGTAAATTTATTATATTTTTGAGTAATAGCTTCCGTTAAATAATCTCTATCTATTTTAAAATACTGTACGATTTCACTTAATTCCTCAGTAACAAATGCATTTATTGCGTCAATTTGTGTGCATAATTCAGTAGTAGTAGCTACATTATTAGGACGATTACTCTTCAATTTAATTGACGTATATACTGACATATCTTCATTAATATAGTCTTCTATATCACTTAATATTATTTCTACAGAAGGAGACTGTAAGGTACTTATGTAGTCTTCTATTTTGGAAAATATAGTACGAATTGTTGCAATCAAGGCATCTAATCTATTTTGCATATCACGCAACTTTACATAAAGTAGTACACGAATTAATCGCTGTACTGTTTTTTTGGTCTTAATAAATTTGTCTATAGTATCCTCATAATCTTCTATTATTGTATTTATATTTGTTAAAAGAGTGTTCATATTTTGAATAATTTTAGTTCTTGTTTCTGAAGTAAGTAAGTCTATTATTAAATTGCCATAACTCTTAATTTTAATAATATTTTGATAATGTGTATCGCTATCTGATGGACCTTGTACTGCACTTCTGAATCTATAAATGGTAAGGTCATCGTGATACTGATATATACATGTTTGTCCAATCATTCGTGCAAATAGAGCACATAAACGATCGCCTGTTACAAAAATAACATTTAGGCCATATTGTTTTGCACATAATAATGCCGCCATTGCTTGAAGTTGATCTCCATTTCTTTTATCATCTAGCAATGGAGCCTCTCTATTCTTCTTTGTATCCTCTATGATTTGGTGTATGATATCATCATTCATTAGTTTTCCATAATTGAGACAAGAAGTAATTGGAGGATCTACATTTTTAAAGTCTACAATTGTTGCAGTTTGTGATGCAGCAACTTCATACATGTTTGCCAAATAATTTAATGATGGGCCTTGAATATATGGTTTGGCAAATTTAAAACGCTGTACAATTTGCGGCAGCATTTGATCTATTTTTTTTATTATATTGTATTGAAATCCATTGTAAATATGTAGATTAGAAAATCCTAAATCATTACTATAAATAAAACGATAGGAAGGTGAAAATTTATTAAGTGTTCCCATAAAAAAATTCTTATTGTTTTCCTCAGTACCATTCGCATCCTCTTTAGAATCCTCTGCATTAAACGGTGTATAAGGAAAGCAATACATGGTAGAATGTTTTTTTGTATCTCCTAGGGTATCTGTAACATTTGTAGAAGCTGAATCTGCTATATTCTGCGGGGTTATTAAGCGCCTTACACGTTGATTTTTTTGAAATATTTTTCCAATTGCACTCATACCTGAATCAAATGTAAAACATGCAGATGTGTCCTCTGGAATTTCTAAATAATTTAAAATGGCATCTCCTATCTTCTTCTTTTCATCATCAGTATATTCATACAATGATTTGCTTCCAGATAATTTTATAATATTTGCAATTGACATATTATTTGTTGCAGAGGTTGATACAGATGCATCTGATGAAGATAAAGCATCGTATGAAATGGGAATACTTGTTTTTGCAAGATTATTTTTAATTTCAAACCATTTTGTACCGTCTGTTTCAACATTTGCAACTCTAATTTCAGGATTTTCAGGTGTTGCTACTGTTACAGATCGCAAATAATCAATATAGTGTTTTATACGTGCTGCATTATCATTTGTATTACCAGTATAAGGTGTAAAATTTGTAAATACATCTGCATTCTCTGTTATAAATCCCTCTATAAATTGTATAAGATGAACAGGAATAATATCCCAAAAATCATGCATATTATCCAGTAGCGCCAGTAAATATTCCTTCTTTATATATTGGTCTAATGGTATTGGTGCTACTGGTACTGGTGCTACTGGTACTGGTGCTACTGGTACTGGTGCTACTGGTGCTACTGGTACTGGTGATACTACTTGCATTACATCTGTTGCAACAGATACTGCTGGTTGTGCAGAAACAAATAACTGTACTGGTACATGTTCCTCAATACTGTTAATGGCACGTCTTTGTTCTGTTTGGCTTGTAATTTTATCTTCCAAATCAATCTCACTTATAATTTGTTCTATATATGGATCAAATAGATTTGTCTTAAATGTGTCTAATACAGCATTTTCTTTTGCAATTGCTGCATTAATTATATCATCAGATACAGGTGCTTTTTTAGGAGGCATCCTTTACTCTACTAATCTTTCTCAAAATAATTTACTATTTAATGCCTCACTGTTAACCTCCTTCGCTTGTACGTACGAGTCTTCTTCTTTTTCAATCTGCCCTGTACATATCCCTTCTCTACCTCATCTACCGCCTGCTGCATGATCCGAATACCTTCATCTGGTTGCGGAGCCAAATCTAATACAGATGCTGTCTGACCCGTATTGTACCGAAATACATCCAATACATCTTCTATCATACTCAAATTCTCAGGATTTAGATGTTTGATTGCCCTGTCATCCGCATAGGTATCATACAAATAATAGGAAAAAGGATCTATCTCCATTTTGGCATCTTTTAAAGCCTCTAAGAAAAGTACGCTAATCCGATCAAATGACGCTTTAAATTCATATGGAGGGACCTTGTGATAATGATGCCTTAATTGTTTTTGAAGATCCATATGCTGTAAATCATCAAAAAAATGAACATCATTCGGTTCAACTGCACTTGGTGCTTTAATAGATCCATTCACCATAATATCTCTTAGTGATTCCCATGATTTACTTATGCTTCCATTTGTATTTTTATACAAAATCTTGTCTGCATTACGCATGGGATGAAACCAATGAATACACTCTGTAATTAACCGTTTGGTTCCTAGATGAGCATGAATCACATCCCTGATAAAATACAGGCTCTCCAAATGACTATTATTACTATAAATAATGACAGTAAGCACCTTTCCAGCTTTCTTTAACTGGTACAATTGTTCCATAATACGCAGAATTCCAGGTCTAAGCACACCAAGCGGATGGCTAGAACGTTCCTCCTTTGCAACTTTTTTTACAAATAATGGATACGCCCTGTTCATTTGCTCTTCTATTTTGTTTGCATAATGTGGACTTTGATACTGTATTTCTTTTGACTTAGATGTAAGAGCCGCAATAAAATAATAAACCGACTCAAGTTCAGCGATGGTCTCATCCATATCAAAAACAAAATAGCTCATGGTTGACCTATTCTGTGCCTGTTTATTTTATATGTGTATCGTTTACATTGCATTCGGTGTAACCTTCGGTTTTTTACGCAGTGGTATAATTTGCTTCGCATCCACTCGCTCCACGGGCTCAATATATCGGAGTCCCATGAATGCAAAGATGTCCTTCTCTGTTTCCATTACAGGCGGTACTGGTTTGCCTGGCTGTATAAGCGTTAGCGTGTGCTCATTGAGGGAATAGCCCTTTGATAAAGCATGCTGCCTAAACGCAACATTGAAGCGATCTGATCCCGTGAAATATAATAGAGAATATGCATATTCCTCTTCTAGGACCAGCAATAAGTCCAGACGTCTAGCTGGGTAGTCCTTTCCAAACCGACAAATCGCCATGCATTTGTGTGCACCTAGCGCTAAGACTTCTTCAATATAACCTTCTACTTGAAGCGTGTGCACATATTCTGATAATAAGAGTGGTCCATCCATTTCCTCTTTCGGAAGACAAATCAACACATCAATGTCACCTGAACTTTGCAGTCCACGACGATAACTTCCTACAATTTCCGTGTTGAAGACGAATTCAGAAGGGAGAAACTCATAAATGTATCCTTTGTGCTGATTCATTTCCTCACGAGGAATTCGCAACAGTAAATCATCATAATATTTTAACCCAATGGTTTGTTTGTCATTTAATAATTTTGGCTGTGTTTTAACCGCTTCTTTCAATTCATCAATGGTTTTGAAGCCCATTTTGACCAATTCCGTGGCCCTAACAGGGCCTACTCCAAAGATCTTTTGAAAGGCATCCAATGCATCCAGCTGATAGAGTTCTTTTGCTTTTTCCGCCGTTTTCAACTGACCCGTCGCCAAAATCTCTTTAATTTTCTTTTCTATTTGCTCTCCCACTCCTTTAATGTCTTTTAGATCGTCGTACGTGCTGATTTGATTCATGTCTTTCAATTGATTGATTACCGTGGCGTAGGCACGGGCCTTGAACGGTTGCTTCTCGGCAATGTCCCGTTTCCGTAACGTATCCAGAGCGTCAATGATCGCTGATTTGTAATCCATTTGCTTTTATTAAGGTGCCCTTTTTAAACCATGGCTACGATTTCAATTTTTCTTTTGGAGGGTTATCTAAAGCGATGCTCTGATTACTAGACAAGTATGAAATTCACTTTAAAACGAGATGGCAACGGGGCCGACTACTGGAATGGCGCTAAACCCCTTCCTGCGGAAATTAATGTCATCAGTCACTCTCAACACATGGCCGAATGCGAATTACTTTCTATTTTATCTGTTCTGCACGGCCATTTGACCCCCTTTGATATTTTAACCAGTGCGGAACCAGATACGGAGAAAGATAAAGATATTGCGTCGGTTCTCACTGCGTTTCAACACTACTTAGCTCCCAAAATGCCTCTGTCACATTATTCAGGATCCGATAAACGGATTGTTCCTTCTTCTATCACTAAGAAAGTGATACCTATTGATCCTTCTAAGCCCTTAATGTGATCCTAAAAATTAGAAAATTGAACAGTCTAAAACGATGCTGAGAAGATACACTATGGCCGCATTAGTTGCCGCACCAAAGAGAGTCAAAAAAGTAGTAGAAGAACCAGAAACATGTACCATTTGTTCCGATATTTATACTGCGATTATTAGAAAAAAAGTTACTTGTAAGTATTGCCAGGCATCTTCTTGCTCCAAATGCATTGAACAATATCTTCTTAGTCGCCATGAAGATGCCCACTGCCTACACTGTCGGGTCAATTACAACAATAACACGCTCCATGAAATCTGCACACGCACTTACTTGCAACAACGATTCTTTCATCATCGCCAGGAAGTACTCGTCAATCGTGAACGGGCAAATCTTCCTGGTTTGCAACAGCTGGCAATTGATGAACGTAAACGTCGTGATATGATGAATGATGCATCCCGTGTTAATAGAGAGATTGATACATTAAAAAAGGAGAGTAACAATGTCCTCATTGATTACAATAATGCACATATTGACTATAACAATGCCCGTGCTGCAAAAGAGTCTGTTGGCGATCTACTCAAAAAAATGGACGATCTTCTTGAGAAAAATAGCGCTATTCGTGACAAGATACGTATAAAACGTGAGGAATTGTGGGAGATTAACTATAAAATACGTCATGTAGGTGCCGAAGGAGAAGAAGAAAAGAAAGAAGAGGAGAAAAAGAAATTCATTCGCCGCTGCACACGAGACGGGTGTCAGGGTTTCTTGAGTACTGCGTGGAAATGCGGCATTTGCGATTGGTATAGCTGCTCCAAGTGTTTCATGGTGAAAGGGCTGGAACATGACGCTGCACACGAATGCAAACAGGAGGACGTGGAAACGGCCGAGCTGATCAAGAAAGATTCTAAACCATGCCCGAATTGTGGGGAATTTATTACTAAGTCGAGCGGCTGCTTTGCGGCGGATACGCCTGTTCTTTGCTGGAATGGAACAGTAAAGATGTCCCAAGATATTCAGATCGGCGATGAATTGGTAGGCGATGATGGAACAAAGCGAACAGTGATGGATACTCTTACAGGAGAGGATACCATGTACGAGGTTAAACAAAATAACGGAATGACCTATGTTGTTAATTCCAAACACACGCTTGCATTGAAACATACTCAAACCAATGATATTCGTTTAATTGTCATAGATGAATATATCAACTTATATGACAAAGAAAAAGATCTGCTTGTTGGAATTACATCCACAGGAGTTGAAAAGTCCATTGTGGTTCATTCCATTGGATTGGGTACTTATTATGGATGGGCTATTACTGGAAATAAATTATTTCAACTTAGTGATGGTACGATTGTTAAAAATTGTGACCAAATGTACTGTATTAGCTGTCAAACCCCTTGGTCCTGGAACACTGGTAAGATTGTCACCTCTGGACCCATTCACAATCCCCATTACTACGAATGGATGAAGCGTAACGGTGGAACTGTTCCCCGCAATCCAGCAGATGTCCCATGCGGCGGCTATCCTGGTGCATGGGAACTCCGTCGTCCACCCAAAGGAGTCAAGATTCGCACCATGAACTCCTTCTATGAGTTTCATCGCATCTGCAATGAATTGCAGGAGGTCTCTACTCGCCAGTATCGTAGCCATTTAGACAATACTACCACGCATTCTATCAACGTTCGCTTTCTGCTTAGCGATTTTGATGAGAAACAATGGGGGCGCATGCTAGCTATTAATGAAAAGAAACGAAAACGAGATACCGAAATTCAGGAGATTCTTGGTGCCTTCCGCATGGTTGCTGTAGAACTTATCAATCGTATTCACAATTATAACAATGCTCAATTTCGTACCTTTACAGACCTACCTCCTGCTCTTGCAGAACAGATTCTCACGAGTGTCATTGTAGAAATAGAAGCACTTGTTACCATGATTAATAGTGCATTACGTGATGTAAGCATTGCTTATTCCTATACGGTTCCCTATATTAATAAAGTTTTAGACGATGGAGACAAAATGACGTATTATAACATTGCTGTAAAGAATTTTACGGAGGAAGTCAAGAAACGTCGTGGTAAAAAAGATGCTGGAGATGCTTGCGATGTGAGCGATGCTGCTTCAGCTTGCGATACCCATCCAGAAATAAGTCCTACAGAAGAAGTCCAGGAAGAAACAGAATCAACCGAAAATACAATCATAGAACCCATAGAAGATGATGCAACTGAATTACAGCGTGTCATTTTAGAAAGCATTAAACTTATGTAAATGATTATCGTTCTATTTTTAATTTATAACAAGAGAATAAGGAATGTTCTCTCGTTATGATGTTGTTATTGTAGGTGCAGGCGTAGCTGGATTACGGGTCGGCATTGAAACCTTACGTATGAAACCAGGTATTTCTTGCTGTATCCTTGAAAAATACAGATATCATGGCGGCAGAGTGGTTACCTATAAAAAGAATATCAGTGGTATCGGCTCTGTTCAGTGGGAAAATGGTGCTGGTCGCATCGCTAGCTCACATCATAGAGTTCTTTCATTATTTAAACAGTATCACTTGAGTTTTGTTCCCATTGAAAGCGATAGTATGTTTCTTTCTAAAGCAGGATATCGTCCCAATCCGTTTTCAGAATTATATGAAATATACATTAAACCACTGGAATCTCTTTCTGCGACTGTTTTACAAACGCATACCATCTATCAACTACTTGAACAAACTGTGGGTCCAAAAGTGGCCAAAGATGTATGTGTAACCTTTCCCTATTTTTCTGAAATGTATACCTTACGAGCAGACTGTGCATTAGAATCCTTCCGCTCTGAAATGGGAGCCTCCGCATCCTTTGGTGTTTGTGGTGAAGGGCTTTCTTCTCTCGTAGAGGGAATGGTAAATGAATTTGAATCACTTGGAGGTACACTTATTTCACAAATAGAAGTAACATCTATTGATTATCACTCTGGCGTATTTTCCCTTCATTCCAAACAGATTTGTGATGGTATTACTAAAAAAACCACGATTCAATGCTCTACATGTGTGCTAGCGTTACATAGTCATGCCGTTAAGCAAATTCGTGGAGTAAATCATTTACCTGTACTATCCAAACTGATGATGATGCCATTGCTACGCATGTATGCTATTTTTCCTACAATAGGCGGAAAAAGCTGGTTCTCTAACCTACATAAAACGGTTACAGATGATCCTATTCGCTACATTATTCCTACAGGAAAAAGAACCATCATGATTTCTTACACCGATGGAAAAGATGCTTCTTACTGGTTCCGACAGGGAAATGTAACAAAAGTAGAACAACACGTAATGAAACATATTCGGCGCCTATTTCCTGATCGCACCATACCTGATCCCCTTTTCTTCAAAATGCATCCCTGGTATCAAGGATGTACCTATTGGCTACCTGGCAGCTATTCCGTAGAAGAAGAAAGCTATGGATCCTTACAACCTTTAAAGAAAACCATGCCTCATTTATTTATGTGTGGCGAGTCCTTTGCTGTAAAGCAATGCTGGATAGAGAGTGCATTAGATCAAGCTGATCAGTTATTAGGATTGGCTGCCTTTAAGGATTCTATTAAATAATATTGGGGGCATGTACATTTATTACAATTATTTATCATAAAATAGTAATAGATAGAAATGGCTTCTGCAGATTTCAATAATTTGGCACTACGAAATACAACTACCTATAATCCGGATGGATCCTTTGTTACAAATGGGTATGTATTTACTGTTAGTACCAACGGTAGACAAAACTGGACCAATGTACTTTCACTTAGCACGGTCAATGCCAGTACCATCATTTCTTTAAGTAGTCTGACCAATAACAGTATTGTCAATTCCACCCTAGGGGCCTATAATATTAGTACAGGATCGCTTACTAGTAATACAATTGTAGGAAATACTGCTACTATTTCATCTATTATTGCAAATAGCATTACTGTTTCACAATTTAATATATCTACTTCTATGACAAGTACCATGGTTGATAATTTTGTGGTTACTTCCACACTTAATGCATCTTCTATTACTGCTGTGAATATGACATATGTTTCATTGATGGGTAGCAGCATTTCCACTACAAGTATAAATGCAGGGCTGCTTACTGTATCCTCCCTTCTAGGAAGTACTATTAGTGTGAATAATGGTCTTTATTCCAGCTTAATTGGAAGCAGCATTAGTGTTACTGCTCTAAATTATTCTACTTTAATGGGAAGTAGTATTGTTGCACAAAGTCTAAATATTATTTCCAGTGCAATCATTGGATCCACCCTATCTGTTACTAATGTCAGCAGCAATACAATTACTACAAATAATCTGAACTATTCTACCTTAGTCGGCAGCACCATTACTACTGGATCCTTATTATATTCTACATTAGTGGGAAGTAGTATTATTACAGGATCTGAAACGGTGATATCATCCTTAGTAGTGGGTTCTACTATTGCATCCAATGTTGTAAGCAGCAATCTATTATATACTAGTCAGCTAAACTATTCTACTATGATTGGCAGTACCATTGGAGTTGGCTCCCTTTTTTATTCTAGTATGGTTGGAAGTAGTATTACTAGTGGCACCGCTGCTATCTATTCCTCTCTTATGGTTGGATCCACTATTAATACAACCATGTTAAGCACAATGACAATATCTACCAGTCAACTCAACTATTCTACTATGACTGGTAGTACCATAACAATGGGTGCTGGATTCTATTCTACCCTTACAGGAAGTAGTATTTCATCTGCAGTTGCAAGTGTAACATCTTCCCTAATAGTTGGCTCTACCATTGCAGTAAACTGGTTAAGCACCAATCAACTCTATGTTAATCAACTACAATTTTCTACTTCTATTGGAAGCACTATTGTAAGCAATGCAATTTCAAGTTTGACACTACAAACATCTTCTTTATTTGCAACTAGTTTTTTCCCTGTGAATCTTACTGCATCTAGTATTACTACAAGTACACTTCGTATTACAGCAAGTGCCTATATAGGTTCTACACTATATGTTAGTACTGTCAGCAGTAATATTTCTAATACACTTAAATTAAATTTCTCTAGTATGACTGGTCAATCCATTACATCCAATGTTATCAATACTTCCACATTGACTACATCAAGTATTAGTGTTGGAAGTCAATTTATTAGTTCACTCACATTTGTAACATTATCAGGTAGTACTATTTTTACTTCACAATTATCCGCTTCCACTGCATCTATTTCTAGTCTTTCTGCAAGTTCTATCCAATTTTCTACCATGTATGGTTCCACCATTTCTACCCTGCTTATTGTTGGAACAAACTCTCTCTTTATTCAAGGTGGGACAAATACATCCAGTATGGTTGTTAGCAGTAATGGAATGATAGGAATCAATAATCCATATCCAAAATATTCATTAGATATTAATGGAAATCTCTGTGCATCTACTATTTCTGTCAATAATGAATTATTGAATTATTCTATTAATACACAAACACTAAATAAACAGACTATTAATTCACTAAATAATTTGTACATACGAACCAATGATATCGCAGCAAATTTAGATGATGTACCAGACTATACACAAACCTATACCTTTGGCCAAAGTATACAGAATCGCTGGGTAGCAGTAGGAACAGGCGTAAATGTTGCGAATACCATCGCTTTTTCACATGATGGTATTAATTGGACAGGTTTAGGATATACACCATTTGGAGTAGGTGGCACAGGAACAGGTGGAACTGCTATCGCATGGAATGGTTCCCAATGGCTAGCAGGTGGTTCCATTAGCACAGGAATAGATCCAATCACAAGTTTACCAATACAATATGGAACAAATACACTTGCATGGTCTAGCGATGGGATTACATGGAATGGATTAGGTGCATCTGTCTTTACCAGTAGTGTATCTGCCATTGTATGGGATGGTAAAAAATGGGTAGCAGGAGGAAAAGGTCCTAATACATTTGGCTATTCCTATGATGGCATCAACTGGGTAGGAACTGGTAATGCAGTTATCTCATCCAATGTAAATGCGATTGCATATAATGGTTCACAATTTGTTGCAGCAGGAGTAGCAGGAACAGGTGGAAGTGTACTTGCCTATTCCTATGACGGTATCACATGGTCAAGTGGTGCAGCTGCTGGTAATATTTTTAGTTCTGGTCAAGGTGTAGCATGGAATGGAATACGCTGGGTTGCAGTCGGTACTACAGGAACTGCAACCGCAAATCATAACACTATCGCATGGTCATTGGATGGTAAATCATGGAGAGGAATTGGAAGTACTACGTTTACAAGTGTAGGAAGAAGTGTAGCATGGAATGGCGACCGTTTTGTTGCAGTTGGCACAGGTACTAATACACTTGCCTATTCTGAAGATGGAGTTACATGGACAGGTCTACGTAGTACCATATTTACATTAGGTGGATATGGTGTAACATGGGGTGGAACACGATGGATAGCTACTGGTCAATCAGGTACAACTGGCACCATCAATCAAATGGCTACATCACTGGATGGAATTACATGGACTGGATTAGGATCCAATATCTTTACAAATGGAATTGGATTAGCAGCCGCATATAATGCAAGAAGATCTAATACCATTACCTTTCCTCAAAGTCTTACTGTTGCAGTTGGAAATGGTTACAGTACCATTGCCTATTCATACGATGGGGCAATATGGAATCCCGTTAGAAACAATCTTTTTACGAGTACAGCGTATGGTATTGCATGGAATGGTTCTAAATGGCTTGCTGCTGGCAATGGTGCAAATACACTTGCGTATTCATCTGATGGAATGAATTGGGCGGGTCTGGGAAATTCCACGTTTACAAGTACAGGAAATACTGTTGCATGGAATGGGTACATGTGGGTTGGTGGTGGCGTATGTAAAACAGGAGATATTGTGTACAATACACTTGCGTATTCATATGATACCTATACATGGACAGGTATCGGATCAACTATCTTTAATAACCAAACCTGGGATGTAATATGGAATGGTTCACGGTGGGTAGCTGTCGGCCAAGGTGATACAAATACTATTGCCTATTCCGCAGATGGAATCAATTGGACTGGTCTAGGAAATAATATTTTTACTACATTAGGATATGGTGTTGCATGGAACGGTACACGATTTGTGGCCGCAGGTCAAGGCGGTAACACATTAGCCTATTCATCGGATGGTATTAATTGGACTGGATTAGGAAATATATTTAGTAACGGAGCAGGGACTGCATCTGGTAATGCTGTTGAATGGAATGGGTATATGTGGGTTGCAGTTGGTAATGGGGATCATACCATCGCCTATTCTTATGATGGGATCATATGGACACAGAATGTCACATTTACCTCCTTGGGTGGTGGAAATGGAGTTACATGGAATGGTGACCGTTGGATTGCAACAGGATCAGGAGGAACTACCTTTGCAACATCATATGACGGTATTACATGGACTGCTACACCATCTCCTATTTTTACAATGGGGGAAACACTTGCATGGAATGCGGGTCTTGGTGGAGTTACCATTCAACATCCCATGATTGCATGTGGTCAGGGATTTCAATCTATTACTGGCAATAATGTTATTATTAATACGCTGGCCTATTCACCTGATGGAATCAATTGGACTGGTCTAGGGACTAATATATTTTCTGCTCAAGGAAATGGTGCTGCATGGAACGGTCGATCATGGGTTGCAGTTGGTCAAGGATTTAGCCCCTCTACTGGACTACCTGTTACTGTTGCCTATTCATTAGATGGAACCAATTGGACTATTTCTACCAGCGGTAGTGCTATTTTTACAGTATCTGGTAATGGTATTGCATGGAATGGTTCTATATGGGTTGCAGTAGGTCAAGGAACAACATCTATTATGTCATCCTATGATGGTGTTAACTGGGTTCCATCAGTAAATGGAACGTCTATTTTTACTGCAGCATATGCGATCGCTTGGAGCGGATCCTTATGGGTTGCACTTGGACAGGGACCCAATACCATTGCCTGGTCTACTGATGGAATGAATTGGACAGGTGTTGGTACATCTATTTTTTCATCACAAGGTAATGGTCTTGCATGGAATGGTAATACATGGGTGGCCGTTGGCAAAGGAACCAATACGATTGCATGGTCATTAGATGGTAAAATATGGACGGGACTTGGAGTTACCGCATTTACTATATCAGGAAATGGTATTGCGTGGAATGGTCAGCTATGGGTTGCCGTTGGCCAAGGAACCAATACGATTATGTATTCTCTAAACGGTAAAACATGGAGCGCATCTTCTAACGGAAATACCATTCTCTCCATTCAAGGAAATACAGTTGCATGGAATGGAATACAATGGGTAGTGGGTGGCTCAGGAGTAATTGGCAATCCATCCATCTTTACTATTGGATATTCATACGATGGAATGACATGGTATGGAAGCTTATCTGGAAATAATACCTTTTCTATTGCTGTATTTGGCATTGCAGGAAATTCACGTGTTGGACCTGTTGTAGTAGATAGTCAATTAACTATTAGTAAAAATGGATATGGACTCTCTAATAAGCTGGATGTGGTAAGTGATGCATTTAATAATAATGGATTTACGGAATGTAGTGTGAATGTGAATACACATTCCTTCTAAGGGCTTTTTCACAAGTAATAAAAAAAGCCCCCAAAAATCCATGGGCTTTTTAAAAAAAAGCCCGCAAAAATCCAGATATTTATGAAATATAAATCACTTATAATAAAATCTAATCTCTATCTAGATTTTTGCGCACTTTTTTCATTACTTGTGAAAAAGCCAATGGATCAACACTTCATCTTATCGCTCTTTCACCTATGCGTTCTCGCCCCCTTTCTTCTCTTCATCGGATTTCAACGGGCATCCACACCCGATTGGCTCTTTCAAAGTCTCTTTGTAATCGGCATTATTGTACTAGGATTCCACTCCTTCCGACTCATTACACGTCTTCGTAGCAATACCTCCTACTCATGGGTAAATATGATTCATGTTGTTCTTGTCGCACCCCTTCTCATCTACATCGGTTACCACAAGAAAGAGACACCACGTATGTATTATGAATTATTGCTGATGCTATCTTTTGCACTTGTTGGCTATCACCTCTTCTCTCTCATACGAATGCTGGATGCACATCCTGAGCCAAACAAATAGGTACTTTTTACACCTTTGGACATTGAAAATGCCCAAAGGCGGAACGCATTGCGCCTGATAAAACGCCGACAAGTCGGCGTTTTAATTGGCAAAAGGTGTAAAAAAAGTACCCAAAAATCTTAATAAAAATTGAATAAATTATTTACATAAAATAAAGGCATCATGTCGCACTATTATGCAGACGACGAATGTAATGAATGCATACACTATGTAAAACCAATTATAAATCCACATGTGTGGAGATGTAATATTTGTTTGATTGCTGAATCCGCTATTTGTTTTGACGGTGAAACACATTTATGGAATCGTTATGAATTACCATGCGGTCATCAAGTACATGAACGCTGTTATCGCACCTGGGCGAAATCTGTCAATGCGGTTGGATGTCCCCACTGCGGCATATTAGAAAAAGTAAATAGTAATTGCTTCTGTGAAATATGTGATGTATTCGGTCATAAACAGACAACATCATGTATTGTAAAAAAATCCAGAGAGGAACTCATAATGCATGCAGCAGAAGCAAGAGAGGAACGAACAAAATACATTCCCTTCTCTTTAACAAAATAATAAATAGATTTACTATCTACTTATTATTTTTATTGAATAATTATTAGATGAGCATTTCTTCTAATAGTTCCTATGAACTATCACAGGTTCCGCCGATACTACGGCGGAATCTTCCTCCAGAACGGCACCAACAACGTCTTGAACGAAGAGCAAAGCAGAAAAGTCTAAAACAACGGGCTTCTCGCAGTCGCACTCGTAAGAATACCTCTAACGAGAACAATCATCATAAACGTATCAATACAAGCACGAATACTATTAGAAGTCTTCATCCCTCCAATGTTCAAAATACAATCACAAATTATGAGAATTTTCAGGTTGGAAATTTCAATAATGAACATCGTGGACCTCCACATTATACTGTGGAAGATCAGTTACTAGATGTTATTCGTGATACACGTGGGTCTACTGTAGAAGATACACGTCATTGGATCAATACGATTTTAGAGAAAATCGCTACGAGACCAGGAGATTATGGAGGTGGTTATCCTAAAAATAGACTAACCGTGTCTACTGTTGAACAGGCTCTTATTGCCGCTGTAAATAATACAGAACCAGGTGACAACCGTCAACCCATGTCCATTGTCATTTTGGATACACTCTTATCTCACCGATTATTTAAAAATGTACGTATACGAATATCAGGTACTCGTGAATCTCAACCATACGATACAGTAAATAAAGCATTGCAGTTTGCTGCTCACGATACCAATGACATGAGCATCATACGCTATCTCATTCAAGATCGTGGTGCCAATCCAGCTGCTAATCATTTTATGGCAATTATTACTGCCTTATTAATGGACAAATCTATGATGGATAGGGGGCAGTACGCTGAGAAGGATGATATGATTGCTTATTTTATGGACCATCCATTTATGCAGAAGTGGGATACACTGCATCAAGCAGTAGAATATATTAAAGCAAGTCGTTACAGTCCTAAAGAGAAACGCTATCTTATCTCTTTCTTTGTTTATTCTATGTTTGCATTACTAAAGGATACATCTGATAAAACAACAAAAGAACGAATCATTATCATGCATGATCAGTACCGAGAATACATGGAAGAAGAAGAGAAAAAAGAAATTAATCGGCTCTATGCAGATATTACCATGTCTCTTAATAAGAAGCTGCCTTCTAATATTCATAAGCACCTTTCTACATTCGGTGGAAGAAGAAAAACATCTAAAAAAAATAATTAGTATACTGAAATATTATAATATCTCTTGTAGCATCTCTAATTTATCCTCATCCTTAAATTGTACACATCCTTTTGCATGATAATAAAATCCACAACTTGAGGAAAATGTTTTTTCGCAACTTGTGCAGGAAATTGTTTTTGTTTCCTTACTTACCTCCATGATTTGTTTGATTTCTTCCTGACAATGCGACCTCAAACAATGAATGATACAATTTCCTTTGGTAAGCGCTATAAATTCACAGTTATCAAATGGACATTTAAATTTCTTTTCTGAATCATCAATTAATTCACTATGCTTGGATTTCATATGAAGATCTAATGTCTGTTTTTGAAGAAATCCTTTTTTACATTCCTGACATACATGTTTAAGTTCTTCCATATGTTTCTTCATATGATAATGCATGGAATTCTGGCGTTTTTTTATTATACCACAGTCAGGGCATACAAAATCTCCATTATCATTCTTAGTATATTTAATAGTCATGTGGGTACTTTTTTTAAACATTATTTTTGATTTCAATTTTTGTTTATTGTCTACTTTATTAATGTGTGTATGGTTTAGGCCCTTACGTGATAACGTATTAAACAGCCTAAACCTAAAAAAATAAATGGATTCGTTTACAAATGCGTCATGCTTTCAATCAAATCCACTATGTTGTCGTCTTCTTCGTCTCCCACATATAATTCACTGTAATAATTCCAAACATGATAGATCTCTTCTATCATCTTGTAATATCTTAGGAGCGTGAATTGTACAGAGACGCTGAGTTCTTCCATTAATGTATTAAGAAGATCTTCAATAATTTTGGCGGCCATATAGATTGCATTATCTTTGCCTTGGAATTTATTTTGTAATGCAAACCAATTAATGTTACAGTAATGATATACATGTTCACTGCGCTCTTCATACCATTCATCTACTGGTTGAATACCGTGCTTTATGATAAAGGTAATTTCACGACGAAGCAGCTTGAGCATCGTAAAATTGTTAAAAGCGCCCTTCTGGGATAAGGCAGTGGGAATTAGTTCATCTGGAAGCTCGTCTACGTCCATTTTTTGGGGTGATTATTGTTTACGGATGTATTATTTTCAATTTTTATGTTTTATTTGTATTCAAAATCTCTATAGGTATATAAATGAGTGAATTGCTTGCATATTGTATTAATTTAGATACGGAGATAGACCGCTATCATACTATTAAAAATGAATTTAAAGGTGTGCTAGACATACAACGTATTTCTGCAATTGATGGAAAACAAAATGGTGTAGGTGGCGCAAAGGCATTATACGATACAAATATATCTATTTTGAACACTATTATTAATAGCGACTATCAATTGCCTTATATCATTATTATTGAAGATGATATATATAAACTAGAAGGATTTGATACAATTTGGCCCAAGATAAAAGAATTTATTATAACCTCTGACTGCTGGGATTTTATATCCTTGGATCATTTTTTGAATTTTGATAATCCTGTACTAAGCGTCTACAATGATTTTTTATATCGTGTTGATAAATCAAGAAGTGCAGGATTCATGATTTATAACACAGATTTTATTAAATATAATATACATGCATTTACGGATTGCTATCTTATTGATATGCATATTAAATATAATCAATCCTATATACAACTTATTCCAAAAGAAATTATTGTTAGACAACATGTAAATAAATATTCAACTACAGAGAATCGTATAACAGATGATTATGAAGCATATTATGCTGAGACAGAAAAGTTTCTAAAGGATTATACTTTTTAATTAGTATTATAAAATAATTGTACAACTTCAACGGTTTTATCTGTGCGATTCTCATACCAATATTGAATTTGTTTAGAAAGAGCATACAATCGTTCATCCCATTCTTTTTTTGCAGATTTTTTTACAACACATAACCCTGTTGTATTGTATCCCCAGCACGATTTAATTGATTCGGTTGATGTTGTATATTCATCTGGATTAAAACGAATAAAGACAAGGGGGCGATGGTCTACATCTTGTACCCTCTACATTATAAATTGGATGTTTATAACAATCTGGATGACGACAAATATTAGTTCCAACTGGAACCATATCAGGTAATTTATGAGTTGCACAATATGCAGCACGTTTCTCTCCTTTTAGATTATAGGATGGTTGTTTAGTACAGTTAATTACAATGCAATTCGCTCTAATACTAATCATTCCCTCTTTCTTATGAGTACTACAATATAGTTTTGTTTTTTCACCTTTGTAATTAAAAGATGATGTAATAGTACATCCTGGTTCAATACACTTTATAGGCATTCTGCTATTTATAAAAATTAAAATAAATTCAAATTTTTAAAAGTATATAATTTGTTTATGTGATGTAAATCTTACGGCATAAAATGTACAGCTTCAATTTTTTTAAAAAGTATTTAGTAGAACACAATGGCTGGAACAAAGAAACATGGCTTTGCGAAGACATTTGGATCAAAGGCAGAGGTATTCCATGGATCCTGTCTAAAGACAACAGGGGGTCTTACTAAAAAAATGCTTATGAAGCATAAAGGTCGTATCATCTCCCGCAAGAAGCACGCCGCAGGAAAAAAAGCGATCAAGCACCTTCGAGCTCTAGGATTTATTGCCAAAAAAGGCACCTTCAAGCTCATGAGCAAGTCCATGGCCAAGAAGACTAAGCGTCACGGACGCAAACACGGTGGAGGCCCATTGGACAATTTGGGTGCGGCCGTTGATACACTCATGGGCAAACCAGTTGCGGCCCCCGCTGGCTCGGCTGCTCCCGCTGTTGGCTCCGCTGCTCCCGCTGGATCCGCCGCCCCAAAGGTCGGTGGACGCCGTCGTGAACGCCGCACACGCCGCAAGAGCCGTCGTGGATCCTGCTAAGTGGAGATTCTGCATGCTCCGCTAACACACCCCCCTTTTTAAGAGATTCTGCATGCTCCGCTAACACACCCCCTACTTTTAAGAGATTTTGCATGTTTCGCTAACACATCCCCTACTTTTAAGGGATTCGGCATGTTTCGCTAATACCCCGCCATACATATCTCTGATGAACCCATACGGCATCCTTTTCATTATTATCTCATTCATTATAGTATAAAATACCATAATACAATAGATATGGCACGACGAACTCGTAAGAATAAACGCCGTGATCGGCGTAAAACACGACGAGATCGCAAACGAGGCGGTGCATTTAATTTGAACAGCATTACAAAAATAGCGGATGCTCGTAATGCATTGATTCAACCCACTACTAATGCTGCAGAAGCTGCCAAAAAAGCTGTCCAGGCCATGAAAGATGCAGACGGCGCTGAAAAGAAATCGCAAGAGGAACGAGCAAAAATTGCACCACTACAAGCTGCCTTTCAACAAGCACAAGGAGTAAAAGCCAGTGCAGAACAAGCCAATGCTGCGGCACAGGCTACCGCCAAACAATCGCAGGAGGCTGCCGCTGCCGCATCCGCTGCAGCAAGAGATGCCGCTGACAAAGCAGAGGCCGCTCAAGATGCGGCTAAAAATGCAGCATCAAAACTGGAAGAGACGCAGGCCGCTGCTGCTGAAGCAGAGAAGAAAGCCAATGAATTGGCTCAATCCGCTGCAACAGTTGTTCAACAAGCCAATCAATTAGCTCAAACTGCCAACTCACAATCTGCTGCTGTTCGCAATGCTGCACGAATGGCTGCCAATCAGAAATTGGTTCCATTGAATCCTAATGCTCCCGCATTTGTTCCTGCATCACGATCTACACTTCGTGCCAATGCACCCCCATTTCGTTCTACACAAGGTGGCAGACGCCGCAAAACAAGAGCCCGTCGTCACTAATCCTAAATCAAATTCCTTTTTATAGTAGATAGGTTTATCCTATGTACTATAAAAAACATAAAATAAGTAAACATAAAACACGTAAACGACATTACGGTGGGCGTGTATCTCCTATTATTGCAGAACAAATCGCAAAAAAACGCTTTAACTTGATTGCAAATGCACAAAAAGCTGCAAATCATTCTGCCGCTATCATGCGTAATATCACACAAAAACGGCAGGCGATTCTGAATCGTCATCAGCAGGAGTATGAAGCCATTATACAAAAAGAAATACAAAATAAAAATACATATCTTTCCATGCTAAATAATCAAGGAAATAATGCTACCATACGTTCTGAACTACAAGGAATAAAAAATACTGCCTCTCTTAAGAAAAAAGAAGCTAATCAACAACGTAATGCTGCATTAAAAGCACTTGAAGATAATATCATACAGCAAGAAATTGCAGCGAATGCATCTATGAATAAAATGGCTCTTCGTGCCAATGTTGCCTCCAGAAACCACTTATTCATGAATCATACTTCAAATAAGAATCGCACGTTAAAATCTTCCAAAAGTCTTCCACAATTATTTCATAAGGGAGTACCTATTACTCATGTAAATCTTAGCAACAATCTATGATTGAAACTGATCAGACAAATAGCCAAATAATTCAGACAATTGTTTATCCGATAAACGATCGCCTTGATGCTGAATTGGATCATACCAATACATCGCTCCCTTCGGATCCTGTTCCTCTCTGGACCACGCAATTCCCGCACCCGCAATTCTTAACTCTTGCAAAATCTCTTTGTGTTCCTTCTGCGAATATGTCGCTTTGTATACGGACTGAAGTGCTTTGTACACATACTCCCCATAGGTAGAACCCAATTCTTCCATCGGCGCAAAGAAAATCGCTTCATACGGACGAAGCTGCGCCACTGGTTGAGAAGCAATATGTACAAACGTCATGGTTCTACTCAACTTCTGCCATACTCCATCTGGAATCGGAATGTCCTCCGCAATAATGAGAAGTGGTTTTGGAGCATATGTCATGTACGTTAAAATCAGGGTCCAGTCTGCCGTATCCTTCGCTTGAAAGCTCGCATCCACCTGCATTGGCATGTATTTACTGAGTGAAATCGCCATGTTCGTAATCAAAATGCGTTTCTTGAACGGCTCTCTCAACTTCTGCACATATTCCAACATCGGTGGATATTTCTTGGTTGCAAATGGACCTTGTATTAAAATACGGCACCCATGCAAATTATTATTAAAGGCTTCAATCTGAATGGTAGATGTCTCCATCTTCTCTACTTATATTTATCGTCTCTTCCATTTTTATTAAACACACTAAGTAGAAAATGGATTATGTTATGCTTTTAAAAACCATTGCGGTAATGATCTTCGTAGATATGTTCTGGCTTTTAACTGGTGGTATTTTTGCCCGTAGCATGACTGAGCGTATTCAAGGACAGCCCATTAAGTTTCGCATTATTAGTGCAGCCATTGTCTATTTTTTCCTAGCATACATGCTTCTAGAAACTTCATCCTACAAGCAAGCATTTATGTATGGTTTATCCATTTATGCAGTTTACGATTTTACAAATTATGCCTTATTTGAACATTATGATTGGAAATTTGGAGTTGCGGATTCCATTTGGGG
>Ga0164296_1001418_pt1 | contig 25487 bp, 22 predicted proteins | sample GEODES057metaG_FD_113533 | JGI IMG/M metagenome (GOLD analysis project Ga0164296, IMG submission 113533) | Dystrophic lake water microbial communities from Trout Bog Lake, Wisconsin, USA - GEODES057 metaG | ecosystem: Environmental > Aquatic > Freshwater > Lake | place: USA: Trout Bog Lake...
AAGATTAGTGCACGTGGCTTTCCCGAAACAAGATATACCCTTCAGATTTATGCCGAAGACTGCACAGGTTGTACTCTTTGTGTAGATGCTTGTCCAGCCTTTAGTCTCACAGATAATACCAAGAAGGCAATTAATATGGGGGATAAAGAACCAATCCTCGAAAGTGAAAAAGAGAACATCAAGTTCTTCGAGACCATCTCTTTCAATGATCGTTCTAAGGTCGATTTCTCTTCTGTTCGTGGTACGCAGTTCCTAGAACCTTTGTTTGAGTTCTCTGGTGCTTGTGCGGGTTGCGGCGAAACACCTTATATCAAACTACTCACACAGTTATTTGGTGATCGTTTGATGGTGGCAAACGCAACAGGTTGTTCTTCTATTTATGGTGGCAACCTTCCTACCACCCCTTGGACAAAAAACAAGGATGGAAAGGGCCCAGCTTGGTCTAACTCTTTGTTTGAAGATAATGCCGAGTTTGGTTTGGGTATGCGTGTAGCTGCCGATAAACATCTTGCTGTAGCCAAAGATTTCTTAGAGCAAATTAAATCAGAGGTAGGCGAAGAATTGGTGAATGATATACTCCATGCCCCTCAATTAACCGAGTCTCAACTGATGCTCCAAAGGTTGCGTGTAGAGAAACTAACCCATCGTTTACAGGAAATTAATACCCCTTTGGCCAAACAGTTACTATCTGTAGCTGAGCATTTAGTTCGCCGTACCGTTTGGTTGATTGGTGGTGATGGATGGGCTTATGATATTGGTTCTTCTGGTTTAGATCATGTTTTGGCAAGCGGTAGAAACGTAAATATATTGGTATTAGATACCGAAGTTTATAGTAATACGGGCGGACAGTCTTCAAAGGCAACGCCAACTGCTGCCACTGCTAAGTTTGCTTCAGCTGGTAAACGTGTAGGTAAGAAAGATTTGGCTTTGCAGGCTATTTCCTATGGCAATGTATACGTTGCGCAGGTGTCAATGGGTGCCAATCCGCAGCAGACTTTGTTGGCAATGCGTGAGGCTGAGGCCTACAATGGCCCTTCATTGATACTCGCTTATAGTCATTGCATCGCACACGGAATTGATATGACGAAGGGGCTGCATCAGCAAAATCTAGCTGTAAAGAGTGCCTACTGGCCATTGCTTCGCTACAATCCAGGACTAAGGAAAGCCAATAGCAATCCTTTTGTATTAGATTCTCCTCGTCCTACAATTACCTTGAAGGACTATGCATACAATGAATTAAGGTACAAGAATCTGGAGAAAGCCAATCCGAAAGAGGCGGCTTATCTAATGGAAAAGGCACAGGAACTGGTAGACCTCAGGTGGCAGACGTATGAGAATATGAATGGCTGGAAGGCAGAGGCTTTTGCACCGGTAATGTAGGAGATTAGGCGTAAGGAATAAGGCACAAGTGATAAGGTAAAAGAAACATCCCGTAAGTTGCAACTTACGGGATGTTTCTTTTAGTAACGGCTACGAACAGGATGGGAGTCCTGTTCGAGTTCCCGATTTTCGAACACTCCTGCCTAGTTGTGTTTATTTATCATGCTTCAAATTATACTTTTCATTCCAATTATATTCTCTCTTTAACACCGAATCATATTGAGTATATGTAAATACAATCCTCGTTAAATAATTAGAGTCCACTTTTTTTTGTAATTCAATAAACGGAGTTCCTCTTGTTGGTATAGAATCGTGGTCTATCAGCTTTCCCTGCCTATCATAATAATTAGCTACTAATTTATTTGAAGTATGTGGCGGGTTTGATTGTAGTATAAATATCTTATAGAGATTAGATTTATTAGGAAGTTTTACCACTTTTATCGAATCAAAGAAAATCGTTTGCCTATCATTATTTGTAATCTTACCATTATTGTCATAGTCTATCTCCGTTGCAAGCTCTTCGTCAAAATCAAAAAACATATATCCAACTACTTTATTATTTTCAAAAATATACTTGTCTCCCACTTTTTTATCATTGAAAAAATAAGTTTTCGAGAGTAAATTACCCAAAGAATCATAGTTCATTCTATCCCCTTCTGCAATCCCTTTTACGTAATTAATACTAGACTCGAGGATTCCATTGTCATAATAACTTTCAGATAGCCCAGTCATTGCACCAGACGAATCGTGAGGTATTTTTGTATCAATTTTCCCGTCCTTATAATATTGGTATATAGTATCAATAATTTTATTATTCAATGTTTTATACTCCGTCTTAATCTCTCCCGTAGGAAAATATTCCTTTATTGTTTTTACTTTAGTATTCGCATTATTACATGAGAAAATTAGAAATACAAAAGAAAAATAACTTATTTTTTTCATGAATTTATTCTTTTATTTAAATTGAATTGAAGGATTTTGATTGTCCTTGTTGTTCCCCCATCGCAGTTATTCTGTCTCTTAACCATCAACAATCAATAGAACGGTTATTTAATCAATTATACAAATAAACACCATCCCCATCACCCCTCAAAAACTATTTAAAATATAACTAGGTTATTTAAAACTTTTGGTTGAATATTCTCCAGTCGGAAACAAAAGATACTATGCGATTGCCAAAAAGACGTTGCGATTACCAAATAGACGTTACGATTGCCAAAATAAACTCTGCGATTGTCAAAACAGACGTTGCGATTGACCAGATAGGTTCTGCGATTGCACAAATAGACGTTGCGATTGCTAAATAGACGCTAAGATTCACCAAAGATGCTCTGCGATTGCGAAATAGACTCTGCGATTGCCCAAAAAGACGTTGCGATTGTCAAATAGACGTTGCGATTGACCAAAGACATTGATGTATTACCTAATGACTTAAGCCTTACTACTTATGCCTTACGCCTACTGCCTTATATTTGCCGTCTTTTATAAAATTATTCAGTAGATGGTGCATTATAATAGGTTTGTTTTGGAGAATGGATTGCGGGTGTTGGTACACGAAGACAGCAGTACCCCAATGGCAGTAGTTAACGTAATGTATGATGTAGGAGCAAAAGACGAAGACCCCAACAAGACTGGCTTTGCCCACCTTTTTGAGCACCTTATGTTCGGCGGCAGCATCCATATTCCCGACTACGATGAACCCTTGCAACGGGCAGGCGGCGAGAACAATGCCTACACCACCAACGACCTCACCAACTACTATTGCAGCCTTCCTGCCGAAAACATAGAGACTGCCTTTTGGCTGGAAAGTGATAGAATGCTGAGCCTTGCCTTTAGCAAAAAGAGCCTGGAAGTACAACGCAAAGTGGTGTGCGAAGAGTTTAAGGAGCATTATATAAATAAACCCTACGGCGATGTATGGTTCAAGATGCGTGAACTTGCTTTTACCACCCACCCCTATAAATGGATGACCATTGGCAAGGAATTGAGCCATGTAGAAAACGTTAAAATAGATGATGTAAAAGCATTTTTCCATAAGCATTACAATCCTGCAAACGCTATTTTGGTAGTGGCAGGAAACGTAACGACCGAACAAGTAAAGGGCTTGGCAGAAAAGTGGTTTGGGCCAATACCGATGGGCGAAAAGTATAATCGTAACCTACCTGAAGAACCCAAGCAAACTGCACCTAAGTTCTTGGAAGTAACTGCCGATGTACCGCTAGATTCCCTCATAAAAACTTGGCATATAGATGCCCGTTTGGACAAAGGATATTATGTAGCAGATTTGATAACAGAGATATTGGGAGGAGGAGGTTCTTCACGGATGTTTCAGGCATTGGTGAAGGAAAAGCAATTGTTTTCCAGCTTGGATTGTTATCATTTTGGGAGCATAGACAAAGGTTTGTTGGCAATAGAAGGCAAGCTGGTGAAGGGTATAAAAATTGAAGATGCCGATAAAGCCGTTGGCGAACAACTGCAAAAGATTCAGTCAGATTTGATTGAAGACAACGAATTGCAGAAGGTGAAAAACAAAACCGAAAGTATCATTGCCTTTGAAGATATGAGTATCATGAGCCGCGCAAGTAGCCTTGCCAACTACGAACTATTGGGCGATGCCAACCTTATGAATACTGAGTTGGATAGGTATCAGTCCATCACCACCGAAGACATCAGGGAATATAGCAAGATAATTTTTGATGAGGATAATAGTAACACGCTTTATTACAGGAGTAAAAATTAATGCGTAGATTTGAAAAAAATAAATTATGTCGAATATTAATCTAGAAACATTGAAGTTGGAAAAAGTAAGTGCGAAAATGGCATTGGAACATTTGCCAGAAAGTTTTTCCGCAGCCGATTTGTTGGAGCAAGTATTACTTCACGAAGATATTAAGCAAGGCATAATTGATATCAAACAAGGTAATACATATAGTCACGATGAGATGTTTAAAATGATTAAATCGTGGTCAGCATAATATGGACGGCAAGGTCAGTTCAACGCATGAAAGAGATATATGATTTCATTGCAATTGACTCTGCCTATTATGCTGAAAAACTAATCAATAACATATATAATTCAACTGAGAAACTAAGAGAGTACCCTGAAATTGGATCTATTCTCTATGATTATCCAGAGTTTAATACACGAAGAATTTTATTTAAGAACTATAAGGTAATATATGTTTTCCAAGAAGAGACAATTTATATAATTACCGTTCTCCACCAAGCACAATTAGTCAGACTAACTACACTAGAAATACGAAATTCATTAGATGAATAAACAGATGCTAAATAGAAAGAAGAGTCCCGCAATAGTAGATGCAGTTGAGTTGAACCTGCAATTGAAACCTTATACTAAGTTCACTTTGGATAATGGTGTGGAAGTGTACAGTATCCACGCTGGAGCACAAGAGGTAGTGATGGTGGAGATGGTATTTTTTGCAGGAAATTGGTATGAGGAAAAGAACATTGTTGCCGCCACTACCAACTTTATGCTTAAAAATGGCACAAAAGAAAAGAAAGCTTTTGCTATTAATGAACACTTTGACTTCTATGGGGCTTACTTAAACAGGGGCTGCCAGAATGAGACTGCAACAATGACCCTTCATACATTGAGTAAGCATCTTCCAAAGTTGTTGCCAGTTATGTCGGAATTGTTGACAGATAGTATTTTCCCAGAAGATGAATTGGCTATCTACAAACAGAACCAAAAGCAACGTTTGGCTATCAACTTGAAGAAATGTGATTTTGTTGCGAATAGATTGATTGATAAATATCTTTTTGGGGAACAACATCCTTATGGCAAGTTCTCTTCGGCAGCAGATTATGATGCAATCAATCAAGCAGACCTAATTGAATATTATAAACAGTTTTATACCAACGGAAAGTGTATCATCTTCACAGCGGGGATACTGCCAGCAGATATTCAGGAGCAATTGAACAATGCGTTTGGTCATCTCCCGCTAAACAAGCAGCCGTTGCCAGAGGTTGTTCATCCAACAATACAGGCTGTAGAAAAGAAATACAATATCAGCAATGATGAGAATGGGGTGCAAGGAGCTATTCGTTTGGCACGACCTTTTCCTAATAGGCACCACCCTGATTTCTCAAAGGTTCAGGTGTTGAATAATATCTTAGGGGGGTTCTTTGGGTCGAGGTTGATGAGCAATATCAGGGAAGACAAAGGCTATACGTATGGCATTCATTCTTACCTGCAAAATATGATAGAGCAATCTGCCTGGATGGTAAGAACCGAAGCCGGCAAGGATGTATGTGCTGCAACAATCTCAGAAGTTTATAAAGAAATGGCAAGGTTGAGAGACGAAAAGATAGAAGAGACAGAATTGCATTTGGTAAGGAATTTCATGATGGGTAGTTTGTTGTCTGATTTGGATGGGCCTTTTCAAACCATTTCGCGTTGGAAGAGTTATATTTTGAATGGATTGGATGAGAACTATTTTAATAAGGCGATCAATACGATCAAAACTGTATCTGCTGATGAGTTGCAGGAGTTGGCAAAGAAGTATTTGAATGAAGAGGAATTTTATGAACTAGTAGTGATTTAGTAGCATGACGATTATCATAAATTTTTAGACAACCACCCTAGTACATTCGCCTCTAAATTATTTGTTATGAGTATTGCAGACATCCGCAAAGAATATAAGCTGAAAAGCTTGGGCGAAGAAGACGTTGATATTGATGCCATCAAACAGTTCACCATCTGGTGGAATGATGCCTTGGATAGCGAGATTACTGAAGTAAATGCTATGACATTGGCAACTGTATCAAAAGAAGGAATCCCATCCGCAAGAATTGTTTTACTGAAAGGATATGACGAAAATGGGTTTGTTTTTTACACCAACTACAATAGCAAGAAAGGACACGAACTTAAAAATAATAAACATGCAACTATTCTTTTCTTTTGGAAAGAATTAGAACGGCAAGTAAACATTACTGGAACAGTAGAAAAAGTGTCTGAAAAAGAAAGTGATGATTACTTTTTTATACGTCCTGCTGCAAGTAGGATAGGGGCTTGGTCATCTCCACAGAGTACTGTAATAAGCAGCAGGAAGGTTTTGGAGGAAAATGAAATAAAATTCAGGGAGCAATATGGCAACGATGCTCCACGCCCACCTCATTGGGGTGGCTATAGGTTAAAACCACAAACAATAGAGTTCTGGCAAGGTAGAGCAAGCAGATTGCACGACAGGTTGTTGTATTCTTTACAAGAAAATGGTAGTTGGAAGATAGAAAGATTGGCTCCTTAGCTATAAAAACCTAGTTTTTTATAGCTGAATTAAAAATAAATCATTAATCTTGCCCGTAAATTGAGAATACTAACAATTACAAATTATATTGCCGTCTCAAATTCAAACTTTATATCTTCCTTATGGCTTTTAAAATATCAGCATTTATTATTTTGTTTAGCATTTCTTTCTATGCCAATGCACAACTTCAAGAAACATATTCGCATCGTGGTGAGTATGGTATTTCTGTAGGGCTAGATCATTATTTTGGTGATTTAGATGCAAATAATTCCCTCGGTCATCCAAAATTTTCCGCTGGTGTTTTTTATCAATGGCAGTTGAATAACTATATAGGTATTAAACTAAATGGCAACTACTCATTCTTGGGTTATTCCGATTCATATAACAGCGCAAAAGACTACCCCTATCACTATAAACAAAACCTAAGTTTTAATACAGATGTATGGGAACTAAGCGTTGCTGGCAACTTCAATTTCTTTAAATTTTTCCCCGAGCTTCCTGAATATCGTTTCACACCTTATCTAAGTGCAGGTGTTGGTGTCATCAACTTCAACCCTTATACATACTTAGGGGGCAACAAATATTATTTGAGGCCACTTGAAACAGAAGGGGAGTCAAAACCGTATAGTCCCTACACTTGGGTTGTGCCTGTTGGTTTTGGTTTTAAATATAATGTAAGTGATAAAATAAACCTTTTCACAGAATTTATATATCGGTTTACTGGTACTGGCTATTTGGATGATGTAAATGGCACTTATGCACCCACTACTGATTTTGCCCCCAACAGTGCCGCTTATAAATTACAAAACAGGAGCTATGTTTATGGAAGTAATCTTTTTCCAGAGGGTAAAGAACGCGGCAATGGCAAAAATGATTCGTATGCTACTTTTCAAATAGGCATTTCCTTTAACTTGGCAGAAGGCTACAATTGCCCTAGTTACTAAGAATATTTATATAAAAAAAAAGAAGCCACCGAACTTAAATTGTTGCGGTGGCTTCTTTTTTAACAAGATATCTATACTAACTATTCTTCTTCAGTATCTTTTATTCCCAAACCAGCAGTTTGTGATTCGAATATCTTAGCCCTTATTTTTCCTTCTATTTCATTTGCTAAATCTGGGTTGTCTCTAAATAGACCTTTAACCGCATCCCTTCCCTGACCAAGTTTAGCAGTTTCATAACTAAACCAACTGCCGCTTTTATTAATAAACCCAAGTTCTACACCCATATCTATTATTTCTCCCAATTTGCTAATCCCTTCCCCAAACATAATATCAAACTCTGCCGATCTAAATGGTGGTGCTACTTTGTTCTTCACCACTTTTACTTTCACATGGTTACCAACTGCTTCATCGCCATCTTTTATCTGTGCAGACCTACGAATATCCAATCTAATAGAGGCATAGAATTTCAAAGCATTACCACCCGTAGTTGTTTCAGGGTTACCAAACATCACCCCTATCTTTTCCCTCAATTGATTGATGAAAATGCAGATAGTATTTGTTTTATTGATGGTAGCCGTCAATTTCCTCAAAGCCTGACTCATCAACCTTGCTTGCAAGCCCATTTTACTATCCCCCATTTCTCCTTCCAATTCACTCTTTGGCACCAATGCCGCAACAGAATCTATCACCACCACATCCAAAGCACCCGACAATATCAATCTGTCAGCAATTTCAAGAGCTTGCTCACCATAGTCAGGCTGGGAGATTAAAAGATTGTCCACGTCCACACCCAACTTTTGGGCATACGAACTATCAAAAGCGTGTTCCGCATCTATTATGGCACACATCCCACCTTTCTTTTGCGCCTCAGCAATTATATGAATTGCCAAAGTGGTCTTCCCACTACTTTCCGGTCCATATATTTCTACCACCCTTCCCCTCGGTATCCCGCCAACGCCCAATGCGGCATCCAAACCGATGGAACCCGTGGAAATAACCTCGATAGGGTCTTTGCTTTTTTCATTCATCAGCATTACGCTGCCTTTACCATAGTCCTTGTCTATTTTGTCCATGGTAAGTTTCAGTGCCTTCATTTTTTCTGCATTCAACATAGCTGTCATATTTATTATTCAAAGTTAACGATGCTGCAAAGGTAGAAACATTTACTTATTAACACTAATTCATTTAGCATGAAAACTAAATATATTATTAAATTTATTTTGTTTGCACCTTTACAACTTTCTCTGATACTCCTTCTAAAAGTGTTGAGGCTTTTGCTTTTATATTAATCAGGAAAGTATTTAGTAACGGTTACGAACAGGACGGGAGTCCTGCTCGAGTTCCCGATTTTCGAACAGACCTGAACTAGATGGGCCACTAAATAACCATCCCAACCCATCAACATCCATCTTTTTCACGTTTATACACTTTTGATTAAGGAAGGCTTCCCTCAAAGCGAAGCCTTCCTTAAAGTCCTGTTGATTTTTGACGGAATAGGGTGGTTATCAAAAGCCTTTTTTTCTTAAATACCCATTCAAAACCTTCAACCGTACGGTTCAGCCTTCCAAACGTACGGTTAAACAGTTTGGATGCCCATTTGAAACCTTTAACCGTACGGTTCAGCCTCTCAACCGTACGGTTCAACCTTCCAAACGTACGGTTAAACGGTTTGGATGCCCATTTGAAACCTTCAACCGTACGGTTCAGCCTCTCAACCGTACGGTTAAAGGTTTTGGATACCCATTTCAAATCATTTTCCTCCTGCTTTCATAGTAAATCCTTGAGGAATGGATTTTTTATCTTGCGAAAGATTTTCTCTCTTTGTAAAAAAGAAGAGGAAAGCCCTTGAAGCAAATGTTTCTAGGGCTTTTTTAATCGATTGTAAATTATCAATTATCAATTCCACCTCCCTTCTATATTTGCCTTCTTTTATAAATGAATTATGGGACACAAGAAACTGGTGAGGTTTGAGGCGATAAAGGAATTTTCCAATGTATTGGAATATCCCGAAAATATGCAGGGGCAATGGCACAATCAATTTGCCAACAACAACCCAATAACGCTGGAACTTGCCTGCGGAAAAGGTGAATACGCCGTGGGTTTGGGAAGGATGCACGCCGACAGGAACTTTATTGGTGTGGACGTAAAAGGAAACCGTATCTGGCGTGGCGCTGTGACTGCATTGGATGAAGGACTTACAAACGTGGCTTTTCTGCGTACCGAAATAGATAAACTTCCCAACTATTTTGCCCCCGATGAAGTGAGCGAAATATGGATTACGTTCCCTGACCCTCAGCTTCGATTGTCCAAGGCAAAAAAGAGGCTCACACATCCTAAGTTCCTTCGGTTATACCAGCAATTCCTTACCCCCAATGCTATCGTTCACCTAAAAACAGATAGTCCCGATTTGTATCAGTTTACAAAAACAGTCATCAACTTATTTAATTTACCGTTGTTAAAAGATTTGGATGATGCTTATCACGAGCAAGGCATAAGTGAGGAATTGAAGATAAAAACGTATTACGAAAGCCTCGACATAGCAAAGAGTAGGCGGGTACACTATCTAAAGTTTCAACTGAATGGGGCGTTGCCGCAGGAAAAAGATGAGGAGCTTAAACAACTGATAAATGGATACGGAACTGATTGAAAATGTTGATTTTTATTATGACGACAGCGGCTTTGTGGTGCTGACAGAACACTACCACGAAACACGGGGCTATTGTTGCGGTCATGGATGTCGTCATTGTCCGTACAATTATGATTCGGTTCCTGAACCCAAAAAGAGTTCAATACTAGCGCAGCAACAACAGCAACAATAAAATATTCTTTGGCAAAGACAAAACATACAAACGACAAACTCCCCTCGATACTACCAAGTGGCAGTAAAGAATCTTCCTTTTTTGAACAAGTTTATGAAGTGGCTAGACAAATACCCAAAGGGCGTGTAACCACCTATGGCGCAATTGCAGAATTTTTAGGGGCAAAGAAAAGTGCAAGGATGGTTGGTTGGGCAATGAATGGGGCACATAACCAAATGATACCCGTACCTGCACAAAGAGTGGTAAACAGAAATGGGATGCTTAGTGGAAAAGCTCACTTTGGAACGCCAACCTTAATGCAAGAACTCTTGGAAAAAGAAGGCATTACAATAGAAAATGATACCGTTGTAGATTTTGAAAAGAAGTTTTGGAACCCAAGCACACAGTGAACAGTAAACAGTGAGCAGTGAGCAGTGAATGGTAACTAACTGATTACTGTTTACTGTTCACTGTTCACTGTTAATGATAGTATGGGCTGATTAAAAAGTAAACAACGGGCCCAGTAACTGCCACATAAAACCATAAGGGCCAAGTAAGCCTTGCTAATCTTTTGTGTCTGGGATACTCTCCAGTCAAACCCCTGTAGGCGGTAAATAAAATAAAAGGAAGGATAACGGATGCCAAGAAAATATGACTTGCCAATATTATGTAGTAAATAACACGAAGATCCCCCACTTGTTGCTTTTCGATGTCTGATAAAATGCCATCGTGATTTGCATCGCCAAACATAGTTTCGCCCGCCAATAAATGGTGAGCGATATAAGAAACAAGAAAAACAACGGAAAGAATAAGACAGGTAATCATCATACGTTTGTGTAGGAAATAATTTTTGCTTACCTTAACTACAACCAACGCACCAACCAACAAACAGGCAGTACAAGCATTAAGAAAAGCATTAAGTGTGGCAAAAAAATGGACATTGAAACCTAAGTTTAATTTAGGATGAGGTATCTTTCCTAAAACTACTACTACCGCAAACACTACGAAAGAGAAAATACCAATTAACCACTTGGCTTGGTTGTCGTTTTTTTTAATTGTTGCTGCCAGCATATTCATTATATATTGATTGATTTAACACGTTTTGTTTTAGTTGGTTTACTTACCCATTTATTTTTTGCCTCTTAGACATATAGATTACAAAAAAAGCGACCAAAACTACAATAACTAACCAAAGCCATTTCAGTCCAATTATCTCTGTGAATACTTCACTCTTCTTTGTTCTATCCTTTTCTAACATCAATATCCCAATATCCCTTGCCAACTTAGATAACTCCAAAGTATCAAGACCGTTATAGTAACCTCGCACCACATAATCCCTATCTAAAACCACGAATAGATTGGTATGGACAAAATCAGAATCAAGAGGGGTGTCATTAAATTTATCTACTTTAAGTTCTTCAAAGGCAAACTTCGATATTTTGTTTGCATCCCCCGTCAACATCCACCAATTGTCGTGGTTTACACCAAACCTATCAGCATAATCTTTCAAGACTTTTACTGTGTCTCTCGTTGCATCAATGGTGAAAGAAACGAATTGTACAACAGAAGTATCTATTTTATTTCTTGTTTCCCCTCCCACAATAAAAGAATGCTGGAGTTTAGCCATATTCCGTGTCAGGGCAGGGCATATACTGCGGCAATGGGTAAAGATGTAATCCATCACGATTATCTTTCCTGGTTTATCGTACAAACTAACTGTATCGCCCAATTGGTTTACAAGGGTAATATTTGCAGTTTTGTGCCAGACGGTATCGCTAATTTGTTTGCCGTCTTTAATGCGTTCTATAACTGTATCCATCAGGAAATGGCGCGGTATAATCACTGCATTGTCACTTGCCTGTTTAAGCCAAACATAGCAAAAGACTGGTATCAATACAGCGATGCAAAGTGATAGAAAAGCTTTTTTATTCATTTTAAAGTCATCCCGAAGGATTGATTGCATTTTGATTAATAAAAAACCACCGCATATAGCGATGGTTCATTTATCTCAAAAATTATGAAGGAGAATAAATTAAAATCTATTCAACTGTAGTTTTTATTTCTTTTACTTCTTCGTTTTTATGAACCTTAATCTCAGTTTGAGCCTTTTTGTAAGGATCATACCTGTTCCGCAAATTTTTGTATGAATTACCTTCATACAAGAAAGCTGTGATAAACCAGATAAACAAAGCCAATGGAACGACAATAGTCATTATCAAATTCTTTATTTCATGTTTCAAATGCATGAAATAACCAACTATATAAAAGGCTTTTGCTATCATCAAAATAACGATAGTTCCTTTTATCGCCAACCTTGCTCCTGGATCTGATACTCCCATCATCCAAAAACCAAGGATCAACTCAACAATAGTTAATACACTTAGGATAAGGGTTACTTTCCAAATTTCTTTTACCGCTGAACCGTCGTCATGATGTAATGCTTCTGCTGTATGTGACATTTTATTTAATTAAAGAGTTTATAAAAGATTAGATAAGATAAAAACAAGTAAACACAAATACCCAAACCAAATCTACAAAGTGCCAGTACAAACCAGCTTTTTCAATCATCAAATAATGACCACGTTTTTCAAACTTATCCATTAAGGTCATAATCAACATAATGATATTGATAACAACACCACTAAATACGTGAAAACCATGGAAGCCCGTGATCGTAAAGAAATAGTTAGTGAAGTTGGTAGAAGACTGAGTACCGTCAGCATTCAAGAAAGGATTTGCACCCCACCAAGCACCCTCAGCATGAAGATGCGTCCATTCCCAAGCTTGACAACTTAAGAAGGCAATACCGCCTAGAATTGTAAGAATAAGATTTCTAACAACTGCATTCTTATCCATCTGTTTTCCCGCATGAACCGCAAGAACCATTGTTACAGAACTGATGATTAGTATAAAAGTCATTATACTAACGAAAACTAGAGGTGCATGTACCCCCTCTGGAGCAAATGGAAAACTTTTGAATACTTCATTAGGATTAGGCCATCCATTAGAAGAGAAACGAATTGTGCCATAAGAAATTAAGAAAGCACCAAATGTGAAGGCATCGCTCATCAAGAAATACCACATCATCAATTTACCATACTCTACGTTAAAAGGGCTTTTCCCTCCACCCCACAACTTAGTTGGTGCTGCTGTAGCTGTTACTGTACTCATAAGTTAATTCTAAATTATGCCGCAAAAATATTGGCTAGTGTTGAATAAATGTAAATAAAATATATTTTTTTGTTTATTATCTTAACCAATTGAAGAAAATAAACAAATATATCCATAGGAAATCTACGAAATGCCAGTAAGTACTGATAATTTCAATAGGTAAGCTACTGTAATTTTTAACTTTACTTACATAAGCCCTGATAAAAATAATCATTAATGCTATCACACCTCCAAGTACATGTAACATGTGCAGGATAGTAATAACTCCCAAGAATGAAGTTGCAGAATTGCTCTTCGAACCAAAAAGATGGATGTTACGTGCTTCAAGGTTTGCAAAACCAGCAATTTGTAAAGTCATGAATAGCAGTCCTAACAAAGCTGTTACAGTAATCAGTGTTCTATATTGCTTCATCTCTCTCGCTTTAAAAGCCTTTAAAGCCATATTAATGGTTACACTACTTACAATAATTGTCAACGTACTATACCAAAAGACAACAGGCAAAGAATATTCCAACCAATTGGCTTGACTTTTCTTGACAATGTAGGCACTCGTCAATCCTGCAAACATCATTACGATACTCCCCATGGCTACCCACAATATAAACTTTTGTGGATGTATCCTGCCGTCTCCCTCATTACCCTTTACCGATACCATATATAATTATTTAAATTGAATTACAAATACAGTAAACTAACACTTGTAGATACTAATGTGTTTTATCTGCCAACAAACTAAGCAGTACTATAGGAAGATAAATATAACTACTAAACATTACCCTCCTAGCTGCTTTTACATTCATTTCATTGTACAACCTCACTCCCTGAACTACCATAAAAAGGTTGCATATCAACAAAATTACCATGCTAACATTACCCGCTAGATTATAGTAATGGGGTAATATTCCAACAGGAATCATCAATACACTATACATTATACCCTGAATTGCAGTGAACTTAGTAGGCCCTTTATCCGCAGGTAATAGTTTAAAACCAACGTTACTGTAATCCTTATGAGCCACCCAAGCTATTGCCCAAAAGTGAGGAAACTGCCATAAAAATTGAATTCCGAATAGAATCCAGCCGCCCATGCTAAAATCATCATTACCAGCAACCCATCCAATCAAACACGGAAAGGCACCAGGGAAAGCGCCAACTAAAACAGCAATGGAGTTGACTTTTTTAAGTGGTGTATAAACAAAGGCGTATAAAAACAAACTAAACGCAGAAAGTAATGCGGAAGAGTAGTTAAAAAAATAAGCCATCATTCCAATACCAACCAAACCAGCAATAAATGCAAAAACATAGGCCTCTCTTTCACTCATCCTTCCACTAGCCACTGGTCTTTTACTTGTTCTTGCCATCATTGAATCAGTATCTTTTTCAACAGCTTGATTAATAGCATTAGCACTACCAGTAATCAACATGCCAGCTATGAATAAGTAAATAATCAATAACCAGTTATATAAAACGATATGTGGAGCAAGTAAATAACAAATAACGCAAGAAAATACAACTGTGAAGCTGAGGGTAAACTTCATCAATTGAAAATAATCTTTCACTTTTGAAGCTAAAGAGTAAGAAAGAGAAGAAGATGTATTTATTGCAGTCATGCTTATGTAAAACTATTTAATTCTATTATTAACAATAATGCCCTGAAAATTCAGGGCATTATTGTCTTAAAAGTCTTTATTGTTAATGAACACTTTCATCAGCCCCTACAGGCGTAGTCTGACTAATAAAGTCATGTCCATCTTTACCATAATCATAAGCCCAACGATATACTTCTGGAATTTCACCAGGCCAGTTGCCGTGACCAGGTTTGATTGGAGTAGTCCATTCCAAAGTATTAGAACCCCAAGGATTAGCGGAACGCAACTTACGTCCTTTAAAAATTGAATAAAAGAAGTTTGCCAAGAAAAGTAATTGCACTGCAAACACTATCATAGCAACTGTGCTAATAAATCTATTCAAATCGCCAAATTGTTTAAAACTTTCCCAAATGCTATAGTCATAATACCTTCGTGGCATACCCGCTAAACCTTCATAGTGCATAGGCCAAAAGATTAAGTAAGCACCTGTAATAGTAATCCAAAAGTGAACATAACCCAATGTATTATTTAAGAATCTACCATACATTTTAGGAAACCAGTGGTATATACCAGCAAACATTCCAAACATACTCGCAACACCCATTACTATATGAAAGTGGGCAATTACAAAGTAAGTATCATGTAAGTGAATATCCAAAGCAGAGTTTCCTAACCAAATACCTGTCAAGCCACCAGAAATGAATAAACTAACAAACCCGATTGCAAACATCATTGCCGGAGTAAAACGAATATTACCCCTCCACAAAGTGGTTAGCCAGTTAAACACTTTAATAGCTGAAGGAACTGCAATAAGTAAAGTCAACAATACGAATATTGACCCTAAGAAAGGATTAAGACCTGTAACAAACATGTGATGCGCCCACACCAAGAATGCCAATATAGCAATAGCGAATAAAGAACCAATCATTGCCATGTAACCAAAAATTGGCTTACGTGAATTAGTACTTAAAATTTCTGATACCATTCCCATTGCAGGCAAAAGGATGATATAAACCTCAGGGTGACCTAAGAACCAGAATAAGTGTTGATAAAGAATTGCACTTCCGCCTTCATTAGGTAAAGCCCCAACACCATTTACAAATATGTCAGACAAATAGAAACTCGTTCCAAAATTTCTATCAAAAATTAACAAGATAAACCCAGAGAATAACACAGGGAAAGAAAGTACTCCTAGTACTGCAGTGAAGAACAAAGCCCAAATGGTAAGAGGCAGTCTTGTCATACTCATACCCTTAGTACGCATATTTAAGACTGTAGCTATATAATTTAAACCTCCTAATAAAGAAGAAACAACAAATAAAGCCATACTTACTATCCATAAATCCATACCTGTCTTAGAACCTGGTGAAGCATCACCTAATGCACTAAGAGGAGGATAAGCTGTCCAACCGCCACTAAAAGGACCAGTTTCAACAAATATTGAAGATAACATTACAATTCCAGCTGTGAAGAAAAACCAGAAACTTAACATGTTAAGAAATGGAGAAGCCATGTCTCTAGCACCAACTTGTAACGGAATTAAGAAGTTTGCAAAAGTTCCACTAAGTCCTGCTGTTAATACAAAGAAAACTAAGACAGTTCCGTGAGTAGTTACCAATGCATAATAAGCTTCTGGTGTAATGTGTCCTCCCTTAGCCCATTTTCCTAAAATATCTTCCAACCAAGGGAAAGTTGAATCTGGGTAGCCCAATTGAAGACGAAACAAAACACTCATCAAACCACCAAGAACAGCCCAAAACATACCTGTAATCAAAAATTGTTTAGCAATCATTTTATGATCCATGCTAAAAACATATTTTGAAATAAATGTTTCATGATGATGTCCATGTTCATCATGTGAGTGATGATGTGAATCATGTACACTTGAAATACCACTATGGAGGTCTAAAACTACTTCACTACTCATAAATTAATATTTATAATCTTTTATAACCAATTTGAACACTGGTTTAAAACTATTTAAATCTTGGTATTTTCTTTGGAAGAAATCGTCAATGAAGAATTAATAGCTACCTTCTTCGTAGAGTCAACTTTCTCATTTGCAGGGTCTTTGTCAGGGAAAGCTGTGTAATAATAAGGTTTCTGCTTAGCCATCCATTCGTCAAATTCAGCCTGAGTCACTACTTGAATAATACCTTTCATTGAATAGTGACCATTACCACACATCTGATCGCAACTAATTTCATAGGCGAAATTTGGATTTCCTGTTCTTTCCTGCATTTCCTTAGTAGTATATTTAGGAGTAAACCACATTGTAGTGGGAATACCGGGTACTGCATCCATTTTCATTCTAAACTGAGACAAACCCACATCATGAATAACATCTCTACTGCCTATTATGAACTTGCAAGGCTTATCCTTCACAATATAAACTGTTTGTTCCGTAACAATATCATCTTGACTCATTTTATCATCCCAAATTAACCCAAGACTATTTGAGGCATTGTCAATATTCTTGTAATACTTTTTGCCCAGTTCATTATCTGCACCTGGATACCTGAATATCCAACCAAACTGTTTACCAGTAACTTCTATAACTTGAGCATTCTTTGGAGCTTCGCCAGTAAATGAAAACCAGTTACGTAATCCAATTACAACAAGAACAGTTAATACAATTGCAGGTACCACAGTCCATAATAATTCAAGATTCGTATTATGAGGAAAATAAAAAACTTTCCTGTTAGGCTTTTCTTGGTACTTGTAAGCGAACCAAAATAAAAGAATCTGAGTAGCAACGAAAACGCTCCCAGTAACAGCTATTGTAACCCACAACATTGAGTCTACTTTCTCACCTTGTACACTTGCTGAACCATACCTGAACAACGTTTTTCCGAAAAATAATTCATTACAATACCAAACGCCAATTAGTCCCAAAACAAGGAAGACAACCATTAGAAAGCCATTGATTTTATTACTTTGAAGCTTACTTGTTTTTTCTCCCTTTAAGACAGCAACATATTCACTCGCCTTAGCAATTTGAAAAATTACTACGAAGAATAAAATTATTACAGCTATTACTAAATACATTGTCATACCAACTAATTTATTTAAAACTAATATTCAAAATCAAATAACAGAATTATGTATGGTGTATAATACTTTCCTTCAAAAAGGGATGGTACTTAGGAATTAAGGCTTTACTTGCTAAAGCTTTCGCAACAAACAAAATCATCAATCCTACAAAGAAGCTTAATATACCAAAATCCAACCAACCTAGTGTTACATAATCCTCACTTATACTTCCCATTACCATTTGATAAAAATCAATCCAATGACCGAACAATATCAGGACTGCCATGAAAGTTACTAGAGTGTAGTTCCTCTTTGCATCCCTCTTCATTAATATCAACAACGGACAAAGAAAATTGATTATAAGATTGAAGAAAAAGATTCCTCTGTAAGGTCCTTGAACCCTAGTCTTAAAATAAACCGTTTCTTCTGGGATATTTGCATACCATATAAGCATGTATTGAGAGAACCACAAGTAAGTCCAAAAAATTGAAAAGGCGAACATAAATTTACCCAAATCATGTAAATGCTCTTGGTTTGTGTACTCCAAATATCCTTTATTCTTCAAGTAAATTACCCAAAGGGCAATAAGACTCATACCACTTACAAATGAACTCATGAAAGTATACCAACTATACATTGTACTATACCAATGAGGAGTAATGCTCATCATCCACAACCAAGGTATTGTAGAACCAACTGTTAAACCAAACCAAGCTATGAACATAGATGCCCTCACTGTATTCTGAAAAATGAACTTTGCACCACTTACGTTGTCAAAAGCCCCTTTATCTGCTTCGTTACTTAAAATTCGCATCCTGTAACCTAGCAAACTCCACAAACCTATTGCCAATGTAGTCCAAAAAACAAAGAACTTTAAATTCAAGAAGCCAGATTTACCTTTCAATATAGGATCATTATTAACTGCATCTGTATCTAACCAATGATAAATTTGATGTTTCCCTGCAAAAGCAACATAGAGTAAAACAACCAAAGTAATAGAACCAAAAATTGGAACCATTGCTGAAATAGCTTCTGGAACCCTTCTGAAAGATTGCTGCCACCCACCCATTGCAAGCGTGGTAATACAGATAAAAAACATAGAAGCATTACAGATAAGCGTCCAGAATATAGTATTGTACATAATAGTACCAATAAATATTGCTTGCTGATGCTCATCATTGCTCATTCCACTTTTGAAAAAACCAGCTAATAAAGCAAGTGCGCCTACTGCAATCAAGGCATAAGACCATGTCTTTAATTTACTTGGGATTTCAAATTGTTCCTTTATTGATGCCATTGTATTCTGTTTAATTTTGTATTGGTAAAGCCAATATTAAATTATAAATAAATTATTTACTAACAACTGCCGTAGATACTGATTTAGCCTGCTTAGTCTTAATGTATCTAATTACCATCCATCTTTGCTTCCTGCTTAATTGTGAAGCATAACTTCCCATTAAATTTTTTCCATAAGTTACAGAATAGAACATCTGTCCTTCTGGCATACTTTCATATTTGATATCTCCAACTAAAGTAGCAGGTTTAGCAGGATAAGGTCCATCACCACCTTTATACAGGGGACCATTACCATCCAATTTAGGCCCATGACAAATACCACAGTTTACTAAGTACAACCTTTCAGCTTCCTTCAAGTCAGCTGAAGACAAACTATCAATTGGACTCTTTACTTGTTTAGCTAGAATATAGTTAGTGGTGTCCCCAGGATTGTCTTTCACAATTAAGAAAGGCATTTCTTCACCACGAGCAATTGTACCTTTAACGGGTTTGTTGTTGTAATTAATTCCTTCAGCTTCCAAAAAACTATGGTCAGCATAAGTTTCATACGCCCTACTATACGCCATATCTGGCATGTATATTTTACCAGGCTCACGACGAACATCGTCGTTACAACTAATAATGGCAGATGCCAATCCAATAAACCCAACTATGAATATATACTTCTTCATTTTATAAGTATTATGCAGCTAATTCGCTTTTATTCTCAAATGGAACCTCATCCTTATCATAACTACCCACCCACCAATCAGCTTCTGCTATTTGTAAATCTGTTTCAACTGCACCTGCCTTAGTAAGGAATGATTTTAAATCATCAGTATTTGTTTTATCGGTACACTCTATTACCATAACAAACAGGTCATCGGTTGCACGTAAATGAAAACGATGTTTCTTTACAAACGGTGCTAATTGGCACAAATAACAAAATGTAAGAACCATTCCAACAGCAGCAAACAAAACTGTTAATTCGAAAGTAATTGGAATCCAAGCTGGCAATGCAAAATGTGGCTTGCCCCCAATATTTAAAGGCCAGTCTTTTGTAAAAATCCAACTAATGCAACTTAAAGCAGTAGTCGTTCCTGTAATTCCATAGATAAATCCTGCTGTGTGCAAACTAGTTTCCCTTAATCCCATCGCATGATCTAAACCGTGAACAGGGAAAGGGGTATATATGTCATGAATCTTGTAACCAACAGTCCTAACCTTCTTCACAGCCGGAAACAATAAGTCTTCATCATCAAAACATCCAACTACAAATTTCTTTTTTGCCATATATTTTTATTAACTCAAATTATAAAAATTCGAACAATTAATTAAAACTTACCCTGCCCCTTGATTTTCTACTATCGTATGACCATGACCGCTGTGTGCAAATACTTCTGCAGGAACATGCTCTAGATGCCCCATTTTAGCCTTATAATTTTCGCCAGTAGTTTTCAAAACAAATTTAATCTCAGCAACTGCTATTACAGGGAAATACTTAGCAAAAAGGAAGAAACATGTAAAGAACAATCCAAAAGTTCCAGTGTAGAATCCTATTTCATAAATAGTTGGACTGTAATAAACGCTCCAAGAGGATGGTAAGTAATCACGATACAATGATGTAACTATAATTACAAAACGTTCAAACCACATACCGATATTTACAATTACACTCATAAAGAAAGTAACATAAACATTCCTTCTCATTTTTCTGAACCAGAATATTTGTGGGCTTAATACATTACAAGCCATCATACCCCAATAACTCCAACCATAAGGGCTGAATAAGTAGGCCCGGCTGTACCAAAATGTATAACCCTCATATTTATTCTGACTATACCAACCCATAAATAACTCAGTCAAATAAGCAATACCTACAACAGAACCAGTGAGAACTATCACTTTATTCATTGCCTCTATGTGACCCAATGTAATATAATCTTCCAAAGCAAATACCTTTCTTACAATAAGAAGTAGGGATTGAACCATTGCAAAACCAGAAAATATAGCTCCAGCAACAAAGTATGGAGGAAAGATTGTTGTATGCCAACCGGGTATAACTGAAGTAGCAAAGTCAAAAGATACTATCGTGTGTACTGATAATACAAGAGGTGTAGATAATCCAGCTAATACAAGAGAAAGGCTCTCATGTCTTTGCCAATGCTTAGCACTTCCAGACCATCCGAATGCAGCAGTACCGTATAATTTCTTACGCAATTTGGTTTTAGCACGATCCCTTACAGTTGCAAAATCTGGCAATAAGCCACTATACCAAAATAACAAGGATACTGTAAAGTAAGTAGAGATTGCGAATACATCCCAAAGTAGCGGAGAGTTGAAGTTAACCCACAAAGGCCCACGGCTATTTGGGTAAGGCAAACAAAAGAATGCCATCCATACACGACCCATGTGAAATATAGGGAACTGACCAGCACACATTACCGCAAAGATTGTCATTGCCTCTGCCGCACGGTTTACGCCCGTTCTCCAACCTTGCCTGAAAAGCAATAAAACCGCAGATATCAAAGTACCAGCGTGACCAATACCTACCCACCATACGAAGTTGGTGATATCCCAACCCCATCCGATAGTTTTATTCAAGTTCCACTGTCCGATACCGTAAGTAACTTCCCTATAAACACTATACACCCCAAACATTAGGAGCGATACAGCAATATAAAAGCCAATATACCACAATTTCGAAGGCTTAACTTCGATTGGACGTATAATATCCTCTGTTATCTGATGGTAATCTTTGTTCCCACTAACAAGAGGCTCTCTAAGCTGTGATTCGTACTTCAGATGCATTTGTATCTATTATTTTTCAGTTTAGGAATAAATTCCTTTTCTTATTATTTATAAACTAAGACCTACTAAGCTTCTTTTTTCTCCTCTTCCTCGATATTTCTAACCTTAGCCAAATATGTTACGTTTGGAAGAACGTGTAATTGTTCCAATGATAAGAACAAACGATTAGGATTATCCTTTCTTATTGAAGTTATATTGCTCTTTTTGTCGTTTGCATTACCAAATACTATTGCATTTGTAGGGCAAGCTTGTTGACAAGCAACTTTAATATCAGAATCTTCCAAAGGCCTGCTTTCTTTTTTTGCAGACAACTTAGACGCTTGCAACCTTTGAACACAGAAAGAACATTTTTCTATGACACCTCTTGAACGAACCGTAACATCTGGATTTAGAACCATCCTTGTCAAGTCGTCATTCATATCCATTGTAACATCGCTGATAATACCTTTCTGGTTGTCAGGGAAACTATCTGCTCCTGTGTAATCAGCCCAGTTGAAACGTCTTACTTTATAAGGACAGTTGTTAGCACAATATCTTGTACCGATACAACGGTTATAAGTCATTTGGTTTAACCCTTCACTACTGTGGTTGGTAGCCGCAACTGGACAAACATTCTCACAAGGAGCATTGTCACAATGCTGGCACATCAATGGTTGGAAGACAACCTTTGGATTTTCTAAATCAGATCCACTGTAGTATCTATCAATACGCAACCATTGCATTTCGTGACCACGTAATACCTCAGGTTTACCAACAACAGGGACATTATTCTCAGCAGAACAAGCAACAACACAAGCTCCACAACCGGTACAAGTATTCAAATCAACACTCATCCCCCATTTGATACCTGGGCGATCATTCATTGAATTTGGATAGATAGTACCATTAGCCTGATAGTTTGCTAATCCTCCATAAGGCTTAACTTCTGCTTCCCTATCCTCTAGTATCTCAGTAGGTTTAGCCTTGTATTCAGCTAAAGTAAGTTCTTTCATTACTTCGGTACGGTTACCTTGGGCTGTATTATATATATTATGTGTCTGTGTAAGGGCAACTGGATATTTATCTCCTGTATCTGCTAAAGCTACATCAGTTACAGAAAATGATACAGTACCGTTTATAAGCTTTCCAAATGGAAAAGCATTTGCACCAACTGGAATTCCTGCTACTTCATTGAATACTGACTTGCCTAATTCTTTAACCCGTCCGTAACCTAAAGCAATACCTACAGTTTTAGAATGTGTACCAGGAATAATCAGCACAGGAAGCTTTACAGCTATACCGTTTGCTTTTATTTCAACAACGTGCTTAGGAGGTTTAACTTCATAAGCATCTGCTTGACCATTATTAGTCAAATCAATCTTCAATAATTCCTTAGCCAAAGCAGGAGAAACTATCAAATAGTTGTCCCAAGTTGCTTTCGTAACAGGATCTGGCATTTCTTGTAACCATGGGTTAGAAGTACCTTCTCCAGCACCGATTGCAACTTTTTGATAAAGATATAATTCGGTTGTTGTTACTTTTTTATATGCAGCTATTTCTGATGTTGCAGCAGCTACACTTAAGCTACTGAAAGAAGCAGACGCAGTAGCAACAGTTGTTGGATTGATAACCCCATCTTGCAATGCTTTGTCCCAAGCAGTTTCGCCACCTATTTTAGCTGACCAGTATTGTTTTACAAAAGATAAATAATCAACAGTTGAGTCTGACCATTTCAACAAACTATCCTGCCATTGACGAGTTTTGAACAATGGATAAATAGTAGGTTGTTGCAAAGAGTAGTAACCTGTCTTGATTTCAGCATCACCCCAACTCTCTAAATAATGATTGCTTGGAACAACATATTTAACCAATTGAGTTGTTTCATCAGCTTTACCACTGAAAGAAACAGTCAACTTTACTTTCTTTAATCCGTCAACAAACTTCTTGCTATCAAACCAAGAATAAGAAGGGTTAGCTCCAAATATCAATAAACCACCCACGCTACCAGCATTCATATCATCAACCAACTTAGCGAAGTCAGTATCAATACCAGCTTTCGTATTGTAAGTCGCAGACCAATCTATTGTTTTGCCACCAGCTTGCAGAGCTTCGTTGATAGCATTGATTATAATTTGTACATTCTTATCGTTGCTACCAGAAACAACCAATGCTTCTCCTTTCTTAGCTACCAAAGCCTTAGCAGCTTTCTCGATTCCTGCTTTCAATTTAGCATCATCGATTCCACTGATAGATTGACCATTTACAGCTGCCAACAAAGCAACTGCAATAGCACCCGTTTCAGAAGGACGATGCAAGAAACGCTCATCGGCATTGCTACCTGTTAAACTTGCAACACTTTCAAAATGAATGTGCTTGCTCATTTCAGGATTCTTTTCATTAATCTTCTTACCAGTAGCATATTGTTTAGCAAATTCGATAGGACTAATCCAAGTACCTAAGAAATCAGCAGAGAGACTTACGATAACTTTTGCATTGTCAAAACGGTAAGTAGGGATAGCCCTTTTACCGTAGGTAGCTTCATTGGCCAATAAGATACCGCTGTAAGAAACCGCATCATAAACTACGTGTTTAGCTGTAGGATGCTTTGCAATGAATTGAGCAATTACTTCTTTAGTAGTAGGAGAAACTATGGTGCTAGTCAATATAACAATTGGTGCAGAACCCAAATCAGCAATTGCAGCAGCAACAGCCTTATCTACTTGCTCGAAAGAAGCTTCGTTGTTATCTATTAGAGGGAAACGTAAACGTGCAGTATCATATAAATCCAAGACAGAAGCCTGAACCCTTGCAGAAGTACCACCCTTAGTGATTGAGCTTAAATCATTTCCTTCAATCTTGATTGGACGACCATCCCTAACTTTAGCAAGTACACTTACCGCATCGCCATCTTGTACATAAGTCGTAGCATAGTACATAGAATTACCAGGAACAACATCTTCTGGCTTGTTGGCAAAAGGAATTGCTTTTGTAAATGGAATCTCACAACTTGCAGCTATTGTAGCAGCAGCAGTGCTGAATCCAAGATATTTCAAGAAATCCCTGCGTGGGTGTTTCGCTTCCAAAAAACCTTTATCATCAGCTTCAAAAGGTAATTGCTCTTGAAACTCATCATTTACCGATTGCTTGTAAGCATCAGAATTATTTAATTCCCCAAAACTTTGCCAATGCTGTTTACTCATAAGTATGATAATGTGCAGGTTGCTATTATTTCCAAAAATC
>Ga0164296_1001420_pt1 | contig 25448 bp, 23 predicted proteins | sample GEODES057metaG_FD_113533 | JGI IMG/M metagenome (GOLD analysis project Ga0164296, IMG submission 113533) | Dystrophic lake water microbial communities from Trout Bog Lake, Wisconsin, USA - GEODES057 metaG | ecosystem: Environmental > Aquatic > Freshwater > Lake | place: USA: Trout Bog Lake...
AGCGAACCAATTGGATGCGGGAAGCGAGGCTTGCCGTGGTTGATGCGTCATTCATCAGGCGGCCTCATCCTTCAACAAATAGCCGGATACAACATGGCGGCGGTTAAGCCATTTTTGGGTGACCTTTTGCACGTCGTCAGCGGTGACAGCATCAATCGCATCGGGCCAATCGGTCACGTCTTTGAGGCTTGAGCCTGTAGCGAGTGCGGAACCATACATCCGCGCCAGCGAGGATTGACTGTCTTGCGCGTAAACCGTGTCGGCAATCAAACGCGTTTTGGCGCGGCGCAATTCATGGTCTTCAACGCCATGCTGCACAATATCCGCCAAGACGTTTTCGATCGCTTCTTCGAGCGCTTCCAACGTGCCATCGGGATGGGGCAAGGCGTAGAGCATCAAACGCGAGCGATCAACGGCGGTGCTTTGATACCACGCACCTGCAGCGACGGCAATTTTTTGGTCCATCACGAGTTTGCGATGCAGCCTGCCTGTGCCATGAGCCGACAAGATTTGAACGAGAACTTCAAGCGCTTCAGCTTCGCCTTTCTCGGCCGTTTTATAGCTTGGAACGACCCATGCCAGTTGCACCGAAGGTTGCTCGACCTTTGGATCAGTCAACACAACACGACGCGCGGCGCGAGCATCGGGCTCGCGGGGGCGCTGACGCTCCGGCTTTTGGCCGCGTGCCGGGATGCGGCCATAGGTCTCTTCTGCAAGGCGGACAACTTCCGTTTCAGTTACATCGCCGGCGACCACAAGAATAGCGTTTTCAGGCGTATAAAAACGGCGATAATAAGCGAGCGCGTCTTCACGATTGAGGCCTTCGATTTCATGCATGAAACCGATGATCGGCTTGCCATAGGGATGATGCGTGAACAGCGTTGAGGCGAGTGACTCGCCAAGCTGCGCCGATGGATCAGTATCAGTGCGCATGCGGCGCTCTTCGATTACCACATCACGTTCCGGATCGACGACATCATCAGAGAGCACGAGGCCTGTCATGCGATCGGCCTCAAACTCCATCATGGTTTTGAGGTGTTCGCGCGAGACGCGTTGGAAATAGGCGGTGTAATCATAGGAGGTAAACGCATTTTCTTGCCCGCCCAAGGCGGTAACCACATCGGAAAATTTGCCTTGCGGATGTTTGTCCGTTCCCTTGAACATCAAATGTTCGAGAAAATGCGCAATGCCGGATTTGCCAACCGGATCATCCGCCGAACCATTGCGATACCAGACCATATGCGTGACCACGGGCGTGCGGTGGTCGGGAATGACGACAACATCGAGCCCGTTATGGAGAGTAACATGGGCGATATCGGGCCCTTTATGCGAATGCGGCTCGGTGGTCATGCTGATTTACCTGATGGTGGAAAAAAGACTACGCAGAAAAACGATTACTGCCAGAACTGGTACCAAGGCTTGTCTTTGCCCGTTGCCGCTTTGGTTGCCGCTTCGATTTCAGGCGTGATTTTAGCCTTTTGCTTCATGGCGGCTGGCGGTTCGGTTAAAGCGTGTTTTGGATCTTTTGGTGCAATATTTTGATTGATGAGGTCGGCGAAAGCGGTGCCGGGGACATATTCTTCTTCTTCCTTGGCTTTCTTCTTCGCTAAATCGGGGTCTTTCACCCAATTCGGATCGCCCAGTTCGGAGGTCTTTTTAGGCTTCGGCAATTTGGTTGAAGGCGGCACAACCAACGGCGCGCGCTCGGGGACTTTGTTGACGCTTTCGTCCGGTCCAAGGCCTAGAAAATTAAAGACCCCTTCGGTGATGCCATCAGCTCGCGCAGGAACACTGACCAACAGGCCGGACATAAGCACAGCCGCCAAAGCGTAGCGGGGAAGCGTTGAAGCGAAGGAGTTCATTTGTCTCATCACAACGGATCCTTTGAGGAGGGGGATGTAACCTGTTGGCCATTACCTAACCATGAATCGTACAAAAGCAAGGCAACGCCCAAAACGATGGCAGCATCGGCGACATTAAAGACGTACCAACGCCATTCTGCCCAATGAAGCAGAACAAAATCGACAACGGCACCCCGGAAGATCCGATCAATGCCATTGCCGATAGCGCCGCCGGCGATCAGGCCGATGGCAAAAGCGGGCAGCAGGCGCAGGCTGTGCCAGAGCCAAATGCCAAAGCCAATGGCCGCGCCCAAGGCGAGAAGAATGAGAAAATAACGCCCTAAATCGGCATTTTGCTGGAATAATCCGTAAGAAATGCCGCGATTCCAGACCAAAACGAGATCCACCATCGGGGAAAGCGCCACGGGCTCCGCATGCTCAAGATCAAGCGCGTTGAGCACGTAAAACTTCGTCGCCTGATCCGCGATAAGGACGGCAAGCGCTGCGTTGAGGCCTAGAGAGCGGGCCCTAGATTTATCCATTCAGCTTTTCCCATTCCCGCATCGCCTGCGCATCGCGCGGGGTGATATCGGGGAAGTCTTTGTCCGCTGTTGCTGGATCGAAATAGCGCCATGAGCGGGCGCATTTGATGCCTGAGGCTTTTTCGCTTGTGACGGCGACACCGTGCACATCGTCCAAACGGAAAGCATCAGCGGGGGCTTCGCCTGCTATGATGGTGATGGCGGAGGTAATGCAGATATCGGCGAAATCGACGCTTTCGATCAGGTAAGCCAAATCCTGATCCGCGATGTAAACCTTGGGCGCTGCTTCAAGCGACGAGCCGATGCGTTTTTGCGCGCGTTCGATTTCCAAGGCGCCTGTTACCACACGACGGACTTTGCGAATGGTCGACCAGCGCGCGGCGAGCGCTTCGTCCTGCCATTCACTCGGAATATGCGGGAAGGTTTCGAGATGCACGGATTCAGCATCCGGATAGCGCGAGAGCCAAGACTCTTCCGATGTGAAGACGAGGATAGGGGCCAACCAAAGTGTCACTGCGCGGAAGATTTCCTCAATGCAGGTGAGGGCCGAGCGCCGCGCCATGCTTGATTGCGGATCGCAATAAAGCGTGTCTTTGCGGATATCGAAATAGAAGGCCGATAGCTCGGTGTTTAGAAAGGCCGATAGCTCGGTGATCACCTTGCGATAATCATAGGTCTCATAGGCCTTGCTGATGATGGGGGCGAGTTCGCTCAAGCGATGCAGCATCAAGCGCTCAAGCTCTGGCATATCGGCGGGCTTTACCCGATGGGCCGCGTCGTAATGCGCGAGCGTGCCGAGCATCCAACGCAGCGTGTTGCGGAGTTTGCGGTAGGTTTCGACAAAGGTTTTTAAAATTTCAGGCCCGATGCGCAGATCGTCGGAATAATCGGCGGCAGCAACCCAAAGGCGCAAAATATCGGCGCCGGAATCTTTGATGATGTCTTGCGGTGCCGTGACATTGCCCAAGGATTTGGACATCTTCTGACCCTTCTCATCCAGCACGAAACCGTGGGTGAGAACGACATCAAAGGGAGCGCGACCGCGTGTGCCGCAGCTCTCTAAAAGCGACGATTGGAACCAGCCGCGATGTTGGTCGGAGCCTTCCAAATACATCACGCGGTCTTGGCCGCCATCGACGATGCGTTTAATGCCCGCAAGCGTCGGGAAATGCGCGGGTGTATTGAGCACGTAGGAATGGGTGGAGCCGGAATCAAACCACACATCGAGCACGTCCATCACCATGTCGTAGTGGTCGGGATTGTGGCCGAATGGTTTTAGGAAACGCTCTTTGGCACCATCTGCAAACCAAGCATCTCCGCCATCCACTTCGAAGGCCGCTGCAATGGCTTCATCGACCTTTGCATCGCGCAGGAGTTCTTTCGTTTCCTTGTGCACAAATACGGCAATTGGCACGCCCCAGGCGCGTTGGCGCGACATGACCCAATCGGGTTTGTTCTCAATCATGCCCGTGATGCGGTTTTCGCCTGTGGCGGGCACCCATTCGGTTTGTTTGATGGCATTGAAGGCCGTGGCGCGTAGCGACTTGTTGCCGAGCTCGACCGCGGGTTTATCCATCGCAATGAACCATTGCGGTGTGTTGCGGAAAATGACCGGCTTTTTTGAGCGCCATGAATGCGGGTATTGGTGCTTTAAGCGACCGCGCGCGACAAGATTGCCGTGATCGATGAGCGCTTTGATAACCGATTCATTCGCATCGCCCTTGTCACCCTTCTCGGTGATGACGCGCTTGCCTTCAAAGCCCGGGGCTTCCTTGGTGTAGACGCTGTCATCATCAATGGTGAAGGGGATACGCGTGTCGATGCCGCGCTCGGTCAGCTGGCGGCCATTCGCCATCCAGATTTCAAAGTCTTCACGACCATGCGAAGGGGCGGTGTGGACGAAGCCTGTACCTGCATCATCCGTGACGTGATCGCCGTCGAGGAGGGGCACTTGGAAATCATAGCCGAGATGGGCGAGCGGATGGGCGCAAACCATGGTCTCGAACGCATCGGCTGGAATATCTGAGATATGAGCGAGTGTGATTTTAGACGAGCCTGCAACGGCTTCCGCAAGCTTGTTGGCGAGGATGTATTTTTCGCCGACCTTAGGCCCGAAGTCGCGCTCATTCGCTGTCACTTCGTAGAGGCCGTAAGAAATTTTATGCGAATAGGAGATCGCGCGATTTCCGGGCAGCGTCCACGGTGTTGTTGTCCAGATGACGACGGACGCAAATCCGGAGTGAGCACCTGTCGTGATCGGAAACTTCACCCAAACCATATCGCTCGTATGATCGTGATACTCGATCTCCGCTTCAGCCAGCGCCGTCTTTTCAACCACCGACCACATCACCGGCTTCGAGCCGCGATAGAGCAGGCCGTTGTCTTTGAACTTCATGATCTCGCGCGCGATTTGCGCTTCGGCGTGATAGGCCATCGTCGAGTAGGGATGATCCCAATCGCCCGTGATGCCCAAGCGCTTGAATTCCTCGCGCTGCACCGAGAGCCAATGCTCGGCGAAATTGCGGCATTCTTTGCGGAATTCGATGACGGGGACTTCGTCCTTGTTTTTGCCCTTAGCGCGGTATTGCTCTTCGATTTTCCATTCGATCGGCAGGCCGTGGCAATCCCAACCGGGGACGTAGTTGGAGTCAAAGCCGAGCATTTGCTGGCTGCGGGTGACGAGATCCTTCAGCACCTTGTTGAGCGCATGGCCGATATGGATATTGCCGTTGGCGTAGGGAGGGCCATCATGCAGCACAAAGCGCGGGCGACCGGTGGAGGTTTCGCGCAAGCGCTTGTAAAGGTCGATTTTGTTCCAGCGCGCCATCAGCTCCGGCTCGCGTTGCGGCAGGCCTGCGCGCATCGGAAATTCCGTCTGCGGGAGAAAAAGGGTTTCGGAATAATCGCGCTTTTGGGCGTTATCGGTCATGGCTTTGGGCTACTCACGGGCAGGCATCAGAGAAAAGGAGACCAGCCGAATAGCGCATTCTGGTTTAAGAAGCCATAATCTGATGAAGAAAACCTCAAATCGGGAGGAGGCTCTGGGTGTCGACCTCAATCAGGGCTGCCAAAATGGCCTTGGCCTCGGCGGCATCGCGGTGCATTTGCTCGATCAAGGCCTCGACGCTATCAAATTTCAGCTCGCCGCGCTGGCGTTTGACACATTCGACGGTGATCGTTTTGCCGTAGAGATCGCCTGAAAAATCCATGAGCCAGATTTCGAACAAAGGCGCGCCATTATCGAAAGTCGGGCGGCGACCGAAGCTTGCGACCCCGTCAAATACCTTGCCATCGACCTCGACCCGGACGGCATAAATGCCCTCCATCAGGCCATTTTCGGGGGGCAAACGCAGGTTTGCTGTCGGAAAACCCAGCGTTCGGCCGATTTTCTCGCCATGGCGGACTTCCGCTTGAAAGAGATAGCGGTAGCCCAACAAATGGTTGGCGTGCGGCAGATCGCCCTCCGTTAAGGCGGTGCGGATCGCGGTTGAGGAAACCGGCTCGTCAAAGGCGGTGAGTGGCGGCACGATGACGGCGGCGCGGCCCTTTGCTGTCGCGCGTTCGGCTATAAAATCGGGAGAGCCCTGTCGGCCTTTGCCAAAGTGAAAATCATGACCAATGGCGACGCCTGCTGCATCCATTGAGCCAAAAAGCGTCTTTTCAACGAATTCTTCTGCCGTGGTTGCGGCCATTGCGGCGTCAAAGGTGAGAATGATGAGGCCATCAACGCCCCAATGGTTCAAAATGGCGGCCTTTAAAGGGTCCGGCGTCAGGCGAAACACGGGTTCGTTGGGGCGGAAATAGCTTCTGGGGTGCGGATCGAAGGTTAAAACCGCCAGCGGCCGCCCCAATTTTGATGCCAATGCACGTCCGGCCTCGATAACCGCACGGTGGCCGCGATGCAGGCCGTCGAAATTGCCAATCACCACGACCGGACGCGCGATAGCGGCAGGCAACGCGCCATCTCCCCGCCAAACGGTCAATCGGGAGGTTTTTAAGCCATTGGTAGAGGCGGAATTAGACATGGGAACCAGTGGTCGAACATTTCAATTGATAATCGCGGCGGACGGTGGCGTCTGAGAAGCCGCGGGTCAAGGGGCTCGCGCATGTTTCTTTGGTATGGGCATTGATAGAATTTGAATGAAAGCCATGGCGCTTGGTTTACCGCTCTCGGTCTACAGGATCATTTCTGTATCCGATAAAGGAGCAATGACATGTTGCGATTAGATCCAACTTTCTCGGTATTGATTCTCGATCCCAAAGAGAAGGCTACCCCCGTCTTAAAGCGCATGTTGGGTGAAATTGGTATTGTGCAAATTGAAAGTGTTTCGAATCCGGTTGATGGCCTTGCACGGTTGCGCGAGGTTAAGCCGGACCTTTTGTTGACCGACTGGCAGATGGAACCAATGGGTGGCGGCGAATTCCTACGTACTATGCGGAGTGATCCGACACTTGCCGAAATGCCCGTTCTTGTCGTGACCGCCGACCCTGAGCCAAAACTATTTTTCGAAGCGATGGATGCGGGCGTTAATGCCTATGCTATCGCGCCTTTTTCAACGCAGGTTTTAGCGTCGAAATTGGAAGCGATTAAATTTAACCGCTAGGCTACCAGTCTAACGTATCAATTGCATGGGTTGGCTTGAAAGCGGAACGCTCTATAAACGCCGCAAAGCTGCCATCGTTAAGAGCTCCTTGATCGAGCCCCAATTCATGCATGTGGATGCCGCGCAGCACAAAAAGTGAATCGCAACCCATGCCGTTTGCACCTGCGACATCGGTACGAATGGCATCACCCACCATGAGCGTACGCGACAGATCAGGCTCGCGTTTTAAGAGCGAAGCGGCAACATTGAGTGCTGCTTTATAGATGGGTCGGTAGGGCTTGCCGGAATAGAGCGTTTCGCCGCCTGCTGTTTCATACAATCCCGCGATCGCGCCCGCGCAGTAAATTAAATCGCCACCACGTTCGACGAGAATATCGGGGTTGGCGCATAGGAAGGGGAGATTGAGCTCACGCGCTTTGGCAATAAAATCGCGATAATCATCGGGCGTTTCGGTGGCGTCATCAAAAAGCCCGGTGCAGACGATCACATCGGCTGTTTCGAGTTCGGTTGCTGTGATGGGTAGGCCTTGAAATAAGCCGCCATCTCGTTGCGGTCCGAGCCAATAATAATTTTTCCATGTACCCTCGGACAGCATCGAGCGCGTCACATCGCCGGATGTTACAATGCCATCATAAGCGGAACGCGCGACTCCCATGCCATCAAGGAGTCCTACGACATCCAGCGCGGGACGGGGCGCATTGGACACGAGAATGACTTTGCCGCCTTGTTCACGGTATCGGGTGAGGGCCTCGCTTGCCGAGGCATAGGCTTTCAAGCCATTGTGAAGGACACCCCAAATGTCGCATAAAATCACGTCATATTGCGTGGCGATTGAAGAAATTCCGCCAAGAATGACAGGTCTTTGGGAAGTATTGGTCATGGTCCAACCGCCGCTGCTGCTCGAATGAGGGTTAGGCGGCTATCGGCCGGACACGCTTGGCTGTCAAGCCGACATGCGCCGTAATCTCGCTTTTAGCGGTTCAGGTTCGAGTTGGATGGGTTCATTCCGAGCGATATTGGCTTCTTGAACGCGGGGTAATCGAGGCGATGGACGTGTTGGTTCTGGCCGCATCTTGACGACCCGTGGACGATGATCAGGTTCAGATGACCGCAAGATCAGATTAATGCCTAAGGAACGGATCGCCCGAAGTTCCATATCCGTCGTGAGGTGAGAAATGCCGAGGTCGATATCGTGCCGATCGAGCAGGTGAACGAGATCCACCGGATCAATGTCGCTTTGTATTTTACCTTCTCGTGCGGCCAGAATAATAGAAGCGGGTGCCAATAAAAGCGACACACCGCGGCTTTGCAGAATAAAGGGATCAATGCGGATATCGTTTTTAAGCTCGAATGCAAAGCGACATCCGGCCTTTAGGAGGCTGCGCATTGTTTGGCCAGCCGTTCCAGCATCGAGAAACAGGGCGTCTTCGTTCAATAAAAAGCAAAGGCGCTTGGCAATAGCAGGGCGGCGGCCGAGCAAATCGGCAATTTCGACGCCAGCTATAGCGTCATCCAGTGTTTCAATCGTCAACGGGCATACGAGGACAGGGCTATCTGCCGCCATTGCCAGTTGGGTCGCGATTTCAAAGGCATGGGCAAAGCGCACGCGGTCAAACAGTTGAATAAGCGATGAGCCAAGTTTTTGGGCGCGCAACGCCGCTTCGTCCATCGGATTTGGGAGTTGATAGTCTAAATGCGCTTGGAGAACACGATAGGCGGGGCGGGCGGTTGGCAAGGCTACGATATCTTGCGTCTTGGTGACCAGCCGTCCGGACTGTAGACTTTCACGAATAACGGCCTCAATGCGCTTTTGTTGAAGCGGGTTGAGCGATGGCGCCTGAAAGGGATTAGGCTCCACAGGCGTCTGGACCTGCGGGCGCTGGTTGTGTTGGTCAATGACGTCAGCCAATAATTGGATCGTATGAACGAGAGGTTCCATTTGCCGCGTGACTTGGGCTTGGATCACGCTGTCCATGGAGGATAGGCGGGTTTCAACGCCCTTTACGGTTCCTTCGACGGCAGCCAAACGGCGCAGCAAAGGATCCAATAGGTCGGGGCGTATTTCTGTCCGTGCCGCATGGGCCTCATTGCGTTGTTTGGCGACAATATAGGCCGCCAATGATGAAACGGCGAGAAAGGCTGATGAAACAATAACCGAAGCCGATAGCGAGAAGACACCAAGACCCGTGATGAAAATCGCCGCAAAAACCAGGCTGATAAGCGTATTTTCAGATGGCCTTGAAAGGAAAGGTAGGTTTAATTTCATTCCGTGCCTTGCACATCATCAATGAGATGCCATTATAAAAGTAGAAATTTTCGACTGAAATTTAAGTGATTCGTTGGCTCAAGATAGCGTAACGTAAACTAAAACGCACCTATGTTGGCTTTTGAGGATGTAGAATGTCCAATTTACCTGAAAAAATTGTCTTGAATGTCGAGGGCATGACATGCGGGGGCTGTGTTGAAGCGGTTAAACGGGTGATCCGTAAGGTCGATCCAGCCTCGGCGGTCGAGATTGATTTAAGTTCAGGCCGGGTTGAAGCCGTAACGATCATATCCGCTCAGGATTTGGCGCAGGCAGTTTCAAAATCCGGCTACACCGCGCATCCTGCAGCATAGGTTGCTTTGCATTATTCAACGCCAAATAGTTCAGCTTGGAGCCTGTCGGCGCGCCCTGTAAGGCCGGCAGCACGGAGCCGCTTTGCTTGTGATTGCGCGATAACCGGATCATAGGGGTTTAGATCAACCGCCATATCGCCAAGCCTTAAGGCTAAACCGGGATTATTTGCATCGACAAGTTCGCTCAAGACATGCATGGCGCGAACATTATGGGGGTCTAACGCAAGGGCCAATTGCGCTTCCTTTTCTGCGACGGCTTGATCACCCTGTTTTTCCAATCGTCTGAGATCTGCCGAAAGAGCCAGCAGCATGGAACTGTTTGAGGCTTGCTTCAGCATCTCATCAAGGCACGTCCGTGCGGTGGTGATAAGAGTTGCGTCTTGACTGCGGATGGCTGCATTCGTGATGGAAAGACAGGTACGCGGATTGATTGGTTTAGCGAGCTCATCGATGCGTCCAGGCAAGGGATCGGTTATGACAACTCCGTCGCGACCGCCAATTAACATGGCAATTTTTTTTGCTAATTCCTGTGTGGCATCTTCATTCTTTGGCAGCGTGATCGTTCGAACGAAAGCAGTCCGATGAGAGGCTGTATGGATCAAGCGGATATCGATCTGATCGGGTTTACCGGATTTGGCGCGCCCATCGAGTTGATATAGATCGTCGGAGATTTGATCGACCATCGCCGTCTCGTCAAAAACCATCATGCCGTCGAAGTGTGAAAGCACATCGCCTATTTCATGCATGAGATTATTTGCGGTTAAATCGGTTGAAACCGAAAAGGCCGCCAGACGAGGTTTCCAATTGGCTTGCTTTGGTGCGGCGTTTGGTTTTGGTGTGCTTGGCAACGAACGTGTTGCGGGTTCGCTGTTTGTCGCGCTCGTTGCCGTGCTCGACGTTTCCGAAAGGAAGTTAAATGGGCCTCTCCAAACGATTGTTGCGACAGCCGTCGTAGTAAGTAAGGCAAAAATGATCATAATGGGTATTTTAATATTAAGCGGACGCCTTTCGCGTTGGGCGTGATCAGGCCTATGTGGCCGGGCAGGTGCCGTCCCGCTCTCGGATTTATTAAAGGTTACGGAATATCCGCCACGGGGCATATTGATTTTAAGACCATCATCGGCCCCGTCATTTGCGTAATAGCGATCAATGGCTCGCCTTAAGCGCGTGGCTTCTACCCGAACAATCGGATCGTTTTGCGGGTCAAAGGATGGGGGGCGGCTTAAGACTTCTGTTGCGATCGTATAGGCTTTAAGCGCCGGGCCTTGGCCATCGAGCGTGCGGTGAACCGAGAAGGTCAAAAACGAAGCAAGCTGGGGCGAGGCGGCAAATTCCTCAGACGCGAGTATCTTGTCGAGTGCCGCTAAGGCTTCCGTCTTTTCGACCTTTTCGGGTTCGAGTTCGTGCATTCTCCGTCTTCCTGCGGCCCATATCAGCGTCCCCCTCTCATTTTCTTAACGTAAACAACGGGGTTTATCGTCAAGAGAGGATGGAGGACTTCCCGCGCCCGGCAAGCGCTGATAGGATGGCTACGCGCCGAAAAGACTACACATTACACAACACACACAAATTTTAAGAAGAGGTACACCATGTCGTTAGCATTTGATCAATCCGCCCGCCACGATGCGGTTCCGAATGATTTAGAGGCTTGGTGGTTACCTTTTACTGCAAATCGTGCCTTTAAGAAAAACCCGAGAATGATTTCTGGTGCGAAAGACATGTATTATTTGACGCCGGAAGGCAAGAAAATCATGGATAGCGCTGCGGGACTTTGGTGCTGTAATGCGGGGCACAACCGTGAATCTATTGTTCATGCTATCCAAAAGCAGGCAGCAGATCTTGATTTCTCTCCTTCTTTTAACTTCGGACACCCTACTGCCTTTGCGTTAGCCGCGCGCATTGCGGCGATGGCGCCTGAGACGCTCGATCATGTGTTTTTCTGTAATTCCGGGTCTGAAGCGGTCGATACAGCGCTGAAAATGGCGCTTGCTTATTGGAATGTGCGGGGAATGGGTTCAAAAACCCGTCTTATCGGACGGGAACGCGGCTATCACGGCGTTGGCTTCGGCGGGATCTCGGTTGGCGGTATCGTCAATAACCGGAAATTCTTCGGTGGCTTGCTGACCGGCGTTGACCATATGCCCCACACCTATAACCGGAAAGAGCAGGCCTTCACCAAGGGCGAGCCTGAATGGGGCGCGCATTTGGCGGATGATCTGGAGCGAATCATTACCTTGCATGATGCATCGACCATTGCGGCCGTGATTGTGGAGCCTATGGCAGGGTCAACCGGCGTGTTACCGCCGCCAAAGGGCTATCTGAAGCGCCTGCGCGAAATCTGCACCAAGCACGATATTTTGCTGATCTTCGATGAGGTGATCTCGGGTTTTGGTCGTCTTGGACATGCCTTTGCTGCGGAACGTTTTGGCGTAACGCCTGATTTTATCTGCTTTGCCAAGGCCGTGAATTCCGGCACCGTGCCGATGGGTGGTGTGATTGCCAGCAAGCAAGTTCACGATGCCTTTATGAAGGGTCCTGACCACGCCATCGAACTGTTCCATGGCTATACCTATTCCGGCCACCCGCTGGCTGCAGCGGCAGCCCTTGCAACGCTTGATCTTTATCGCGAAGAAGATCTGTTTGAAAAGACCAGAAAGCGTGAGCAGGCCTGGATGGATGCGTTGATGTCGACGCTTCAACCTTTGCCGAATGTCGTGGATATTCGGACGATTGGTTTGGTTGCCGCGATTGATCTTGCGCCGCACCCCGATGGTGTTGGCAAACGCGCTTATGACGCCATGGATAAAGGCTTCCGCGATCATGGCATCATGATCCGCATTACGGCCGATACGCTTGCGCTGACGCCGCCTCTCATCATGACGGATAATGAGATGGGCGAGCTTTTGGACAAGGTTAAGAAAGTTATTCTGGCAGTGGCATAACGTGCATTGTCGATAGCGGATGAGATTGGAAAGGCCGGGGAAACCCGGCCTTTTTTATGCCAAGGGCACACCCGCAGCTTCTGCAGCGCGGCGAAGGCCTTTATCGAGCGTGGCCAAGGGCACCGATAGCCGCATCGCGAGCTCGAGATAGGCCGCGTCATAAGGAGTGAGGCGGTGATTTCGCGCCAAAGGGAGCGTATCCTTAAAAGCGTTTTCGGCTGTCGCAAGATCGATCAATACGGGCGCAAGCTGAAGGGTGCTAAGAAAATTTTCTGATGCTGTTTCATCAATGATACTAAGCCGTTCTGATCGCAGCATCACATTGGTAATTTCAAGCGGCCAATGGGATGGCACGTGAATGCTCATGGTTGGATCAAGAAACTGATCGAGAATATAATTCGCATAGACAAGATCAGCGGGGCTGCCGTCTTTGGTCAGCCATCGCATGGTTACCGATGCATCCAGCACAAACGCCATCAGCGCCGCCCGTATTCAATCATTTCTTTGATTTGCTCCGCCGTGAGCGAGGGCCTGTCGGGCCGTTTCATGAAATCCCGCATCGAGTCGACGAATTTTTTCCGCCGGTCTTCTGGCTCACCTGTCGGCTTCAATTCCGCCACAGGCTTGCCGCGTAAGGTTATGGTAAAGCTCTGGCCTTCTGCGACTTCGCGCAATAAGCGGGGCAGGTGGGTTTTGGCCTCATAGGCGCCGATTTCGATGTTTTTTGACATGGCGATCTCCGTCTGAATAGACTGGTCTATAGACTAGTCTATTCAGCTTTAGGTTTCAACTCCCTTGCCGCGTCCCGCGCCCTGCGTTAGGACGCTGCCAGTAGTGATTTTCATATATTCCAAAGGCCAAAGCCATGAATTCGCCTGCCGATACGCCTAAAGACACAGCCCCTCGCAAAGTCGAGGCGCGTTTGCCGCGTGGGTTTGGCGACCGTGGTCCGGCGGAACTTGCCGCCATGCGGGGCATGTTGGAGAAAATCCGCACGACCTTCGAACTTTACGGCTTTGAGGCGGTTGAGACGCCGTTCATTGAATATACCGAGGCGCTGGGTAAGTTTTTGCCGGATCTGGATCGGCCGAATGAGGGCGTGTTCTCCTTTCAAGACGATGACGACCAGTGGCTCTCCTTGCGCTATGATTTGACAGCCCCTCTGGCGCGCTATGTTGCCGAGCATTTCGATGCGCTGCCGAAGCCTTATCGCTCTTATCGCAATGGCTATGTCTTCCGGAATGAAAAGCCCGGTCCGGGGCGCTTCCGGCAATTCATGCAGTTTGATGCCGATACAGTAGGTGCGCCAGGCGTCTCAGCAGATGCTGAAATGTGCATGTTGATGGCTGATACGCTGGAAGCGGTCGGCATTAAGCGCGGCGATTACGTGATCAAGGTCAATAACCGCAAAGTGCTGGATGGTGTGATGGAAGCCATCGGCCTTGCGGGCGACGAGAATGCTGCCCGCAGGCTTATTGTGCTGCGCGCGATTGATAAGCTTGATCGCCTTGGACCTGAAGGTGTCGCCGCTTTGTTAGGCGCAGGCCGCAAAGACGAGAGCGGTGATTTTACTAAAGGTGCGGGGCTTGAGGCAAAAGCCATCGAAACGATTTTGGCCTTCACTTCCGCTAAAGCAGAGTCAGCTTCAGAAACGATGGCCAATTTGGCGGTTGTTGTATCGGGTTCCGCTATTGGTGCCGAAGGCGTTTCTGAATTAGCCGATATTGCTTCGCTCGTGGCGGCTGGTGGCTATGAGGATGGAAGAGTTTTCATTGACCCTTCTGTCGTGCGTGGCCTTGAATATTACACGGGCCCTGTGTTTGAAGCCGAACTTACTTTTGAAGTGAAGGGTGATGATGGCAAGCCCGTGCGCTTTGGTTCGGTGGCTGGCGGTGGACGTTATGATGGTTTGGTCGCGCGGTTTCGCGGCGAACCTGTGCCTGCGACTGGCTTCTCGGTTGGCGTGTCGCGTTTGCTCTCGGCGCTTTCCATCCTTGGCAAGCTTGGCGGGCAGGCCGAGGCCATGGGCCCTGTGGTTGTACTCGTCATGGACAAGGACCAGATCGCGCACTACCAGCGGCTTGTCTCAACCCTTCGGCAGGCCGGCATCAAGGCGGAACTCTATCTCGGTGGCTCGGGCATGAAGGCGCAGATGAAATATGCCGACAAGCGCGGCTCGGTTTGCGTGGTTATCCAAGGCTCGGATGAGCGGGAGAAGGGCGAAGTGCTGATCAAGGACCTCGTCCTTGGTGCGACGCTCTCATCCGCTCCCGATCGCGATGCTTATTTAAAGCAACAGGCCGAGGCCCAATTTGCCGTTTCTGAAGGTGATATGGTTGCAGCCGTCGGAAAAGTCTTGTCGCGGCATAGCTAAATAAATTGATCTTTAAATGACGTAACGTCAATTTTCTTCTACGCCTTCGCAAAAAACTTTGCTAATTTGCGGGCATGAGAGGTTGTTCATTTAACTCAATTTTGGCGTTCCTTTTATCGGGGATGTTTCTCGTTTTAACGGGACTGCTCGATAAAGGAGCAGTGGCGGCCGACCCTTTTCATCTCACTTTTCCGCTCGAATGTACGATGGGTGGCGATTGCTTCGTTCAAAATTATGTCGATCATGATCCGAGCGCGGGTTACCGCGATTTTCATTGCGGAGCGATGACCTATGACGGGCATGATGGAACGGATTTCCGTATTCCATCAATTAAAATTCAAAAGCGGGGCGTTGCCGTTCTAGCGGCAGCCGATGGAACGGTGAGGGCTATTCGGAATAGCATGCCGGATGGCTTGATTACTTCAGCCACAAAGGCGGATGTAGCGGGTGAGGAATGTGGCAATGGTGTTGTGATTGATCATCGCGACGGATGGCAGACGCAATACTGCCATATGGAGCAGGGTTCGATCACCGTTAAGCCTGGAAGCCGCATCTTACATGGGACGCCAATCGGGCGGGTTGGACTTTCGGGAGCGACAGAATTTCCCCATCTCCATCTGACGGTTCGGCACAATGGAGAGGTGGTGGATCCGTTCGCGCCCAATGAGACGCAAGGCTCATGTTCGGAACAAAGGACGCCTACATTATTCGATGATAAAGACATTACCTTCGACTATCATGACCGGATTATCTTGAATTTTGGGTTCGTCGACGGCCCCGTCACGGGAGATGATATCGAATTAGGAGAATTGAAATCGCGACTGCCTGACCACGACTCCGACGCGATTGTGGCTTATGTCCGTGTGATGGGACTCAAAAAGGATGATGTTCAAACCTTTGCGATTATTGGGCCGGACGGCGAGCCTGTAATCAAGCGGGTATTTGACCCATTAACAGGCCCAAAGGCACAAAATTCCATCTATATTGGCTTTAAGAAACCAAAAGAGGGGTGGAAATTGGGTATTTACTCGGCCATTTACTCCATTTCGGATGGCTCACTGCCCAAAGCCAATAAATGGTTTTTCCTAAAATTTTGACGGTGTTCATCGAAGTTTAACTGTTCCTGCGCGTTTTTTGTCGCCTATAAGGCAAGGGCCTGCTAAAGAGCGGCCCGATCAACGGAAAACGAGATTGTGACACCAAATAGAAATGCCGAAACAGTGCTATCGGGTTTTGAACGCGCGGGCTATGCGCGGATAGAGCCACCGATTTTGCAACCAGCCGATATTTTTCTCGACCTTTCGGGCGAGGAAATTCGTCATCGGCTTTTTGTGACCAGCGATAGCGAAGGCCGTGAATGGGCGCTGCGTCCGGAATTTACCATTCCTGTTGCGCTCGCTTACCTTGCCTCGCCAGATGCAGGTAAGGCGATGAATTTCAGCTATTCGGGGCCGATTTTTCGGGTACGCCAAGGCGAGGCCGATGAATTCGTGCAATCCGGAATCGAGTCCTTTGGTCGCATGGACCGTGAGGCAACCGATGCGGAAATTCTTACGCGTGCCTATGAAGCTGTGGTTGAAACGGGCGAAACGAAACTCGACATCAAACTCGGCGATATGGGATTGTTCAGTGCTTTCCTTTCGGCCCTTGGCTTGCAGCCTGTCTGGCAACGTCGTTTGAAGCGGGCGTTCGCGAAGGGCGCGCTGGATGCGGCGACGCTTTCATCCATGGCGGATACGGTGCCCGAGACGATGAAGCACGCAGGCCTTTTAAACGCCCTTGAGGGCCAAGATCCGAAGGCGGCTCGCGCCTTTGTCGAAGATCTGTTGCAGATTGCAGGCATATCGACTGTTGGCGGGCGTAGCGCCGGTGAAATCGCCGAACGCTTTTTAGGGCAAGCCTCAAACGCCAGCGAAGGTGCGCTACCAAGCGATGCAAGACGAGTGCTTGAGCACTATTCGGCGATTGAGGGCGATCCTGATACAGCCTCAGCAGCGCTAAGAGCACTTGCCGATGATGCGGCGCTTGATGTGAATGCGGCGTTAGATGCCTTTGATACGCGTGCAGGCTTTATTGCCGCGCGTGGCGTGCCGTTTAACGCGATATCCTATTCAGCGCGGTTTGGTCGTAACCTTGATTATTACACGGGTGCGGTATTCGAGTTTCGCCGTTCGGGTGATGTGACGGGCCGTCCTTTGGTTGGTGGTGGCAGATATGATCGTTTATTGCAAACGCTCGGCGCTTCTTCACCCGTTCCGGCCGTTGGGTGCGCTGTGTTTATTGACCGGCTCGCAGGAGGTGCGGCATGAGCGCTTCATCGACACAAAGCCCATTGGTGATTGCGGTTCCTTCAAAAGGCCGATTGCAAGAAAATGCGTTCAGCTTTTTTGCCCGTGCCGGTTTGCCCTTAACGCAATCGCGTGGTGCGCGTGATTATCGCGGGACGGTTTCCGGTTTATCCGGTGTTGAAGTGTTATTTTTATCAGCTTCCGAGATTGCGCGTGAATTGGCGCAAGGTGGTGCCCATTTTGGCATTACGGGTGAAGATCTCATTCGCGAGTCTATTCCCGATGCCGATCAAAAGCTCGATATGCTAACGCCGTTAGGTTTTGGCCACGCAAATGTTGTTGTTGCGGTTCCACAAGCCTGGATCGATGTGCGTACCATGGCGGATCTTGAAGATGTGGCGTCGGCTTTTCGTTTACGCCATGGGCGTAAAATGCGGGTTGCCACGAAATACATTAATCTCACGCGGCGCTATTTTGCCGAGCATGGTGTAACCGATTATCGGATCGTTGAAAGTCTTGGCGCGACAGAGGGTGCACCTGCGTCAGGTGCGGCTGAGTTGATCGTGGATATTACGACGACGGGTGCAACGCTTGCCGCCAATGCGTTAAAAGTGTTGGACGACGGCACGATGCTGAAAAGCGAAGCCAATCTTGTAGCCTCGCTTTCTGCTGACTGGAACGACACAAGTTTGCAGGCTGCGCGTACTATTTTAGCGCGCATTGCAGCCGAGGAAGAAGCGCGTACGCATCGCGTAGTGCGGGCAAACTTTGCACGCGTTCCCAAATCAATCGGGCAGCGAAGCGTTGAACGGTTTGGCGTGGCAGTGCTTGGGGATCAAGGCGAAGAAATTGGCTTTCATGCCAAGAAAAGCGTGATTTTCGACTTATCGGAATGGCTCGTCGCTGAAGGTGCGCTCCGCGTTTCAGTCAGCCAAGCAGACTATGTGTTTACCGCATCTAACGCATTAATCGAGCGCCTCGAAGCGCGGATCCGATTGAGCTAAACAAAGGGCGATGATGATGAAGAAAACAACGCTTCTTGCGCTTGCCTTTGCGAGCTTTGCATGTATTGCGGTAACGCAAAATGCCTCAGCACAGCAAATGCCATCGGGCGGCAATGCACCATCACCAATGCAGCCCAAGCAGTTTCCTTTGAATGTTCAATGGATCTTGTCGACGATCAACGGCAAGCCTGTAGGCGACAACCAACCGACTTTACTGTTGGATCAGCAATTACGCATGCGCGGCTTTGCGGGGTGCAATACCTATTCGGCAACCGCCTATCCGGCAAAAAATCAGGGTATTGCCGTTGGCCCTCTGGCATTGACCAAAAAGGAATGCGACAAGGCCACGAATGAATTCGAGAAAGCCTATCTTTTGAGCCTTCGTATGTCGATGCAATGGCAGGTAAAAGACGGTTATCTCTTTTTGTTGGGCGAAAAGAGCGAGTTAAAATTTGAGCGCGCGCTTTTCTAACGCGCGCTTTTGATCTCGTTTAAATTGCAACCGCTTTAAATGTTCCGTTATCCAAGGGCTCCATTCTGACGGCACTTGTGTGAAACGCTTTGAGTGTCGAGCGATGGCCGATGGAAATGAGCGTCGTTGTTGGTAGCCGATCTTTTAAAGCCGTGTAGAGTTTTGCCTCGCTGGCTTCATCAAGTGCCGATGTTGCTTCATCCATGAAAAGCCAATCAGGCTTTGCAAGTAAAGCGCGTGCGATAGCGATGCGTTGTTGCTCGCCGCCCGAGAGGCGTTGTGACCAATTGCCTTGCTCATCCAGCGATTCCGAGAGTTTTCCCAACCCTGCGGCACTGAGGGCCGAAGTGAGTTCAGCATCGCTGTAGGCCATTGTGTCGGATGGATAGGCAACGCACGCCCGTAACGTGCCTTGCGGCAAATAGGGCTTTTGGGGAAGTAAGAGCACGCTTGCATGGGTAGGAAGGGTAATCTCGCCCGCGCCATAAGGCCATATACCCGCGATGGCACGAAGCAGTGTTGATTTTCCCGAGCCTGATGGACCGGAAATGAGGACCGCTTCGCCGGGATTGAACGCCAGATCGGCTTCGACGATGACCTTGCCATCGGGCAAAGCGAGACGTAGCTGATGGGTTTTCAGGCGCGTATCATCCGCGCGACGCGTGGCAATTGTTAGTGGTGCTTTCCCCAAATGCTTCGCGTTATCGATCGAGGTATCAAAGCCCGTTAGACGGCGAATGACCGAGAGATAATCAGCAAGCGATGTATAGGCGTCAATGAAGAAACTCAGCGATCCTTCCACACGACCAAAGGCGCTTGCGGTTTGGGTTAAGACACCCAATTGAATCTTGCCGATAAAGTAGAAGGGTGCCGCAACAACATAAGGTATAAGGGGGCTGATCTGGCCATAACCTGAAGTAAAGGCCATCAGAATTTTACGAAGCGACACAATCGACAAGAAATTGCGGATGACGTCACCGAAGGTGTGCATTAATAAACCGCGTTCGGCAGGTTCACCTTTGAGCAGTGCAATCTGCTCCGCATATTCACGTAAGCGCGCGAGCGAGAAACGGAAATTGGCTTCGTATTTTTGTTGGTTGAAATAGAGACCGATCAAGCGGCGACCGATGAGGTGGGTAACAAGCGTCCCAAAACCGGAATAGGCCATTGCGACCCAGAACAAGAAACCCGGAATAGCAATCTCTGTTCCCGGAATCGTGAAATTGGCCGAGATCGTCCAAAGAATAATCGAGAAGGAAACGAGCGAACTTGTCGAGGACAAAAGCGATATCGAAAAACTATAGGTCTTGTTGATGAACATATCGACATCATCGGCGATCCGCTGATCGGGGTTGTCGGCGCCGCTGCCAGCAAGAGCCATGCGGTAATGGCTGCCATCATCCAACCAATCGGATACGTAGCGGGCAGTGAGCCACCGACGCCAACGGATCATCAATTGCGATTGCACGACATATTCGATGATGGCGGAAACGATATAAATCACCGCCCAAAATAAAAACACGGTATAGAGCAGTGACCAAAACGCTTCGCTGTTTTTTTCCTGAATGGCGTTGAACCAATCGCGATTGAAATAGGAAAGGCGAACAGAGATCGCCACCTGTGCCTGATTGACCACGACGAGAAACACGACAAAGCCGCGCGCAAGCGTTTGCTCGATGATGCTGAAAGCAGGCAGCGGCCATAAGCGAACCGTTACACGATCACGCCCATCGAAGAAGCGATCGGCGATGCGCATGATGGCAACGATGCCGGGTACAAACGAAATCGCATAGATGATGAGCCCGAAAACACCGACTGTTATGGGGAGACTTTCAGGAACAGTTAAGGCCTCAAGCGTAGCGGGCCAGAGCCCATGCGCTTCAAGCGTTAAAATACTGCCAAAAGCGAGATATTCGGTTGCGAAGATAACGGCGAAGATTTGCAAGAAGCGGGACATGGTCTGCGCCCGCCATGTCGAGGCGGCCAGCAAGAGGCCGACAATGCCGAGGCCTACCGCTTGCATATCACCCCCGGATGCACCAAGGCCGATGGACAGGAAGGCGAAAAGAGCAATGGCAAGGGAAAGCAGGCGCATGGTGACCTTTAACGGTTATGAGCGAGAGAAGAACGTCGTAGAGTTACGACCAGTTCAAAGGGTTCAAGCAGGCTAGACTTTAAATTCTTTCAAACGATTTGGAATTTCACGGATAGAGTCAACACCAACATTGGCAAAAGCAAGGCGAAGATGTTGGTCTTGGCCAGGGCCAAACCAAGGGCCCGGAAGGCCGAGAACGCCACGTTCTGCCGCCAATTTTTCGGCAATCTTGAAGACAGGCGTCTCTTTGAAGGGATGCGTTACGTAAGCGAAATAAGCGCCAATGGAATTTAACTGCCAGCCGGGTAAAGCGGCCATCGCTTCACGAAAGGCAGAAGCACGATTGGTTATTTCGCGTGTGTTGGAAATGCGCCAATCATTAAGCGATGGAATGGCCCAGGTCAGTGCCGTTTGCGCGGCACGTGGGGCGCAGATTTGCACGCAATCAATGACTTTGCCGATTTCATCAAGAATGGCTTTTCCGCCAATGATCGCACCAACGCGATGGCCCGGGATGCAATAGCTTTTTGAAAAGCTGTAAAGCGAGAGAACATTGTCTTGCCAATTGCTTTCGCCGAAGAGCGAGTGGGGTTGGCCATAGCCTTCCGGTAAAAAGTCGCGATAGGTTTCATCGACAATCAGCCAGATGCCTTTTTTGCGGCATACCGCTGCAAATGCCGCAATGGTGGCAGGCGGATAGATGGCGCCCGTTGGATTATTTGGCGTTACCAGAACAATCGCACGGGTCGATGCATCAATGAGTGCTTCGGCTTCCTTCGGGTCCGGAATGAAGTGGTTCTCCGCCCGCGCGGGTAAAGCCCGTGGCTCGACGCCGAGCATGTTCAGCGTCATTTGATGGTTGAAATACCAAGGCGAGGGCAGGAGGATATTGTCGCCCGCTTTGGCCAACGCCATAGCAACCAGAACAAAGGCTTGATTGCAGCCTGAGGTAATGGCGATTTCATCGGCACCCACTTTGCCGCGATAAAGCGAGGTAAGCTCGGTTGCGAGCACATCGCGCAAGGATTGATCGCCGTAGATATCGCCGTATTTGGCGGCTGCTGTGGTGCCAGCCGCATCCGCGAGATGCTTCAACAAATCGGGATGGGGCGGATAGCCGGGCACGGCTTGCGACAAGTCGATCAAGGGTCCGTGGGAACCGTTATAGCGTTTGGCCCAGCCTTGGGCTTCGGGAATGGGAGGGCTACCTGTATCGCGGACGAGGGGATTAAACGAGATCATGGATCAAACCAAAAAAGAGACTGATTAGACGAACCTTAGCGCAGCGTTTGGGAATGTGCGAGGGTATGTTTTGTCGCTGAGGCGCGTGCTCGCCAATAGCAGAATGATGGGCTAGTTTGGCGCATCATCCAAGATTCGAGGAAAAGAGGGTGCCGTCTATGGCCAATGATAAACATCTTGCCGCTTTGCGCGAAAAATACGGTTCTGCCTCGGGCGGGGATATATTTGACCCGGAATTCAAACGCGTTGCCGATACGGTTTTTACGGGTGAGCGGCGCAAATGGCCTTTCGCCGAGCCTGGAACGCTCTGTGGAGCGCCTTATAAGCCAGAGTCTTACGGCGAGAAATTCAAGGATCTCGATGTTGCCTTGATTGGCGTCCCAATGGATTTGGGCGTTACCAATCGCGCAGGCGCACGGCTTGGACCGCGCGCGGTGCGGGCAATCGAACGTGTCGGACCTTATGAACACGTGTTAAAGCGCATGCCCGTTTCCTCGCTGCGGGTGGCTGATGTCGGCGATATTCCGTTCCGCAGCCGCTATAGCCTTGAAAGCTGCCATGAGGATATTGAGGCTTATTATAATCTCGTGCTCGATGCGGGTGTTATTCCCGTGTCTTGCGGCGGCGACCATTCGATCACGGGGTCCATTCTAAAAGCGATTGGCCGCAAGGCACCGGTGGCGATGGTGCATATTGATGCGCATTGCGACACGTCAGGCCCCTATGAAGGCTCAAAATTTCACCATGGTGGACCGTTTCGCAAGGCGGTGCTCGATGGCGTGCTCGATCCTGAACGTGTGATTCAGATCGGTATTCGAGGTGGCGCTGAATATCTCTGGGAATTTTCCTATGATAGCGGGATGACGGTGATCCATGCCGAAGAAGTTCCCAAAATGGGGATTGAGGCCATCATAGCGAAAGCCCGTGCGGTGGTTGGAAACGGACCTGTCTATGTGAGCTTTGACGTGGATAGTCTTGATCCTGCTTTTGCGCCCGGTACAGGCACGCCCGAGGTTGGTGGGCTGACAACGCGCGAGACACTCGAGATTATTCGCGGGCTTGCTGGCCTTGATATTGTGGGAGCGGATGTTGTGGAAGTTGCCCCGCAATATGATGCGACCAGCAATACCGCGCAGGCCGGTGCCCAGACCTTGTTTACGCTATTAAGTTTGGTCGATATCGCGATTGAGCAAAGAAGGAAGAACACCAAATGACCACGCCGCATCTTTTTACGCCTCTCGCCATTGGCCCTGTAACGGCGCCTAACCGCATTGCCGTTGCGCCTATGTGTCAATATACGGCGGATGATGGCTCTATGACCGATTGGCATCTTCAGCATGTGATGAATTTGGCAATGTCGGGCGCAGGCCTTGTGATGGTGGAAGCAACGGGCGTTGAACGTAAGGGCCGCATCACGCATGGGTGTGTTGGTCTTTATTCGGATGCGAATGAGCGGGCGATGGCGCGTGTTTTAGCGGCATCCCGCGCTGTGGCTTTGCCGGGCACTTTGTTCGGTATTCAACTGGGCCATGCGGGACGCAAAGCCTCAGCGCAGCGCCCATGGGAAGGCGGCGGATCCCTCCAAGCGGAGCAAGATCCATGGCAGACGGTGAGTGCGTCGGCCAAACCGTTCGGCCCGAATTGGCATACACCCGAAGCGTTGGATGATGCTGGTATTGAGCATACCATTGCCGCTTTCGTGCAAGCGGCTAAAAGATCTGCGCGGCTGGGCTATGAAGTAATCGAATTACACATGACGCATGGCTATCTCGTGCATCAATTTCTCTCGCCACTTTCGAATATGCGGACTGATCAATGGGGTGGCACGCATGAAAAGCGGATGGCGTTTGCCTTGCATCTGATGGATGCGGTGAAAGCAGCGGTGCCTGCCTCAATCGCTGTTGGTGTTCGTATCGCGGGGTCGGATTGGATTGATGGCGGTGTGACGATTGATGACGCCATTCAGCTGACGACAGCGTTAAAGGCGAAGGGCGCCGCTTATGCGTGTGTCAGTTCCGGCGGGCTTGATCCGGCGGCGCGTATTAAGGTGGGCCCCGGCTATCAAGTTGATTTTGCCGATGCCATTAAGAAGAAGACGGGCATTGTGACCCGCGCGGTTGGGATGATCGTCTCGCCCGAACAGGCCGAGCAGATTTTGGCTGATGGCAAGGCGGATCAGATCGCTTTGGCGCGTGCATTCCTCGACAATCCGCGCTGGGGTTGGCATGCAGCCGATGCTTTGGGCGTCGATCTGCCGCGGCCACCGCAATATGACCGGGCGCGTAAGGCGCTCTGGCCTGGTGAAGCATTGAAGCGCGGTTGAGGATAAACCGCTGACAGATTGTGAACGGGATGTGGACCGCCTGTGGATAAGATGTCCACATCCTGTGGCTAAACGAGCGTTCGCCGATCCATCATGCGCGCATCAAGGCGCCTCATCCTGAGCCTAGGCAAGGCGCCTTGCCGGAGCAGAGATGTTGAAACAATGAAGCCCTGCAGCGGGTGCGGCTTGCCTGTTAAGTGAGGGTAGACATTCACGGCGAAGGCATTGAGCCGGCCTGCCCAACCTTTGCGGCTATGAAAGGGAATAAAAGCCGCGTCGCTTGGCTGGGGCTTGTCCGATATCCAATCCGCGAGCGCATTTAGCCAATCGCCTGATGGCACCAGACCGGGCGTGATCACCAAGGACCAGTCGGAGCGAACTTGCGCCGCGCCCTTCTTAAGCAAGGCGTTATAGGATCCGTTCTCGACCACAAACGAACAGCCGGCGGCATCGGCATAGTGCTCAAATAGGTCGGACGGCTTGGCGCTGACAAGCACGCAATCCCGCAAAATGCCTTCCGCTACGCCCTCGACCAAGATGGCGAGAGTCTCGATGGCAGCAGGCTCTTCGGTCAGAGCGGGGAGAATGACAGAGATCATGCCGCGTCGCATAGCATGGCTCAATGAAATTTGCCTGCCTCTGTTTTTAGCACCTTAAAGCGAGAAATCGGACTTGATGAATCAGATCTAAATGTGATGTTCTTATAATGTTCCGATTTAGAGGATTTGATGGCGCTCGCAAACGAAAACGAGCTTGTGGCCGAGAGGCTCACGGTTGACGGCGTCGATGCGGATCGACGGCGCGGACGCGGTGCTGTCACCAATGTTTCTGGTCGATTTGAACCGATTGCGCGCTTTGCGGAAGATGATGGCTGGGACTCGATGGCCGAGCTTCCGGCTTTCAAGACAGATGTGACGGTTGAAAAGCCGCGAACGATTATCACCCGTAATGAATCGCCCGATGTGCCGTTTGATCGCTCGATCAATCCCTATCGTGGCTGCGAGCATGGTTGCATCTATTGTTTCGCGCGGCCAACGCACGCTTATATGGGGCTTTCGCCGGGGCTTGATTTTGAATCAAAGCTTTATGCCAAAGAGGGCGC
>Ga0164296_1001422_pt1 | contig 25445 bp, 25 predicted proteins | sample GEODES057metaG_FD_113533 | JGI IMG/M metagenome (GOLD analysis project Ga0164296, IMG submission 113533) | Dystrophic lake water microbial communities from Trout Bog Lake, Wisconsin, USA - GEODES057 metaG | ecosystem: Environmental > Aquatic > Freshwater > Lake | place: USA: Trout Bog Lake...
ACGATCTCTGCACTCGGCTTGCTGACGGCCATGCCCTGGCCCACTGAGAAGACCGTCTCCTGCTCGGCAAAATCGCCACGGCACTTCAGGATCAGCTGGTTCGAGGCACTGGTGATCTCCACCGTCTCGCCCAGCGTCGACATATCACGGATGATCTTCTGGAAGTCGAGCGATGGCATTGTAATAATAGCCGAGAACTGTACCGGTGGGATCTCAATAGGGTTGATGTCCAGCTCGATCAGGTTCAAGTGGAAGGTCGTCTCCATCTGCTTCTCGCCGTTGAGGATCACAATCCCCATCTTGGTCGTGTCACGCTTCTCCATGAACATCACGAGGCTGTCGTTGTTCGACATTGTCTTTACGAGTTTGAAGAGGTTGATCATATTGATGCCCAGAATGTACTTCTGGGCACACTTGTATTCGTCGAAGCGATCGGCATGTAGCCGCAGGTGAACTAAGACTGTGTGCGTCCCGTCCATTGCCATGATCTTGAGACCATTCTGATCGATCTCGATGTTGGCCTCTGTTAGGATCTCCTTAAGGGCCTCTGAGAGAGTACGGATCGGGGCGGCTTTCACTGTACGGATCCGGAAGAGGTATTCGCCATTGGGGTCCATTTATCTATCCCAGAATCTCGGCCCGCGTTTAAGCACTGAATCAGTGTGAACGCACGTCGATTTGGGTTGCTACCGGATTACGCACGGTTGCGATTGTTGCGATTGTTGCGTCTGGTACTGGTGGTGGTGGCGGCGGCACCGGCGGACTTCTGACCAACAAGGTAGTAGAGGCCGTAGAGTGCAAGGGGGACGATCGCCGTCTGGGCATTTGCTACAAATGAACCCATCAGAGCCGGGGAAAAGCCACCACGCATCTTGCTCACCACACGGCGGGTGTGTCTCCAGCCACCACCCTGAGGTGTCGTGAGGGCATCAGGGGAGACCACCTCCGTCGCGGCAAGAGGGGGGCGGACCCAGCCGGGTACGGGATCCGAGCTGGGGGCAGGGTCGGTAGAGGAGGGCTGCTGGTGATTGGGATTGAAATAGTACTCTGGTGTACCATACCCGCCACCGCTGCGGCGAGTAGTGCGTCTGTTACGGTGAGTCTTTCTGGCCATTTCTAACGAGGTAGCAGATTTTTATGTTGATTCTCTGAATGGGCATAAAATTGAGGTCCTGGGGGGAGTCTTTGGCTCCTATAAGAAAGATGGCAAACGCACAGGCCTTCAAGAAGCACACGCACCGCGAGCACATTCTCGAGCTGCCCGATACCTACATCGGGTCCATCGATACACACGAGGAGTTTCGGTGGATCTGGGATGAGGCGGCGGGGCGGATGAACTGGTCGGCGGTCCAGTTCTGTCCTGGGTTCTACAAGCTGTTCGACGAGGTGCTGGTCAATGCTCTGGATCACCGCGTACGTCTGATGACGACGGCTACTGGTGCCGACGTTGTGCCTGTCAAGAACATCTGGGTGACCCTGGAGGGTGATCGGATCACCGTTCGCAACGACGGCGACGGTATTCCTACCGACAAACACGCCAAGGAGCAGATACACGTGCCCGAGATGATCTTCGGTCATCTTCTCACCTCGTCCAACTACAACAAGGACGAGGAGAAGACCATTGGTGGCAAGAACGGTTACGGTGCAAAGCTCGCGAACATCTTCAGTAAGGAGTTCCGTGTGGAGACCGTGGACCATCGTGCTGCGAAGAAGTACAAGCAGACCTGGACGGGAAACATGACTACGTGTAGTAAGCCCTCGATTGTGGCGGCGACGGTGAAGCCCTACACGGAGATCAGCTACGTGCCTGAGCTGGCACGCTTCCACTGGCCTGGCGGTATCGTGCCCACGGTGATTCCTGACGACATGCTAGCTGTCATGCGGACGCGTGTTGTCGATGCGGCGGCCTGTGCCGGCAAGGACTGTAAGGTTCACCTGAACGGAAAGCTCGCACCGATCAACACCTTCCAGAAGTACGTTGGCCTCTACCTCAACGAGGACGAGCGGGTCTCCGTTGACTCTGTGGGCGATAAGAAGCGGCTGCTTGCCTACGAGCGGTGTGGTGAGCGGTGGGAGGTGGCCGCCTGCCTGACCAAGTCGCTTCACGGTGAGGCTGTCCCTGATGAGCGGCATATCTCGTTCGTCAACGGGATTGCTACTCGCCGCGGTGGCAAGCACGTTGATCACGTGGTGAAGTCGGTGTTGGCTGACTTCTGTGAGCTTGCAAAGAAGAAGGCCAAGCTGGATGTTACGACGGGGATGTTGAAGGACTCGGTTGTCTTCTTCATCAACTCCACTATTGTCAACCCCGCCTTCGACACGCAGACGAAGGAGACGCTCACCACGCCCGTGGCAAAGTGGGGCTCCAAGCCCGAGTTGACTGCGAAGTTCTGTGATCAACTGATCAAGGTCGGTCTGCTCGACGAGGCTCAGGCGGCACTCGACGCTAAGAACGCTCGTGAGACGAAGAAGACGGACGGTAAGAAGCGGTCGACTGTACGTGGAATCCCCAAGCTGGAGGACGCTACGTGGGCAGGGACGGCCAAGTCAGGTGAGTGTACACTCATCCTGACGGAGGGAGATTCAGCTGCGACGACAGCGATCTCTGGTCTTAAGGTGATCGGTCGTGAGCGTTATGGGGTGTTTCCGCTGCGGGGTAAGCTCCTCAACGTCAAAGACATCTCTGCTGTCAAGAAGACGGCCAACGCTGAGCTGACTCACATCAAGCAGATTATGGGCCTGGTGGCGGGTAAGACCTATACGGATGTGAAGCAGCTCCGCTACGGTCGCATCATGATCATGACGGATCAGGATGTGGACGGTTCTCATATCAAGGGATTGCTGATCAATCTGTTCCACACGGATTGGCCCTCCCTTCTCAAGTTGGACTTCATCTGCTGTATGATGACGCCGCTGCTCAAGGCGACGAAGGCGGGAAAGACGCTTGCCTTCTACTCTCAGCCCGAGTTTGAGACGTGGCGCGACGGGCCTGGAGCTGGGGCTCACGGTTGGAAGGTAAAGTATTATAAGGGTCTAGGTACTTCGACGGCGACTGAGGCTCGTGAGTACTTCGCCCAGATGAATACGCTGGACTTTCAGTGGGACGATGCTAGCGATGCCAGTATCGATCTGGGTTTCAGCAAGAAGCAGGCTGATGCACGTAAGACGTGGCTCACGGGCTATGATCCCAAGCGGACCCTCGTCGTCAAGGCGGGTGGTTCCAAGGTGACGTACACTCGTTTCATCAATGACGAGCTGATTCACTTCTCGTCTGCCGACAATATCCGGTCTCTTCCCTCAGTTCTGGATGGATTGAAGCCGTCGCAGCGGAAGATCCTCTGGGCCTGCCTGAAGCGGAACCTGGTCTCAGAGATCAAGGTGGCTCAGCTAGCGGGCTATGTCTCAGAGACGGCGGCCTATCACCACGGTGAGGCGTCGCTCACGTCCACCATCGTGGGGATGGCTCAGGACTTTGTGGGATCTAACAATATCAATCTGCTCTATCCTGGCGGGCAGTTTGGGTCTCGGTTGCGCGGCGGCCAGGATTCGGCTTCACCCCGTTATATCCACACGCATCTGACGGGTGGGATTACGCGGGCGATCTTCAAGAAGGAGGATGACGAAATCCTCAAGTACGTGGACGATGACGGGCAGCTGGTGGAGCCCGAGGCGTATTATCCGGTGCTACCGCTGCTACTAGTGAACGGCTGTGTGGGGATCGGTACTGGCTTCAGTACGGACGTGCCATCGTACAATCCGGTCGACATTGTGGCTGCACTGCGGTCTCGGCTTGCCAAGACGATCACTGGATTTGAGACGGTGAACCTGGTACCCTGGTACAGCGGCTTCAGTGGTTCTATTACGGCCGTGGCGGATGGCAAGGGCTGGATCAGCAAGGGTCGCTACACGTTTGCCGACGACGAGGCCTGCCACGTAAAGATCACGGAGCTGCCTGTTGGCACGTGGACGCAGGATTACAAGGAGTTCCTGGAGGACTTCATCAGCGATGACGGTGGTAAGGACAAGAAGCCGCTCCGCGATGTGGAGAATAACAACAACGACATGGACGTGGCATTTACGCTGAAGATGGATCCTGATGCCTATCACGAGGCACGGGCCTATCCCGAGGAGTTTGAGAAGCGGTATCGGCTGACGGGATCGATCCGCTCCACCAACATGGTGGCGTTCGATTCGAAGGGGAAGATCCGGCGGTTCACGACTGCCGGTGACATCCTGGAGGACTTCTATGGAGCACGGCTGGATGCGTATGAGCGGCGTAAAACGGCCGAGCTGCGGCGGATGGAGGGCGAGATCCTGGAGCTGCGGGCACGGCTGAAGTTCATTGAGGCGATTCTCAGTGGAGCCCTTGTGGTGGCTCAGGCAGATGATGATGTACTGCTGGCCGGGCTCAAGGGACTTGGGCTGCCACCGCTCTCAGCCCCAGAGGCTGCGGACGAGCTCAAGGCCTACGACTATCTGCTGCGGATCCGTATTGACCGCATCAAGGCCTCTGCGGTGACCGAGTTGCGTGCGGAGGTGGCGAAGGCGACGGAGGAGCGGGACGTGTTGTCGGGCAAGTCGGTGGAGACGCTCTGGCTCGCGGATCTGGATGCGTTCGAGGTGGCCTATGTCGCCTATCTCGCAAAGCGGGTGGCTGTTGTGACCGAGGCACAGAAGACGGCGGTGCCTAAGGTCGCGGCGAAGCGTGTGGCGAAGAAGTAGAGAGACTGATCCCTGTGTAATTTTTATGTTCGATTATCAGAGCCCTATGATTAAACTTGTCTCAGTAACTAAGTCTAATAGACCCGGTAAGAAATGGAATTTTACGTTCAAACGGAATTCTAAGAGGACCTTTACGCGTTCCGTCGGTGACTCTACAGCAGAGGACTATACAATACATCATAACAAGACCCGACGCAACCACTATCTCGCACGTCATAAGAAGGATCTCAAAACTGGTGATCCTACCCGTGCAGGATATATCTCCTACTATGTATTGTGGGGACCAAGCACCTCGTTCAAAGTCAATCTGGCGGCCTACAAAAAACGCTTCGGTCTATAAAACTTATCATGTTTAATTATAAACGATGCCCAGACGCAACAATAACACGCGTAAGAACGGCAACAACGGCAAGCTGAACCCTCTTATGGGGACCATGCACGGTGTACAGGAGTGGTACGTGGGGAAGTTTGAGAAGCTCGGCTGGATGGTCCTGGCGAAGGAGGAGGGCAACATGGAGAAGATTGCCGAGTACAAGAAGAGCATTGAGCACCTGTTGGAGGTGATTGAGCACCTCTCCGGTGAGTACGAGGATCACGACCGCAAGCACGACCTTGCCGTCTTGGCGAAGAAGACAAAGTGTCTCCTCTCGTTCGTCAACAAGAACTTTTAGGTTTGGTTCTCATATTAATACCGCCAAGTACCGAAGTTAAGCACCCTTAAGGGTGCTTAACATTGGGACTGGCCTGGTTACTATTGTAACGAAAACTTAAGAACTCCCTTCTCCGAAGGGAGTTCTTAAATTCGGCACAAGACGTTATGAATTTTCAGATTCGTATTAATATTATTTGGGATTATCGTCAGATAACTGGTGCAGAGGCCTGTGGTGCCTGATAATACGGCTGCTGAGGATAGTAGATTGGTGGCGGCACGGCCGTAGCCTGCCAGTCATAGATCGGTGGTCTCTGCTGCTCTAGTGTAAGCAGACGTCGTTCTAACTGCCCCAGTCGATAACGGAAACAGCATGACAGACAGGAGAGAATAGTAACGATACCTATTGCTGCGCCGCCGAATACAGCCTCCATCTAGAAGAAACGGGTAAAAGGTTTTGACTTTGTACCCGAAGACGAGATGTTGACCGGATGGCTCATGGGGACAGGGAGATTCGTGGCATCGTGGATGTAGGTCTTGTACATAGAGATCTCACTGACTATACGGGGGACCGCCCAGTTGGCGACACGGTCATTCAGCTCCTCAATCTGCTCTCTTATCTTAGTCGGTTCGTTACGTCCATACGTCAGGTAGGTGGATCGCATTACGATGAGGAGCTCGTCGGTAGACTGGGGATCAATCACATTGGCGGACTCGTCATAGACCCGCTTTCGGATCAGATTCTGGATGATCTGGACATTGGCGGGGCTGAAAAAGGTCTGATTCAATGCGTTCGGCTCCCAATTTCCCCGAATCATGTCGGCCTTCGCGGCTTCATCTCCCTGGACACGCCATCCAAAACCAGGAAGATTGGGTGTGCCTCCGGCACCGGGACGCTGCTCGAGACTGATACGGCCATTATTTGTGTTCTGTGCGGCCATTGCTACTCTACTCTTCCGACCCGATTTCTCCGGAATTACCGCTGCTGACCATTTTTTTTCGCATATCACTGTATACAATGAGCTCCTCTATCCGTGCTACCTCTAACGTTGCCCAGGGCAATGCATTCTTTATCAATGTGGCGGCACTCGCCGCCACGGACCTACTCACTGCGAATGGTACGGCCGCGACCTTCAATGGTTCGGCGAATATTGTGACGGCGGGCGGGTCGGTGGGCGGCGTAGTGCTCCGTGATATGGGTAAGACGGTGCGTATCCCTGCCACAAATGCGACGGGTCTTTACCAGCGTGTTCTCCGCAAGGTACAGTTCGTGGATCCTGGTGCTTTGACACCGCTTGTCAACGGTGTTCCCGCCAATGGATTTGTGAACTACAACGAGGGTGTGGGTGGTGCTCTTGATTCGGGTCTCACGGGCTTCCAGTCGTTCTTCATCGAGATCAGTGCCGTGCCCTCTGGGGCTGTCTCTGTGCCCAAGTTTGCCCGCCTCAGCGTGTAAAATGGTGGTTTTGTTCTATAAATATGGATATGATATATCCTTGTTTATGAGTCGCTTCGGTGTGCTTCGCTTCGGTGTGCTTCGCTTCGGTGTGCTTCGCTTCGGTGTGCTTCGCTTCGGTGTGCTTTCATCCGGCGTTTTGCTCAAATGATCTCAAAATTTTATCGCATTCTAAAGACCTTGTTCAGATCTCTAAATGTTGATATTCGCGTTTAGTTTCTCCGGTGTGCTTAGCTCCGGTGTGCTTAGCTCCGGTGTGCTTCGCTCCGGTGTGCTTCGCTCCGGTGTGCTTCGCTCCGGCACGCGTTCATCCAGCATTCTCTCCGAGGCTTGAATTTTTTCGCCATAAGATGTATAAACAATGAGCTCTGTACTCGCTTCCAGTGCCAACGTCAAGCAGGGTAATTCGCTCTTTGTGTTTCTGTCAGCACCTGCTGTTACCGATCTTCTTACGGCGACGGCAGGTAATGCGTTCACGACGGTACCCACTCCTCTAGCTGCGGGTGCGGTCCTCCGTGATATGGGGAAGACGATCCGTGTCCCGGCCACTCTTCAGTCTGGCTCGCACCAGGAGGTTCTTCGCAAGGTGCAGCTTTTTGATGCTGCGGTCGAGACTGGCCTTGTGAACGGTGTTCCCGCCAATGGGTTTGTTGGCTTCAACGAGGGCGTTGGCGGCATCCCTGAGTTCTACATCCGTGTCGTCCCCAACGGGGTACACGGTGTAGTTGTGGCCAAGACTGGCTTCTAAATACGCCTGCTCGTATTTGAGATCTATTTTTGCATTTCAGGTGCCATGTTATGGCTTCTGACCCGCAGATTTTTAACCCACTGTAATCATAGAAGAGACTAGAATGGCATTTTCCCCCGGCACTATGGCAATTCTGGAGAAGATCTACTGGTTCGTCAGCGTGTTCTTTCTAGGTATCGGCATCTACATCACTTGGAAGAAGAACAAGCAGGTAGAGGCAGTTCTCCTCACTATCATCGGCACAGCAGCCATATTCTACTACTGGATCAAATGGTTCAAGGTCAAGGACACTGCGGATCTCTGGCCGCCCTACATCACCACCTGCCCGGATTATCTGACATTGGTCTCCGGTGATGTAACTGGGGACTCCAAGCCCGTCTGTATGGATTTCGTTGGCGTCAGTCGCCAGCCGAATATCTTCATGGCGACCGACCCCACAAAGATCCCCCAGGTCTCAGACCCCGACTATCAGAGCCACATCTTCGTAATGCCTACCCGGCCCGCAGATGCAGATGATCCTACATTCAACACTCTTGTCTGTACCAATGTACAGTCCAAGGGTCTCAGCTGGTTCGGCGTGTGCGAGTAATCGCACTTCGGCGTGTGCGAGTAATCGCACTTCGGCGTGTGCGATCTGAATCGCACTTCGGCGTGTGTGCGTGTACAACGGAAAAGTCACTTACACTCAGTGTACTTGACTTTTTCACCAGTGCTTAAGCGTTCAAAGCTGTTAAACAGATTAATGGACCCACAGATACATGGGAATTTCTATAATTCTATACTCGAGTGGGCGAAGATGCCTGCACCACGAACGCCCCCTGCTGTCTTTATCTACGGGCCACCAGGTATCGGTAAGACTACTCTAGCTCATCGTGCCCTAGAGGACGCCGGTCTACGCGTAGTGGAATGGAATGCCAGTCAGCATCGTCACAAGGCCGCCGTCTCCGAGGCACTTGAACCCCTTCTCCAGAGTGCTAATATCACCGACTATTTTCACGAGAAGGGACATCGTGCTCTCGGTATCGTACTAGACGAGATCGACGGTATGTCTGTCGGTGATAAAGGTGGGCTGTCAGAACTACTGCGTCTGGTGAAAGACTACCGTGGATCTAATGCCATTGTCTGTATCAGTAACGAATGGCAGGAGAAGCGATATGCGGGATTTCTTCGGTGGTGTAAGGCCCTCCAGATAAAGACACCCACACCCGGTGACATCTTGCCTATTATACAGAGTACGCTCGGTGGTACACTTGGCTCTGTATCAGCGGATCAGAGTGAGGAGCTAGCTATTGTTGCACGTGAACTACAGGAGACACACAACGGTGATCTGCGTAAGATTCTTCAGTCTCTTCGAGATATGGCACCCGAATTTAAAAGAGGGCGGCTGACTATTACCGAGATGCGTGAGATCTTGAGAGATGGGCCCGTCGAGCGGTCTTCTCTAGGGACGAACAGAGTCCGTCGTTCCGAGACAATCAAGACGGCTCTCAACAACCTGCTGACGGGGCACATGGATACCATGGCAGAGATTCCGCTCAATAACAATGATCTGAATCTCGCCGGTCTCCATCTACACGAATCTCTCCCCAAATGGCTGAATAAGAATGAGCGAAACACCTATAAGGGATTTAACGTCTATTCCAATCTGATGAATCCTATCACTACCTCTGACCGGCTCGACTACTATACGTTTTTCTATCAGCACTGGTCGCTCTTCTCGGTGACCTATCAGGTGAAGCTACAATCCGTCAATATCAAATTGTTCGAGGGAGACGATCCCGTCATTGTGAAGGAGGAGGACGGGGATGCTGGAGCAGTCAAATGGAATGACACCGATATCGCCTATACTGCGGTACTGTCCAAGCAGTCCTGGCTCTACAATCAGTTCCGGTATCTCTGTGAGATGCGCGAAATTATTCAGAAAGAGTTCAACCAGTACGATGGCGGCATAGAGTCAACCTTTTGGATTGGTGGTATCGCCATGCACAATCGCAGACTCGGTGGTAACGCAGTCGTCGGTGTGGGAGCCGACCAGACACGTTTTGAGCGGTGTCTGAAGGCACTCGAGCTACCAGTCATACCGGCGATGCCCTTTGTATGAACGTCTTGTAACGAATTTAAGAACTCACCAAGAAGGGAGTTCTTAAATTTGCGATACAATAGTAACCAAGCCAGTCCCAAAGATAAGCACCCGTGGGGGTGCTTAATTTCGGTACTTGGCAGTAAGGCATGCGTTTGCTGAAAAGAAAAATAGAGTATGTAACTGGTATAGTATGTCCCAGCTAGACGATCTTGTAAAGGAGACGCGTGCGGCGTTTATCATTGCGAAGGCCGACGGTGTACTTGATGCAGGTGAAGTGATTCAGATTGCCGGTGAACTTGCACAGAAGATCCATCGCCTTGGTGGGCTCTCCGGTGCCGAAAAGAAGTCTCTACTGCTACACACTCTCAAGCGTGGTCTTGATGACGATGGCGGTGTCGATAATCTTGCTGGCATGCTTGGTGCATCTGACGCCGTAAAGGAGGCCTTCAAGACCCACTTGCTACAGGCCGCGGGAGCGGCGACAGATCTGATGCTCGATGTCGCAAAGGGAAAGCTGAATTTTGCCGCGAATTGGCGTGCTTGGCTCCCCAGCTGCCTCGGTTTTGTACAGACCGTCCTGGTGGCAAAGGATCAGCGGCTGATCGCTGAGGCGAAGAGCTTTGCCGAAAAAATCCTGCCGGCTACCGTTGTAGCAGAGGTGGTTACTGTTGTCGAAAAAGCTGCTGTTGAGACTGCGACTCCGGATCTGCCTGGAGAGGTTAAGCCGATTGCGTAAGGTCTTGTGCCGATTTTAAACCGGTATAAAAAATTGAATACATGTCTATTTAATAGACTTTAACTAAAATGACAACGCAGAAGGGATTATTTAGAATACATGAAGAGGATTTACATATTATGATGAATGCTTATAAGATAACAGATACACAAACAGGTAATTCAACAGCGACGATGATAGGGCATTATTGGAAAAAATCGTTAAAGACTGGTATATTTGAAATTACAAGAACCGGATTATTAAGAGAGGCTACGTGGGCTAGAAACAACGGATTTATTGAATGGAGTCAGTTAGTTTCTAACTGGGCCGAATTAGCGGAGGTACCAATTTGAAATATCTATAAGTCTAAGAACATCCTTCAGAGAAGAGAGTTCTTAAACCCAGGTCGGTCATATTGATATTTTAATTTTGTAGGGATTCATTCTGGTGAAGGAGATGATGGACCGTCAGCGGGTTTGTCCGGCCCATACGATATGCACGTCCAATAATCTGTTTCTCCATCTCTGTGTCCATCTTATGAAAGAGAAAGACATCTGTTGCCGCCACAATATTCAGACCGGCACCGAGATGCTTGGAGTTCAGAAGGAGAACCTGATAGGTCCCATCCGTAAATTCGTTGATAATTTTAGCAACACGGTGCGTAGATCCATTAATAGTCGAATATCTGATATTACGTAGGTTCATCTCCGATGTCAGTTGGAAGAAGGATGCATCATAACTGGAGAAGAGAAGTATACGGGCCCCTGAATTCTGTTCAGCAAATTGGACAAACTCCTCGATCTTTGTCCTGAGTTGATCTGGTGGATTTTCTGTGATACTGTTAGCGTCTCTATTTAGGACGTGGATCTCATTAATTGACTTGATATCTGCTCGGCAAAGGGGGCAACCAGGCTGCCGCTTCAGGCTCTCACAGAGACAGGCAAAACAGAAGAGATTCTTACAGCACGGAGTGAGAGACGGTGTCTCTACATCACCGTAACAGATAGGACAATTCTGTGTACTGAAATTTGTCATGCGAGCCTCAATTGTCTCTATACGACTCTCTAGAGACTGGATCTTCATTTGGAGACCCTCTAATGACTTTGTCTTGGCTACTTCGGAGCTGAATTCTAGGGTCTTGTTAAATTCTAATTTCTTGTGTAGCTGCTCCAATTCCTTGTGCATGGATCGAGTCAGCGACTCCATAATTTTGGTGGGGGATTCGTCGTGTACACCCAGTGCCTGTAAAGCACCCTTAGTGTCACCAGCGTGTAACATATCCATCACTTCATTAGGAATAACAGATTCTAGAATGCGAATTTTTGCTGTTGCTTTACAGATTATCTGCTTATGGTTGACTTGAGGCATCTTGAAACTAGCGTCCACAAATTCATCCGAATTACGCATTATGATACGCCACATTTCCATATCTGCTGCATAGTAGAGATCAACTGTATTAACCAATCCCTGTATAAGATGACTATTCGATGTGGACCCATGTACACGGATCTCGTTGTGCCAGATCCCTTTGATTTTTGCTAGTACTGGCGGTGGCATTACATCTACAGACAATGTGCTGATTGGAAGATAGAATCCAGATGGGAAGGCTATATTTAGGTAGGAGGCCGTAATCAACCAGATGAAATTCCCCGTTATAGTGGGTTTGAGTGGGGTGATAATTGTATCCGCTTCATCTATAAAGATCCGCGACCACTGGATCAGATCCGGTCTACATTCTTCGTCAAAATACTTCCACATTGTGGAGGAGACAAAGACAGCATCCACGGTGTCTAGAAATTCCAGGATGGATCTGTCACCCACCTCTCGGCGTTTACGACAGAAGATCACATTTAGAGAGGTATCATTTGTAACATAGGTCTCCCATTGGCCCATCAGAGCGTGGGGGATTATAAAGAGGGCGGCTTTCACTCGCCGCTTCGTCGGCTCAGCTACGGTCTGCGTCACCATAGCGATATTACTATTCAGATGTGCCGTAGAGATCATACGTTCATCTGGTGCTGGGTAGCGGACTAGACTCAGAGCCACCAGAGATTTACCGCTCCCTACGCGATCCGCTATTACACCATACGATGTATATAGCGTGCGTCCACCGCTACAATCGATACCACTGAATTTCGAGGCCTCCAGCTCACGACAAAAGTGGATCAGTGAACGCTGATGGAGATAGAGTGGCTTCTTGATATGAGGGGGTTGTTCAATCGGGTCCACTGCGTCGACTATCTCATTGGTAAACACCCCTTTGAGGTAATTACAGAGACGTCGTTTACGGTCAGAATGATTCATGCTAATCCTAGTTCGATTGTATAGCTTAAACCCCTTTGCTGGTACCGAGGAAAAAACAATTTCAAAGGCAAATTAGAACCAGATGAATCACAGTGTAACAGCAAGAGAGATAGATGTCTGGTGCAATAAGGCTGCCTCTTTAACGCAGAGACTGAGTGTGGCCGCCCGTGATTTTGACCATCTTGCTACCACCTATCCCGAGATGCGCGACAAATCGGCTAGTCTCACACCAGCAAAATACAATGCCGCAAAGGAACGCATCGACGACGCATACGGCAATGTCAACGAGACCCGTCGCTATCTCTGTGGTATGAAGGCTGGTCGCCGTGCCCGCAAGACCAGACGCCGGCACCGCCACAGCCTTTAGAGGACCTAAACTGACTTCAACAGTAGACTATAGATGAGTCGCCCCCTTGTCAGTGTACTCACACCAACATATAATCGTCGCCGGTTCATTCCGGCATTGATTAAGTGTTTTAAGGCACAAGAATATCCACAGGCACGGATGGAGTGGGTGATTCTGGATGACGGCACAGATAAGGTTAAAGACCTCTTCGATGCCAGTGGTCTTACCAATATACGATACTATAGTGAGGATCTGAAGCAGAATATAGGTGTTAAACGTAATAGACTGAACGAGCTTGCTAATGGTGAAATCATCGTCTGTATGGATGACGATGACTATTATTCACCCGAACGTGTCAGTCACGCAGTACACAAACTGACATCGCAGAAAGAGGCACTGATTGCCGGTTCATCTGAGCTATTCATGTACTATACCGATGACAAGAAGATCTATCGGATAGGGCCATATCATCAGAACCACGCTACAAATGGTACAATGGCCTATTATAAGAAGTATTTCGATACACACAGATATGATGAGACTGTTACACACGCAGAGGAGACCTCTTTCCTGAACAGATATACGGAACCAATGGTACAACTGAACTCGGATCGTGTCATGTTGGTCATGAGTCATACTGAAAATACCTTTGATAAGCGGAAGCTGCGCGATTCACCCAATCCACTGTTCAAGAAGACCAATCTGAAGCTGCGAAACTTCGTCAAGGATGCGAGTCTACGTGATTTTTATGCCGACGCTTGAGTCCCGCTACGCTTGAGTCCCGCTACGCTTGAGTCCCGCTACGCTTGAGTCCCGTGATGTTTCATGTCCGCTGCGACCTGCCGCCACTCCTGTAGGTCCCAGATCTTAGCATCCGGCTTATAGGTCAACCACCCTAGTAGCATCTGTACATAATAGTTCTTGAAATATCGCGGGATAAACGGTAAGAAGCCATAATATTTAGGCTGCTTACCTCTGTAGAGCCACCTATAACCAACAACGTACGCCAGAACCACTATACCGAAGACAAAGCCCCAGATAGCATAGAAAATCTTATACGGATAGGGTTTATAGATATTGAGATTGACAGCCATGCTTGATCCCAATAGACAGATAAAAATCCCTAATAGAATAACCGCCACTGTTATCGTGTAATGAGCGGCATCAGAGAAGAGCTTCCCTACTGAAAAATTATCCTTAGCACTCTCCTCCTCTGCTGCGGCGGCAGCCCGCTGAGCATCAGTGGCATTCTCAGGGAGAGCATCACCCTCATGAAAATCGAGCCCATTGTTCTGCTGAACCTTCGCCGATGCCGTTGTGACCATTGTGACAAGATCCTTATCTGTGCTTGAATTGTTCAGGAATCGTGTAGTGTAAGTCGTATCATAATAGGTTTTGTAGAGAGATTCGGGCGACAATATATTATCATTCAGGAATTCGGTCGTCTGTTCTATAAGGTCATTGAGGTACTTCTTATTGGCCGCAGTGGCAGTCTGATTATCACGTAGTGCTTGCTTACAGATGTCTATGACACGCCAGAGGGTGTATCGTGCACCACCGTCTTGTGCTATCTCTAAAAATTCCTGATAGGGTCTGAATTCATCTTCAATATGTTCACGTATATCTGCCGCGGCAGTACCTCCTGCTTCATTGAGATACGCAACGGCTTTATCGAGTTCCTTTTCATAGATAGCCTCGTCAACGGGATAGATCGCATTTTTGATTTTCAGTTCGCGTATCTGATTACGTGATTGCGTCAATTCCGCCTGTATCTGCTTTATTGTCGCCTTCGAAGCCGATTGTTGATCTCTGTATTCCTTTTCAGCTGCTGGATCACTCACAGCCTTGTTCGCAAGTGCACCAATCTTGGTTATGAATGATGACATCCCCTAATGCATTGAAGTAAATTAACCAACTCGGAGTGGCCGCACTGTCGGGGCAGCTTATATGGAGAATTTCATACCACCCATACCACTTGCTATCTCTAAGAAGTTCATGGACTCAACATAGACAGAGATATCATAGGCGTAGTTACAGTCCGCAGGAAGTGGCTCTACATCCAGGTCCAGATCGACCTTTGTGATGCGGCTCGTATTGATAGACCCACTTGGCTGATTGACGTTTGAGGCATTCAGGGCAAATGAGTAGAGATAGATCGGATAGACCGCATTCGGCTGGAGGACACCGCTCAGAAGGAAAGGGTAGCCACCACCTGTACATGTCTTCAGGGGTACGATCTCAGTAAAATAATTTGCGTTCTTCTGCTCAAAGATCTCGTTGCCACCGCAGAGGATCCGTGCTGTTCTAGTGATGTACCGTTGGGTCCCTGGGATCAGGACTCCGCTTGTCGACTCGCTGTGAGGGGCTCGCAAATAGGGTCTCTTGGTAGGGTCCGTATACTTCCAGTTTGTCAGATTTGTATAATCGTTTCTGAAATAGGCGTCCGAACGTCGTCCGAACCACGCAATCCGTGTGACCAGACTGTGAGCATCGAGTTGTAATAGACTACGTGTGGACTGGTTAGGAAACTTGAACTCCTGTACTTGTTTCACTAGGTACTCTAGACGATTTGTGGCAAACATACGACGTTCCGTCTCAGTGAGATAGACATAAGTACATTGGAGTCGCGGATTCAAGGGAAATCCGTCAGATGTAGGGATACTGTAACCTGTATCTGTATAGAAGAATCGCGGTGTACCAGATACGTCATAATACGAGAGATAGTTGTTGTTCAGGGCCTCGGGTAGCGGTCCATACTGAGGGAGCCACGTGTTGGCGTAGATATTGGTTCCCATAGCAGAATCAAGGCGATATCCGTAGCGTACACGCACGCCGCTCGGATCCGTTATTGTATATAACTCACGTAAGGGACGGAGTGTAATCTGGACCTCTACATCGTGATACTGTAGACCTATCAGAGGGAGGGCTAGTCCCGGGGAATCACCGAAGAAAAACCCCAACGGGACAGAGACCTCACGGGCAGGGATTGATGGAGCATTCAGTTGACTTCCAGGCAGGTCGGGATAGGGGAGGACATTCGGATACCCACCCGAGGGATCTGCATAGGCACCAGAGGCCGGCGCAAACATCTCAGGGGTATCACCAATCAGATTTGACCACTTCTCAAATCCATCCAGAGGGAGATCGAATTGTGCCTTTGTGGCCAGCCAATCGCTAGAGTACTCCTGAACCTTAGAACCGCCGACATATAGACCAATAGTATCAATCATTCGTACACCGATCTGACGGACCCATGCGAATTCATGGCTGACCCGACCAGACCAGAGCTTATTGTAGATTGCCGGTAGCTGGACCGTCAAGTAGACATCCGATAGCAGATCACCGTGTCTGGGGACTTTAGCTCTCAATAGGATACTTGAGTCAAGAGCCAGTTCATTAGGGCCATCCAAGGGGACCGTAATGTTCTCCTGACTGAAGTGACTGTATCGCACAAAAGCCTTATAAAAGTAGGTGATCTGCGGATTACCGCTTATATTCTGATTCATGTTACCATACGCAACGAGGGGTAATAGACCTCCTGGCATCTCCTAACAGCGTCATTGAACTTGTTTTTATGCCCGTTGCGTGCCAGAAACTGAAGATGAAAGACTTGCCGAATAATAGAAGGAGATGAACCATCCGGGTCAGAACACTATAATAGTCCCCAATACAGCTCTACCAGCCAAAACAGGGTTCTCTATCTACGCTATTATCGGTATTATCATCCTTTTCACTATATTTGCTTCAGTCGTCTCGTATTCAAAGGATCTCTTTGTTCTACCCTCTTGGGTCCCTGGTATCAGTAGTCTCTTTGGTGGTGCTCCCGCTGATCCGGCCGGAGATATGCCTAACGACGGACCCGCTCCAGTCACCTATCCCGATGATGAGGGGAAGATACCGGCATCCAGCAATGTCAGTAACGATTCTGCTGAACAGACCTGGTGCTTAGTCGGCGAAGATATGGCCGGTAGATGGTGCGTAGAGGTTCCCAATGTGAAAGCCTGCGACGCCGATAGAACTTTCAATAGCAAGAATACATGTGAGGGTGGTATGTGAGATTTGCTGACGTTATAAAAGTCATGTGTACATTGTACACATGACTTTTAAATTTGATCAACTCTCTACTGACCCGAAGTCCACCACGAGTCCGTCTGGTAACCGGGCAAGTTCTTGTCCAGAGCATTGGGGTTCGGGACATAGGTGGGACCCGTGTTAGCGGTAACATCCCAGCCCAGAGTGATAACGGGACTGATAGAGAGTGGTGCCTGGCCAGAGGGCTTGAAGACGTTGCGGTTGGGGCCTTCACGAAGGAGCTTATCGATCTGAGCATAGCTCAGAGCGAAGGCGAAATACTTGATACGCGACGCGAAACCGTTCATGCGACCGGTGATAGCAATTGGGACACCCGTCTCATCACGGTCCTTCTCAGTGGTTACATTCAACGTACCCGAGTTGATTTCGCCCAGAGCACCACCCGTGCCTATAACTGGACCGGATGCCTGACCAGTGGCCGCAGTAGCCACTGCCGACGACGCAGCAGCTAAAGCTGTATTAGCAGCCTGGAGCAGAGGACTACACTTGTCCGTGGTAACAGAGGCGGTGTTGATCAACTTGGGGAAGAAGAGATAGAACGCACCGAAGTTCAACTTGGGGATATCCTGGAACTTATTGCGGGCCGCTAGATTACCGTTGATGTAGACGTCGAGGGCACGACCCTTTACCATTACAACCAGGTGGAACCACTTCTTCAAGGGGATGTTAGGGATATCCACGTGGTTGTCCCAGGCCAAGTTAGAGTTCTGGTAGACACGCAGCGTGTTAGTGTCGGAGCGGAAGAAGACACCTGGGGCCAACAGTGGGAAGACCGCCGCCGAGCCCTTGTGAAAGACGTGCTTGTAACCCTTCTCACCCGTAAAGTTATCGGGTTGAACCGAGAGGAACATAGAAAACGAGTACTCGGCACCGTTACGCTCGTCCTGCGATGGCTTCAATAGGGGGAATCCAGAGTTGGGATCTTGTACGAAGGTCTGGGGGCTATCGTACGTCATAGGATACATCTCAACTGCCATATCCTGATAACGCTTCAACTGGGCGAAGTTTGACTCGATCAACTGCATTACAACTGAGAATACGAGTGTGATAACAAAAGTCTCGATCAGCTGTGGGCCAACAGGGACATTCGCCTGAACACCTGGTGCCAAACCGAGTGCACCGCCTCTCATAGCACGCAGCATGGGCTCAAATGACTCGCGGACAGATCTCAACTTTGACGAACTGAAGATAGAACCGGTGTTCATCCTTTCTCTATCGTTGATCACTAATAAATTTCGTCGTTATGGGTACAAAAGTTAAGAACTCTTCGGGTGCTTAACTTAGGTATATAGATCCGGGATACGGTGCTTACGAATTGTAGTTGATATTGAGGCCAAGAGTCTGTGCGAGCCAACCGATAAATCCAAAGCGGGCATCCAGACCTGCCTTTATCGCCGGGCCCTCCTGGTAGAAGGAATAGACAGCAGCCGGGGTGAGGGCATAGCCATAGAAGTTGCACGTGCTCATGGCACCACCAAAACCGTTGTTGTCACCAAGAACGATAGAGTTATTGCCCACCTCAACAATCGGGACACCAGGGCAGACGCAGCTACGCGAGAGCTTGCCGTCGACGTAGACGTCAATTACGCGACCAGAGACGACGATAGAGAGACAGACCCACTTCTGGAGATCCAGGTCCTGAATGTCGCAGATGGGGTAGTTGGTGGTGGTCGCAAAAGTACCGGGTGTCATCGTACCCTTGTAGAGAGAGGAAATGTTGTCCGCAATAGTGAAGTCGGGGTCTGTGATATTGGCGGCACTGAGAGTCTCTGAATCCTGGTTGACACGGATCATCATCTTGTTCTCGTTGGGGTAGAGCATACCCAGCATAGAGACGTGGGGTGGGCGGCCGCCAGCGGGCTTACCATCCGATGCGATAGAGAAGACGTGCTTAACCTGCCCCGCCTTGTAATCCCAGCTGTTCAGATAGAGCCAGAATTGGAGAGAGTAATCGCCACCGGTGGCCATAGGGGGGACCAGTGCAATCGTCTGTCCCTGGAGATCAGAACCGTTCACCGTCGACGTCAAGATGTTCTGCTGAAACTTGTCGGGAGGTGGGAATAGGACCGTGTAGATCGCATAGACCACAACTGCGGCAACTATAACATAGAGACCCAACTGGATCATATTCTTGTAAGGACCGATAGTAGCACCGATACTGGCCAAACGGGCTTTTACTGCATTCATCGAACTCATGGCTTTCTACTTTGTGCCTACTGATTTTATTCGCGGACGCCGGGATTTCACTGGTTACCACCGAGTGCCGAAATTGGGGGACTCAAGCCGCTGTTGTTGACTTATAAACCCCTTCAATATCCGATTTTAGTAGAAAGTCGGATATACGCGTGTACTTAACGTCTTGTACCAAATTTAAGAGCTTTCCTCGGAGTTCTTAGATTTGTATCACAATAGTAACCAGTCTAGTTCTAAAGATAAGAAACCCCAACTCAACTTCGATACTTGGCTGTATATCTGACTTTCTATGCATAGGTATATTCGACCTGCGTCAATGCGGTTGTGTTTGGTTTTGAAGAGTCGAAACAGAGTCCGCCTAAACAGAAGTTGAACTTCGGGATACCGAATAGCTTTGTAGAGGGGATGGGTGGGATATTCTGATCGGTTACATTCAAACGATAGTTTTCGGCCACCTCTTTCTCGAGGATCCGTCGTGGCCATGCCTGTACATATGCGACTCTGGTATACATATCCGAGTTCATATAGATTAGCGGTTTACCGGGGCGACCACTGATAACGTTTGGTAGAGGGACAGATTTCACTAATATACCGTTCTGATAGATGTCCGCTGTGCGACCCTCTACAGAGACAAGTATCTGATGCCATCTATGTATAGAGAGGGTCGGGATCAATACCTCATAAGAGTTTGAATCGTGAGTTACGAAGTTCAGTTTCAAGACCTCATGTAGGGGATCAACCGCCACAGTATAGGCACCGGGGACGACGATCAGATTCTGATAGGGTTTACCACCTGATCTTAGACTCGCTCCCTTTATTGTCTCAATGCCACTGTTATCGATGCTTACGAAAAAGCTGAACGTGAACGACTCGCCAAGATTGTTTGCTACCTGCGTCTCCGTCAAAAGATCGACTTTCTCGGTAGCCACCACCATTTTCCCTGCGTCATAGTACTCTGCACCAGTCGGCTTTATCGACCAGAGTCCCATTACAGTCGCAGATTCTTGTGCCGAATAGAGGTACCAGAGCATTCCCACCACAGTCCATATCAGAATATAGAGACCCGTCACATAGACCAGTGGTGCCGGTCTAGTGGGATCTATACTCTCGAACATCTGTGGCTTGATGTAGTAGAGTATGACACCCACACATCCTCCATAGCTCAATATGGTAAATATATTGTTCCACGTCTGGATGCGCATCCCTAACGTCTTATGCTAAATTTAAGTACTCTCATCAAGAGAATGCTTAAATTTAGGACATGTCTGATTACTTGGAGCAGTTCGCCGAGCAGCCCGCAGACGGGGCCAGAATGGCGGCAGTTGCGATAGGGGGACAGCTATTACGGATCTCCATTGCACTGAGATCAGTGTCCCATAATTTCAGATTCTGAGGTATCACCGCAGCCCGTGCAAATCCTACACGACCGTACCAGTCATTAGGCACGCCACGTGCGGCACCGTTCAGGATCTTTGTGATAGCCAAGCGACAGTTGATGTAGATCTCAAGGATGTTATCGTGAACCGATAGATGTACATAGAAGGCCTTTTTAAGAGGGAGATCCGGTATGCGTACTGATTCGCGGTTTGCCTGATCACCGTCATGAGGATCGGTATCAATGTAGACTACCAGATCGTTCGTATACTGATCTAAGAAGAGACCTGGGTTCATCTGACTGGGTAGACCGTCATTGAGATCGCCGCGGCCCTTTGGTGCCGAACCGGGGGAATTGGGCTTAAATAATGAGAGGTCTGCAGACCCTCTATGGAGAATATGACGATACGGGCCCAGCTTATCGTTAGAACGTGAGGCCCCTACATAGAGCTCTATACCCATACTATATGTATCGGGACGTGTCATAGGAAAATCGGCAGAGAGAACCGAGAGACCGGTAGGGTCCTGCGGATTCTCTACTGAAGCGGGAGTCCAGAAGATCTTGGGAGGGACTACCTTTCTAGTTATCGTACTAGATGGTCGTGCTTGGAAATAGACTTCATATTGACTGTTGAATAACATTAAGAGGATCATCGCGACAACCAGACCGGCGATCACATAGAGAATCGACTGAAATGGGATATTCGGGAGTGCCTGTTGTATAGCCTGGAGTGAACCAACCTTAATATAGAGAAATCCTATGACAAGGAAACCAGCCAGAAACAGGGCTGAAACGGCTAAGACCAGATAATGTGCGATCGTAGATTGACCTCTAGCATCTTTAAATGAATGGAGTAGACTCTCCATATCCCCTATCGGTTAGTACTAAATTTACGTGCGTTTCGGTGATCAAAAAATTGAATACAGTCGACCGACGATTGGTGGAGTCGAGAGCAAAATGTACCGTGTTCCAATGACAAGTGAACAGATGAAGGAGGAATCGCGTAAGGCCACAGAGGTGGGGATGCGTGAGATTGCGGCAGCACTTGCCAAGAAGCAGGTGGTGACGTCAGACGAGGAGAGCGACAGCAGCGGCGGCTGTAGCAGTGATAGCAGTCGCAGCCGGCGGCGGGCACGCAAGCGGGTGGATACAGGGATCACTGATCGGTTGGAGTCGCGTATTCGCTATCTCCAGTTGGACGTAGCGAATGCACGGGTCGAGATCCAGGACGCTCAGGCACTTCACGAGGCAGCTAAGGTTCGGCTAGATCCCTACATCAAGGCCAACAACGAGTTCGGCTTTATCCAATCAGCGATTGAGCGATCTACGAAGGGCCTCGAAGATCTGACCATCAAGCAGTTTACAGTGAAGATGAAGCTCTTTACTGAGGAGGCTAACGAGCATCTGAACCTCTGTGCGGTGGCGATCAACAAGATCGACCTTCATCAGATAAAGGCGAGTCTTGAGCGGGTGCTGGCGGCCGAGCGGCGGCGCGTGGCGAAGCGGACGGACGAACTGAAGCGGACTCTCTGGTGGCACGAGAAGCGGGAGATCGCCACACGATTTGCAGTCGTAGCAATCGGCCTCCTGCTGCTCTACTACGTGCTCTGCTGGCTGCTCTGCTGAATGGGGTTCTTAATAAGGTTTGAGACGGTCAGCTACCGTCTTTTTCCCGTGGCAGTTGCGACAGAGGGCTACCAGATTCTCGGCATCGTTAGATCCACCCTTGAAGAGTGGGACAGTATGATCTACCTCATAAGACGCGTCCAATATAGCCTTACAGTCTCCACATCGCCATTCTTGGTCAGCTGCCACCTTCTTTTTCAGTAGCGGTGATACCTGTCTACCAAACTTAGGTCTACCTTCAATCAGACGATCTAGCTGTTTTGCCATACCGCCATCCGTCCGTGAAAAATAGTCCTTTACAAAATCTAAAGCGACATAGAATTCATCTGGAGACCTATAAAACGTATAGAGGAGATAGACTATGACGCCGGCACCGACCGCGGTCTTTGCGTATCCGAAGAGCAGCTGTGCCGGACCCTTCAGATAACTCTCATAGAAGGCTGCCGCAACTATGACTAGGAGAATCAGGAGCTGTGGTTTCATCTGCTTTTCCTTAGAACTTCGGAATATAAATAATAGAGTCCTACACTACCCACTAATACGGTTCCTGTACCTAGAAGTAATCCATCAACAACATTGAGTTTGGTGTCATAACCGAGTGCGGGTTTTGGTTGGTTGTCGTTGCTGTGACTCGGCGGCCGCGACTCCTTAGCCTTCTCCAGATTCTGCATCGACTTGATGAATTCGCCAAAGGTGATCTGCCGTTTACCCAGCTGTACGTTGATCCGATTGTGCATGTCGAAGACCCACTTTACCAGATCCATACGTGAGTTGAGAGCCTCTTTGACAGGCATCTCGCTCAGATTCTGTTCATAGTGGTTACGACAGATAGGACACGGTAACATGTCTACTAGCGATTCGTAGAATGCGGACGCATTCTTGCGTTGGCGATCCGTAGGAGTATCCGAATAACCTAATGAGGCGATATGGAGTGCGGACCAGAAGATAGGACCCCAGATATGCGGTGGAAGATGGATTGGCGTAGCCTGTTGGTCCGGGGCTGACATCTATTTTAAGGCTGTAAAGCAAAAATCAAACCTAAACCCAGCCAGGACTTTTAAAACAGTGATAGCATATAGATGCTAAATAATAGAAATACCATAGGCATACAGATAGGACAACATACACAACCGACGCATTGTAGTAATTGTAATAAGTTAGGTCACTATTTCCGCGAATGCAAAGAACCCGTCACGTCCTACGGTATTATCGCATATCGTGTAAAGGCAACTGCTGGTGCGTCTCTTGAGCCCGTCGTCTTAAACAAGATTGGGACAAGCATCAACGGTCTCGACAATGATAATATCGAACTTCTGCTTATTCAGCGAAAAGATACCTTGGGTTACGTCGAATTCATGCGTGGTAAATACAATGTCAATGCACCTGACTATATTACATCTCTCTTCAATCAGATGACCGTGGAGGAATTAGGGCGACTTGAGACCTCGGGATTTGAGACGTTATGGAACACATTATGGAATAATCAGATATCGCGACAGTATAAGCAGGAGTATGAGGCGGCTTTAGCCAAATACAACCTGCTTGTTGCTGGTGGCGATGAGGCCAGCGGTAGAACTCTGGTCTCATATATACAAGGGGCAAATCGTGAATGGACAACACCTGAATGGGGCTTCCCTAAGGGGAGGCGTGGTAATCGCGAGTCCGAGATCAGTTGTGCCGTACGTGAGTTCAGTGAAGAGACGGGTCTCGACGAGACACAGTGTATCTTGGTGAAAAACCTACTACCCCTCGAAGAGAACTTTCTAGGTGGTAATCGTGTACAATACAGGCATCGCTATTATCTAGCATACTGCCAACATACTACAGAAGTGGGTATAGACATCGACAATACTGTAATGAACCGCGAAATCAGCGATATAGGATGGTTCTCGTATGAGGAGGCATTGAAGCGGATCCGACCATACAATATCGAAAAACGTGAGATTTTGACATCTGCTTATACTATCTTAACAAAGTACATTGTGCTACCTGGGCGCGAATATCACAAACTGACCAGCGGTCAATCGCGTAGAGGAACCCCTTACCAACTAGTAGAGAGGGATGGCAGCAGAAGTAATACGCGTGTCCCGCGATGACCTCCCTATTATGAAAGTGGATAAGTCGGCACGTGCTCTGCTAGACAAGAAGACACGTGAAGAGATCATTGAACACTGGTTTTTGGGGACTAAATACAGTCCAGCAGAGCGTGATGCTATTGTCGCTACTATGGCGGCGAAAGGGTTCTATCCTGAAGACTGGATGCACGATAGAGAACAGAGATCTGGGTTATACCCGGACATTTACGACCCTAGTTTCGGTGCTCAACTCTATAAGAAACAGGAGTTCTTTGAGGCCCGTTCCGTCGCTATCTCCAGTCTCGAAGGGACTGACCCCTGTAGCAGCGGAGCAGAGGCTGTATTTGAGAAGAGCCCTATTCAACGACTGATCTCTCGTTTTCTGAATCCTCAGACACCCTACAACGGTCTTCTCTTGTATCACGGGGTGGGTGTAGGTAAGACATGTACAGCAGTGAGTGTGGCGGAGGAGTATCTGAAAGCCTATCCCTCTTCGCGTGTATTTATCATAGTCCCTCAAGCCATCTCTGGTAGCTTCCGTAGGACTATATTTGACCCATCAAAATTGGTGCGTCGCGACGGTGTGTGGGTCTCCCAACAGTGTACGGGGATGACCTATCCTGATCTGGCTCTTCAGGAGCTGATGAAGCGATCTAAAAATGGCGATGATGAGTTCAGCATCGAAAAAATCAGCGATATGGTCGACAAGAAGGTTCGTGAGCGATACTACAGATTCGGATATCTACAGTTTGCGTACTGGATAGCCAAACAGTTCAAAGTGATACCCTCTCATCTCGTAGATGACGAGCGGGTGGCTGCCGAAAACGCACTTCTGGGTAAGTTGTTCAGTGATAAACTGATCATAATCGACGAGGCTCACAATCTCCGTGATGTGGCTGCTGGGGCAGATCTTGGTACAATGATTACAGCTGACGGGATCGAGGAGTCAGATCCTGCTCTAGACAAGGATGACGCGGTGGGTGGTAAGAAACTCACACCGCTGATAAAGCGAATCGTTAAATATGCTGAGGGACTGCGTACACTTCTGATGACTGCCACCC
>Ga0164296_1001425_pt1 | contig 25426 bp, 7 predicted proteins | sample GEODES057metaG_FD_113533 | JGI IMG/M metagenome (GOLD analysis project Ga0164296, IMG submission 113533) | Dystrophic lake water microbial communities from Trout Bog Lake, Wisconsin, USA - GEODES057 metaG | ecosystem: Environmental > Aquatic > Freshwater > Lake | place: USA: Trout Bog Lake...
CTATAATGGATATTTAGATAATTTGCGTTTAACGTTGGGTACAGTAAGATATACAACTGCCTCATTTACAGTACCAGTGAATTCATTTACACAAGATTCAACATATAACGCAAATGTAATACTTCTACTTAACTTTGAACCAAACAATATTAATGACCAAAGTATTTATTCAAATGCAGTATATCAAAACATTGTGACTCTTTCAACTCCTTCTACAACACAATCAACATTAACATATCCACCACTTTCTTTACCAACATATAACTTTAATGGGTCATCTTTATACTTTAATGGTATATCTCAATATATAAATACAGCATCAACAACTGATTTCACAGTAGGAACTCTTAATTTTACAATAGAATTCTGGATGAACTATACTGTTAATAGTCAAAATGGAATTATTATGGGATCGACATCTTCTTATTGGCAACTGTCTTTAAATAACAATAAATTAAAATTACAATATAATGCAACTTCTATATTAAATGGTAATATAAAGTTGAATTACAATGTATGGTATAATATTACAATAATTCGCAATTTATCTCAACTAATGATGTATGTGAATGGGATGTTAGATGTATCAGTTGGAATAAATACGACAACTGTATTTGATGTTGCATCATCAACAGCAACAAGTATTTATATAGGATATGGTACGATTTCTCCATTAATATATTACAATGGTTATTTATCAGAATTGCGTTTTACAAAAGGGATAGTAAGATATCCAGGGAATTCGGTGATACCAAGGGTAGCATTTCAGTCATCTTATACTACTCCATTGAATACATGCATTGCAAATGATCCATATTATTCAAATGTGGTATTATATTTAAATTTTGACAATACAATAATAGATGGTAGTTCAATTTCAAAATCAATAACAAACACATATGTGACATCATATGGAACAGCGACAATATCAGGAACATCATTAAGTAATTATCAATTTGGAACAGGATCATATTTCTTGAATGGATCTAATATGACATTGAGTACACCAAATGCAGCTAGTTTTGCATTTGGAACAAACAATTTTACAATGGAGTTCTGGATGTTTGCAACAGGAGCAAATGGAGTACCGATAACAACATCAGTTGGTATTAATATACTTGGAAATAACTACAATTTAGCAACAGCAGGTTTATTAACAACATCGTGGGTTATTTATATTAATACTTCGAGTAAATTGGTATTTGGATATGGCATTTCAACAACTGCGATGATAACAAGTAATATATCTTTATATTATAATGTTTGGTATCATATTGCGATAGTAAGAAATAATTATTATTTTACATTATTTGTAAATGGTTATTATGATTCAACTGGATTTTTATCAGTAACATCAACACAATCATTAGATTCTGGTTTAACTGAAAAGATTACATTAGGATATAGTTCAAATGCAACATTAACAACAGCAACATATTTCAATGGATATATTGATGATCTCAGAATAACGAATGGAACAGCTAGATATACAGGTAATTTTTCGCTTCAAACAGCAGCATTTCCACAATTGACGCAAAACTTACAATATGATCAATACTTTTCAACAAATGTATCATTGATATTGCATTTTAATAATAACTTTTTGAATTACAGTGTAAATGGAATTTTAATGACAAACATTAATAATGTAGGATTCAGCGATACTGTTTATAGATTTGGTACTGCATCTGCAGTATTTAATGGGAACAATTATTTGATAACAGCAAACAGTCCTATTTATTCACTTGGATCTGCGAATATATCAGGTCTTTATTCATTATTTGCTATAGAATTTTGGATAAATATCAAATTACAATATTTACCAGCATCAGGTGTGACAGGAATTATTGGTAATGGTAAAAACAATACAACCTATGGTGGATGGTACTATACTATTTCATCGACAGGAACAGCAACATTTTATTACACAGGTCCAGGTGGACTCATTACAACAAATGGAACAGCAATAGTCGCAAATGGCAACTGGAATTTTATACAGATCATTAGAAATACAATAACATCACTTATTGTATATGTAAATGGTATAGCTGATGTATCAATAGCAACGCTTACAATAACCAATTATTTCGATTTGGGAACTGGTGATAGTATATATCTTGGATGGGATGGCATAGCAGGACATTATTCTATGATAGGATATATGGATGAATTTAGATTTACAAAAGGTCAAACGTTATCAGGTGCAACGATTAGAACAGCAGGAACTATTCCATCATCGCAATATCCATCACTTCCATATTTTGGAGATCAATATTATGCAAATGTAGCTTTACTATGTCATTTCCAAAATACCATATTAGATTCAGGACCTAATGCATTTATCAATAATTCAACAATGTCTTTATTATCAGGAACTGTATCATTTGCGACAGGAATCTCAGTATACGGTAATTATTCATTGTATTTAGATGGCAATACAGTTTATAATACCGGATTGAGTCAAACTTTTACATTTGGAACAGGATTATTTACAATAGAGTTCTGGATGTATGTACCAAACTTTTTGTTAACAAGATATATATTAAGTAATGGAACAGGAACAGCATATGGAACAGGGTATCAATGGTATCTTGCGATAAATACATCGGGATTTTTAGTATTATATGTAAATAATTACACTGGCTCAACCGCATTCATAACAACAACTGCAATTTCAGCAAATTGTTGGAATCATATAGTGATAACGAAGAGTACGACAGCAGGTGTAATTTATATATATGCAAATGGAGCTCAGATAGGAACAGCTACAAATGCAGGAACGATGGATTGGTCATTTAAAAACAATATAAATATTGGTGGTGCGAATATGCCGAGTCTTTTAACAAATTTCATAGGATATCTAGCAGAATTACGAATTACAAATGGAATAGCAAGATATACAACATCATTTACAAATACAGTACCAAATACAATATCACCAAATTTTGGTCCTCAAGCACAAATGCTAACAGATCAGAATAATCCTACATCTTTTTCAATTGCAGGAACAGCATTTGATCAGTATTTTGATAATAATTTAATATATACTCCGCTAACAAGTACTGGATCTAATGTCACAAACTACATAGATATAAGCAATAGTAATTTGACAATTTATTCTTGCAATTTAACATCTAATTTAATAACTATAGATCCAACTAGCTTATATGCAACTTTCAATACAAATAATTTTATAGGAACAACATCTAATTATTTATTATCATCTGTTACAAAAAATACAGGATTTGCACAAAGTAATGCAACATTTGAAACATGGGTGAAATTTAATACAGTTTCAACGACACAGACATTTGCAGGAAATTGTGCAGGGTCTTTTTCAAATGGAACATGGTTTTTAAATTTATCAACATCAAGTACGATACAATTTTGGTTATATGAATATTCATCTAATGTACCATTATTAACATCTGGAACAATATCATCAAACATTTGGACACATGTAGCAGTTGTAAAGAATGGACCATCTACATACAATGCACCAATATATCAATATCCTCCAATTGGATTATCAGGTAATCCAACAACAACATTAAGTGGTTTATCATATGGTAATGGAAATTATGTAGCAACTGCATCATCATATTACACGGCAGGACCAACATGTTATCCTTTTATGATTTTTGATAAGATAAGCGCAGGAGCAGCAAATCAAAATACATGGACAACAGGCCCTTTTGCTTGTTGGGGAGGATCATATTATGGTACATATTATACAACAGTTGCAAATATAGGTAATGTATATGGTGAATGGGTAGATTTATTATTACCCAATCAGATATTACTAAGTTCATATTCGTTGCAATCAGATATAACAATTTCAAGATCACCATCTGCATGGTTAATTGTTGGAACAAATAATGGAGGAGTTACATGGAATCTAGTTGATTCACAAACAAATATACTTTTCTCTACTGCAAATCAAGTACTTTACTTTACACCTAGTAATCCAGGATTATATAATGAATATCGCATTATAGTAAAGGCTCAACAATATCATGCACCTACAACAGGTGATTGGATAACGTTGACAGAATGGGTATTATATGCATCAATTGGTAACTACTCTTTATATATAGATGGAACATTAACAAATAATGCTTTACTTACATCAAATATTTCATCAATTAATTCAACGTTTAATATCGGAGGTAATAGTAATTTATCAAGTAATATTTATTTATCAGGAAGTATGGCAGGATATCGTATGTCATCATGTGCAAGATATCTTAATAACTTTCCATTGCTTCAAAGTGGAAGTAATTATACAATAAATTCAAATTTAAATACCGGAATAGTCTTATATCCTCAAATAGGTTTCAATCCAGTAACAAATTATCAGACTTCTGCAATAAATACAATCCAATATGATCCATACTATTCATATACATCAATTTTATCACATTTTGAAGGAACCTCAGTGATAACTAATAGTAGTATAAATAATATAATACCACAATACAATTCATTAATATCACAAATACCAATATTAATAGGTAATTCATCTATTGGATTTTCAAATAATACTCAATTGCAATATATTACAGACACACAGCCAATATTGGATGGAATCTCTTCAAATACATCAAATACGTTAGGAGGTGCATATTCACTGAAGCGATTATTTACGAACTATAATGGTCCAGTAGCTACAATAAGAAGATCAAGTGACAATGCAACAGCAAATTTTTATGCAAATGCGTCTACAGGTAATTTAGGAACATATTATAATGGTGGTGGTTTTACATTAGCAGCATGGGCAAGCAATGCATTTCCAGTATATGTTACAAAATTATATAATCAAAATGGAAATGTAGCTACATTTTTTTCAAACAATACATTATCTACGCAACCATTACTTGTATCAACTAACAATAACTATTATATACAATTTACAGGAACTAGTAATCTACAATATTCTACAGTTACACCTATGACATCTAATTTTACATTCTGCACATCATATATTCAAAATGGATCTAATACCATCTCTAATAGTAACATAATGTATCAAGATGGGATAATAACAGCAAATGATTATCCACAATTCAAGATTTGTTTATTAAATTCAAGTAATATGGCATTTGGTAATTCAAATGGTTATGCTTATCAATCATCATCAATTATAACAAATGGGTTTTCTAATTTAACTTTTAGCACAATAAAGAGATATGGAGTAACAGGACAACTTAATTTGTATCGTGGACAATACACATCAAACATATCATATTCAAATATAATAACAAACAATACATCAAATGATTCATATCAATTGACATCAAATACATATTTAGGGAATGAACCAATATACAATTCAAAACTATCAGCACAATTGGGAACACTATTATGGTTTAATAGCGTCATACCTGATTATGATTTGGCAGTTATAAATTCTAACTTGATGACATCAAATGTCATTCAATAAATAAAAATTACAAAATGTACATCCTTATCCCTCTCATACACTTCATCCCTCCCCCTCATACATTCTCTTACCCTCATCCCTCATCCCTCATACACTTATTCCCTCACCTCTCATCCCTCATCCCTCACCCCTCACCCCTCACCCCTCACCCCTCATACACTTATTCCCTCATAAAAGTTATCTAAAAATCAATATCTTCGTAATCTTGATTGATTACTTTACGAATGATAGAAAGTTCTTGTTTTTTATAAGTTTCTGAGATCTTGAAAACTTGACTCCATGCAAATTTTTTGCACAAAGGTGATGCTTTCTTAGCTTTTACGATAGCGACACGAACATCGTCAAATGTTACATATTTTGGAGAATTTTCATTTCCGTTTGCAGCAGCGATGATTTTAGAAACTGAGTACATTTTTGTTATAAAAAGAATAAAAAGAAAAATCAAATTTTTTTAATTTTCCATAGTTTAGTAAACTTGAATTGCTGGAATAATCTTATCATGTAGTATGCTATTTATGAATTCGTTAAATATTATTTTAGTAGAAGTAGATATATTATCTATAAATGCATCATATGCTTTATGTGCATCTATATAAAATATTTGTACTGATTCGATCGGATCTGAAAAACTATATATAACAGTTATATATTTTTTGTTTCCATAAATTAGTTTGATTCTTTGTAGATCTTGGCGATTTTGTTTAACAGGATTAAATATATATGTTGATAAAAATGCTTGAAACTCAGGTGAAAATGTAATATTATTACCTCCTTTTTGTTTTTTTGAAATATAAAGACGAGTCGTATTTTGTTGTAATTCAATATATTTTCCACCTTTATTTCCAATTTTTATTAGATATCGTTTACCTTTATAATTAGAATATTCTTTACATCCTCCCAGACTACCCAGATTACCTTTAATTATTATCTCATTGATCAATTCTGATAATATAGACACATCAGGTTCATTATTGTATCTTGTAAGTATACTTTGATCTTTCATTTTATTCTCACACATAGTTGTATTAATGTCAATTAAATTTTTTAGAACAATATTGCATTCTTCAGAATGTTTTCTAAATAAAAATTCTGAAGTATCTACTTGATAATATTCTGTTTTATGAGTTCGAAGTAAAATTTTAGTATTTCTTTCAGTAGGATCTAATCCTAAAGTAAAATGATTACCAATTATTGCTTCAGTTGTTGTTCTATTCAAAGGATTACCACCAATTAATTCTGAATAATTTTGTTGTTTAGAAAATCCAAGTATATTACCAGAATCATCTATGTCTATTAATTCTTTAAGATGAATATCTTTGTAAATATAACACCATCCAGATGTCCCTGGATAAATATAATATGATATATATTTTTTGAAATTTTCTCTTTTGCTTGGTACTAATTCAATACCATTATTTGTTTTATTAGTTGTAAAATAAAGAATCAATATTTCTGAAGAAGGTAAATTTTTTATAAACTGATCTAATCTTTTTCTTGCATCAATTAAATTTGGAATATGCTGCATTTATACTTATTGAATCTATGTTTCTTAAATAAGTAAAGTAATATGTATATAATTTGACAAAAATAAATTAATATATGATTTTAAGTATGTCATCTATTGCAAATATATTTGGCAATAATGACTTTACTATCGAATTCTATATAAATCCAGTATTAGATTCAAATAGATATGTTTTATCATCAGGATATTTTATAACAAATCAGTGGTATATCTATTTATTATCGAATGGTACTTTGCAATTTTATTTATATGATTACAGTAGTTCATCGCCATTACTTACAACTGCAACTGCATCTTATTTTCTTACTGCAAATACAACATATCATATTGCATTAGTTAGAAAAGGTGCAACATATATATTGTATATAAATGGTGTTAATATAACACAATATATTTCACAGATACTATATTCAGTGTCAAATAGTAATTCCATAATATCTATAGGTTATTTAACCCCTACAGGATTTAGTTACTTTAATGGTAAGATAGATGAATTGCGAATTACAAATGGAATAGCAAGATATATAACAAATTTTACAATACCATTTACAGGTTCAGGATTTCCATCAATAGGTGCTCCTTATAATATTAATTTATTATCACAAGCTCAAAGTTTAACATCAGAAACAGCAGTATCAGCTGCATCTTCAGCAACATCGAATATTTCAGTAGATCCATATTATAATAAAGTAACTTCTTTGATACATTTCAATGATGCAAGTTTTGCAGATACAAGTGTTTATAGTTTACCAAATAGTAATATATCAACAACGTATAATACTTTACAATCAGTAAATATTGGTACAATTACAACAGGAGGAGGATACTTTAATGGATCTAATCAATTAGTATATTCTTCTCAATTAACATCATTTTATAGTGCAAGTTTATTATCTTTGACAGTAAATCCAACATATAATGGTGCAATTGTTTCATGGATATATAATTTATATCCTCAAACAACACCAGCTTCATTAGTAATTTCATCAAGTATAAGTGGTACTCCAGTAATACTTACATCATCTATTACTACATTAGGACCGAGTGGATCATCATATACATTTTCATCAGGATTATCTCAACTAACAAGTTATTATGCATATTTATCAGAATCGAGTTCTATATATGGAAGTTCAAATATAGCTACACAATTTACAACATTAACACAAGGAACTTTATCAAGTGTAACAACTAGTTCACCAACATCATCAGGTGTGACGGTAACATGGACGTATTCAGGTGGTTATACATCAAATACACAGGCATCGTTAGTATTATCACCAAATTCATCTGGAACACCAATAACAGCAACAGCATCTCCATTTTCAACATTAGGAGTATCATCTTCATCATATACATTTTCATCAGTATTATCACCGTCAACTAATTATTATGCAGTTTTAACAGTACCATCTAGTTCTTCAAATGGTGCAGCTACATTATCATCATCACCTTATTTTACAACATTAGCTCAAGGAATATTATTAACATTAGTTGCAACAAATCCAACAATAACAGGTGGTGTGACAATAACATGGACATATGGTGGTACATATAATTCATCTACAACAGCATCATTGATATTATCATCAAATAGTAATGGATCACCAATTTTATTTACATCTACAATAAATACATTAGGAGTATCATCTTCATCATATACATTTTCATCAGGATTAGCAGGATTAACTACATATTACGCTATTTTATCAGTAAGTAGTGTATTATATGGCAATTCAAGTATTTCTACATCATTTACTACGCCAGCAACAGGTTTATATAATTATACAGTTTTTACATTTACAACACTTGGTTTAACAGGAGCAACTGGTCCAACGAATACTAATTTAACATTATCATCTGGTTATAATTCAATTTATCCAGGAGTAGGTACATCATATGGATTGACAATTACAAATGGATTTCAATATTGGACGGTTCCACTTACAGGATATTATAGTATAATTGCAGCTGGTGCAAGCGGTGGAAAAGCTTTTAATTTTGGTACACAAGGTAGTGGTACAGGAATCATAGTTTACACTTCTAGTTATTTAAAATATGGTACACTTATAAGTATATTAGTTGGACAATTTGGTGTAGGTGTAGGTTCTGGAGGAGGATCTTTTATATTTAATAAAACATCTAATAGTTTAATCTTAATAGCAGGAGGAGGTTCTTCAGATACTACATTTTCAACTGGTAATCAAGGTCTTCCATCTAATACAACAAGTGGTGGACCAAATGGAGGTGGATATATATTGAATACATATGCTGGAGGTCCTGGAGGGAGTGGATATACAGGTGCTGGACAAACGAACGGGGCAGCAGCAATAGTTGGTCAAATATATGCAGGTGGGGCAGCAGGTGGTATAGATGGTGGAAATCAAGGTGGATTTGGATGTGGAAGTGCAGATCAAGGTTCAGGAGGTGGAGGATATGGCGGTGGATCAGGTTTAAATAGTAATAGTAATGGTGGTGCATTAGGAGCAGGATCGTATGATGTTAATGGTACAAGTAATAATGCAACAATATATAAAGGAGGATATGGAAATACATATAATATAATTGGTGGAAGTGGTTTTGTGATTATTAGTTTAACAAATTTAAATTATTATACTTTTACAACTTTTACATTTACAAATATAGGTGCAACAGGATCATCTGGACCAACATCTTTAGCAAATTATTCAGGAACTTATCCAGGAGTAAATACATCATATGCATTAACATTATCTGGCGGTATTCAATATTGGACAGTGCCAAAAACAGGAAATTATAATATTATCGCAGCTGGTGCTGCTTCAAGTTTTGGTAGCACTGGTAGAGGTATTATTATTTCTACAATAGTCAATTTAATTATTGGACAACAAGTATTAATACTTATTGGACAACAAGGGGCATTATCAGGATCAAGTCAAGGTGGTGGCGGAGGTACTTTTGTAGCAACTACTTTTACAAATTTATTATCAGCTACGCCTATTTTAATAGCAGGTGGTGGTGGAGGTGGTTGGAGTGGGACAACAGGAACAGATGCAGTATTAACTACTGCGGGGACAGCAGGAACAGCAGGTGGTACAGGTGGTACACTTGGAAATGCAGGTACTACATCTGATAGTCGAAAAGACGATATAGGATGCGGATTTTATAATAATACAGTTATTACTGGTAATCCATCAGGTTTTATATATGGTGGTTTATCATCATCAACATATTTTGGTGGATTTGGTGGTGCAGGAAATGGAGGTGGAGGATATTCTGGTGGTGGAGGTGTGACATCTGGTTCAAATGGTAATGCAGGTAGTGGAGGTAGCTATGATATAAATGGTAGTGGAAATGCAGCTACACAATATACATTATCAGTTAACAGTCAAACTGGCGGATATAATACAGGTAACGGTTTTGTAGTCATTACATCTTTAGGTTCATTAGATGGGTTATCTGCGACACCAACAGTACTTTTTTCTACAAAAAGAGTTAAAACAAGTTATGTTGGTGCCATAATACAATTATCCACCTCATCTACATTAACTTCTCCTCAAGATTTCTATTATGTAAATGGAGCATTGAATACAAATTCATCTGGTACAGGAACATCTTTCATTAATTGGGTAGGAACATCTACTGCATATGTATCTATATGGTATGATCAATCAGGTAATGGAAAAAATGCTATAGGTGTATCAGGATATGCAGCTATATATATTGATGCTTTAGGTCTTGTTGATTTTACAGGAAATGTATATATGACGTTACCTATTGCAACGTTACCATCTACACAAGTTGCTTCATCATTTTGCTGGAAAAATGGAAATATGTCTGGGAGTGGAGTTGAAAGAGGTTTATTTTGTGCTGGAACTGCAACAACAAATCAAATGTTAGGTATTGGAATATCAACTACAAATTATGCATTTGTTACGAGTTATGCTACATATGTAACATCAAATATTAATTTAAATTCTGGAGGTATAGTATCAATTATTGCAACAAGTACTACAGGATCAACACAAAGTTATACTTTATATACAAATAGTGTATATACAACAACAGGTAATATCAGCAGTTTATCTTTTACTGCTTCTGGAGTAAATGATATCCTTGGTTCTGATAGAAATAATACAGCTGGAAATGGTGCTCCAATCGGTCATAATTTTAATGGACAAGTATATTGGATTAGTGTATTTGCATCAGCTATATCGACTGCTGATCGTATTTTAGTAGAAGGACAGTAAAATTAAAATAAATATATAAAGTCAGTAAAATAAATATAAATAGTAGTGTAGATGTCATCAAATTACTTATTTGGGACAAACAATTTCACAATTGAATGTTTTATTTATCCATCTATTAATAATACATTTATATTCTCAACGACATCTTTATTAACTAATAATATCTATGTTGCTATTAATAGTACAAACAATATTATTTTTTATTATACTCTTTCAACAATTACAAGCAATACAATATTAATTTTGAATAATTGGTATAATATATGCATTACAAGAAATGGAACAGCAATTACATTGTATATAAATGGCATTATTGATACGATAGCTACAATTTCTCAAACAGCAAGTATTGAATCATCATCGATTACATCTGCATTTTTGATATTTGGAATAAATCCATCTTCATCACAATCTTATTTAAACTACAAAGGATATTTAAAAGAGTTTAGAATAACATTGGGTGTAGCAAGATATCTTACAAATTATTCAATACAATCAACACCATTTGCAAATACAAATTTAGGAATTAAATTAACAGTGAAAGACAATTATGATATATATTGGTACTATGTAACATTACTTTTGCATTTTGATGGCATAACAACATTTATAAATGATTCTAGTAACTATAAAATGGTAGGATCAAGTACTAATTATCCATCTTCCTCATCAGGAAGTTATATGTTTGGTAATTCTTCGTTGTATTTCTCGGCATCGGCATCAGCTTATTTAGTATATCCTAGCTCATCAAATTTTGCATTAAAAAATTCAAATTTCACAATTGAATTCTGGTTTCAAGCACAAGCGCAAGTTCCAATAAGAATAATTGGTAATATTAATTGGTCTATTTCAATTACTTCAAATAATCAAATTGCTTTTATAATTTCTAACAATAATACTTTGTCTTCTCAGATATATACAAGTATATCAGTTATAGCTCAAGGTACATGGTATAATGTTGCAGTAGTCAGAAATAACAATAATATACTATTATTTGTCAATGGAAATTTAGAAACAAGTGGTATATTTACTTATCAGATAGATGATGGAAGTAATTTTCCATTATATTTAGGAACAGATGGATCATTAAACAGTACAGGAATTACAGGATATTTTTATAGTGGTTACATAGATGAACTGCGATTTACAAATGGTATTGCAAGATACACAATAAATTATTCTGTTGCAACATCACAGTTTCCATCAACAGCACCAACACAATTATTAACATTACCAAAAATAGAAGAAATATTTACAAATACGTTAACACCAGTAAATAACTTTCCAAAATTAGCAACACCGATTGCGTATTATCCATCATCACCGATGACAGCAAATACAACTTCAGTTTCAGGAACAACTTATGGAACAGGAATGTATTATATAACTGCATCAAATACATCATTATCATCAGTTGCATATTATGCTTTTGATAACATATCAACATCGAATTGGTTATCAGGAGCATCATATACAACAACTTCCTCTGCATATTCAACAACTGTTTCAGGAACAACAAGATCAGGAGAATGGCTTCAAATTCAATTACCAACATCAATAACTTTAAAATATTATAGTATTCAATCATCATCTACAGTTGGAACAACACAAAGTCCAGCATCTTTTGTAATTGCAGGATCAAATGATAACATTAGTTGGTTTTTAGTTGATATTCGCACAGGATTAACATGGAATAATAATGGGATATTGCAAACATTTACGGTATCAAATAATATCCTAGCATATACTTATTTTAGATTGATAGGAATTTCATTGGTAACGTCAACAGCAAGCTTGGCATTAGCCATTGGAGAATTTAAGTTATATGGTTAGAGTGTTGATGCATCTGTTTTACCTCAAACAATTTATACGGCTCCATTTAATAATTATCCAATATTTGGATTACAAAATCATTATATTGGAACAATTGGTGCAACTTCTGCAGCATGGACTGATATATCTGGAAATAATAATACACTTATACAATCAAATACAAATCAACAACCAACAGTTCTTTCAAATCCAACTGGTTTATCTTTTCCAACACCTGGAAATCCAAATAGATATATGGTAGCAAATTCAGGAACAACAAGTACATCAGCAACATTGTGTATGGTATTATCAATTGTTTATAGCGGTGGTACATCACTAAATCAACTTTTTGCAACAGATGGTAATTGGGTATTAGGTAATTTTCATATACTTATTGCAGGTAGTTCTAGAACTGTTCAATGTAGTGTGAATGTAAATGCAGGAAATGATTGGATAACACCATATTCATATACAGATGGTCAAATATTTAAAATGATATTTGATTTTACATGTTCAACAGGTGTTGGTACTGCACAATTTAATGGTGGAACTATAAATACCCATACTTATGCATCAATTTCAAATATAAATATACCATCTTTTGATATTGGAAGTTGGTCTGGTGATAATACTCGAGTATTAAATGGTAAAATATATGAAATATTTATTTACAATAGAACATTAACAACAACAGAAAGAACTAATCTAAATGCATATTTATATTCACTATGGGGTGTATAGAGTGAATAAACTTAATCCTGATCATTTAATAGAATAGAATGTCTTCAACGACGGCAACGATATATGTAGGTGGTGGCGCAACGAATTTATCAATACCGATGGATTCAATGCTTTTTCAAATATCTTTAAAGTCAACATATACAGTACCAGTTTATACTGATACAATATATAATCCAATAACAAATAATTTTAGTGCTTATCCGATACAGCTATCTTTAATAGCATCAACGCCAACAATGTATTCTGATAGCATACGTGGCAATGTATTAAATTTGCAAAATGCATCAATGAGTATTCAGAATATAACAATAAATACAGCATTTACAAAAATGGCCTGGATATATCTATATACATTTTCAGGAACAACTGATATAATAACAAGTACTAATAATGCATTTACTATTCAAAATGTATCAGGAACATATTATATTTATTATAATTCTACACAATTGTCATCAGTTTCTCTAAATACATGGACACATATAGCAATCATAGCAACAATTACGTCTTCAGCAACTACAACTCTAAATTTATACATAAATGGGATAGCATCAGGTTCACAAGTAACAGGATTACCAGCATTGACAAATACAACAGCAACAATATATTTTGGTGCAAATGCCGCAGCGACATCAGTAACAGATGGATCTTTTAATGTAGATAATCTTAGAATGTATAATAGAATTCTTTCAGCAGATGAAGTATGGTTGATATATTCATCAGAGAATTATACATCACCATCACCATCTAAGAACAACTTCCAAGGAAATCTTTATTATGCATCAGTTTTTAATAGAGCCTTAACATCATATGAGATAGCTACATATAATTCTATTGTAAATCCACCTAACAATATAAATGCATTATTGGGATATAGTTATCTTCCAAATAATTCTTCATTATTAATATCTATTTCTGCGAATTCAATATATCCATCGAATTTTATAAATAACTCAGGGTCTTATCTATTTATAGATAAACTTGCATCAAGTTCATTGATATTTAATGGAACAAATGAAACTATATCATTTCCATCACAATCAATAACATGGACATCTGGTTTTAGTATACTTTTTCAGTTTCAATATAATACACCATCATCAACTATGTCACCATTATCAATTACTAGTACCACTTTATATACTACATCAGTTGGTTTTAATATCTCAATAACATCAGGAAACGTTATTCAATTCAATATACTTAATCCAGCGAATACTTCAACGACAATTTGTTCAGCTACATTAACACAAAACAAAATATACAATATAGCATTTATCTATAGTAATTCAACAACTACTGCAACTTTATATATTGACGGTGTTCTTACTCAGACAACTACATCAATTACAGTGATATCTTCATTAGCATCAGGCACATATCCATATATATATACTGGTGGTGTTAATTCGACTCTTAATTATTTCAATGGAACGATATATTACTTATCTTTTTACAATTCAACTTTGACAACTACGCAGATATCAAATTTCTATCCACTTACATATAATAATCAATTGACAACGATATCAGTAAATACAAATACAGATTTGACAACACAACCATTCTCAGGATATCCTGTTTTAGCAATGACACCTTCAGGGATTTACCCACAAGTAATAAATAGTTCACTTTTTTACCCAACTATTGATAATGCTAATACACTTAGTTACCATCTAGTTGCAACAAAATCACAATATTATCAATTTCAGCCGATAATATTAACATTATCAAATGGACTGACATTATTAACGCAATTTTCATGGACTAATACAAATACTCAGACATCTACGCTATGTACATTTTCACAGTCAAATAATTTAGCAACATCAAATTATATTTCGCTGCAACAGACTAATTATTCAAATATTTCATTGATTTTTAATAATACGTCGAATCAATATATAAATGTAGCTACAATTTCAGCGAATACAAATTATACATTTGCGGCAACTTTTAGTAACCCAGTGTCATCGATATATTTTAACGGATCAAATATTTTATCAGTTCCGATAACACAAGTCCCATCATATTCAAATATTGCAATTAGTTATACATATCCGTATGTAGGATGTTTTCCCTCAGGATCCAATTATCCAACTAGTTACTTTTCAGGTAACATAAATTACTTAGCATTATATAATCGAATATTAACAACAACAGAGATAAATAACTTTAATAATTCAGTATTAAATTACACACAAATAACACCGCAGATACCATTAAAGACATCATATTTCTATCAAGCAATTACAAATGCCCCATTGTATCTTTATTATGACGCAGATACACTTAATTCATATGATGGATTAACAAATGGTCAATATATAAAAACCTGGACAAATTTGGGAAGCGAGGGAGGAATTGCATTGAATGCAACAGCAGCAATAACAGCAACATCAGGACCATCGCCAACAATATATACAACTTCTGGATTAGTTGCATATTGGGATTTTTCAGTAACAGTGAATGGTTCATCTAATATTCAAGATTTAAGTGGAAATGGATGCAACTTATATTGGAATTCAGTACCAAAGTATTCGAGTAATCCATACTGCGTTAACTTAACAACAACTGCTCAATATGCAACATCATCGTCATCAACATATGGTTATCCAAATGGATTTACAGTAGAAGCATTAGTAAATTATGGTACACTTGCGAGTGCAAGTTTAGTATCATATTCATCTTTATGGAGTCTATATGAAGTATCGAATCAATGGTCAATATATACAAATTCAACAATGTTTGCCCAAGGAGCTTCACAAGGACTTGGTTCAACAATTCTAGTTAATACATGGTATCATGTATGTTTTGTAGTATGTAATGGATTATTTCAATTATATTTAAATGGTGTCTATATTAATACAGACGCAATAGTAAGTCCAGCAGTAGTAGGTACATTTTATTATATAATTGGTTATAATAGTTTTATAGGTAATACAGTTACTAGTACAAATATTGCAATGTCACGGATTTATAATACGCCATTAACAGCAACGCAAATAGCACAAAATTATTATGCAGTTTATTATAATTTGCCAAATAATCCTTATAATTTACCGACACCAACTATAAATGTTGGATCATATGCACCAACTATTCAATTATTACAACTAAGATCACAATATAACAATAGATATTATGTACAAATACCACCAAATAACTATTTCACAATACCACAAATGACATATAATTATGGAGCGAATGGATTGACAATTGTTTTAGTTGCAGCGTTGCAACAATCGCAAATAAATTCAAGATTATTAGATTTTGGTGTGAATGCGGGATCAGTAAATAATAATTTAATAGTTTCGAATAATACAAAAACACCATCATATGTAACAGCTAATTTACTAGCTTATTATGATTTTACGTTAACAACAAGTGGTACAAGTATAGCACAAAATATAACAGGTAATTCAATAAATAATTTGACATGGATAGGAACACCAACATATGTAACAAATGGTGCGACGAGTGTATTAATGACAGTTGGTAAATATTTAACAAATACATCTGGTAATTATGCTTTAAATTTAACTGGTGGTTTTACAATTGAATTTTTATCTAATTTTACACTATTACCAAATGATGGCAATTATCTGACTACAAATTACCCATATGTATTTTATTATGGAAATGCAACATATAATGTTATTATAAGTCTTGGTTTACAAGGTGGAGGAGGACAATACAATCAACCATATTGGTACTGTCCTGTTGGTGTTTTTGATCCTCCTCCAAGAGGCCCAACTGCAAATGTATGGCAACATCATGTAATTACAGTAACTTCAACAATTGCTATATATTATTTAAATGGTCAATATATTGCAACAAAAACAGGCACAGCATCACCAGCATTGGCAAATATTCCATTAACTGGAAATTGTTATCTTGGTGTGAATCCATCAACACTTACACAAACATTTAATGGCTATTTGTCTTTATTTAGAATATACGGTACAGCATTTTCTCAAGCACAAGTTTCACAGAATTATGCATCAGCTTTTAATAATTTACCAGGAAATCCATATAACTTATATCCATTCCCGTTGTCATCGTCTTTAGCATCAACGATAACAACAACTTCTTCATCTTATATAATATCTGGATTAATTGGATATTGGGATTTCGCAATATCGACATCATATTCAGGATCGGGTGCAACAACAGTTTATGATTTGAGTGGTAATGGATATAATTTAACATTTAATACACCACTACCAACGTATAATTCGACAGGTGCAATAAGCATTACAACAACATCAACAACATATGCATCGTTGGCAACAACATCTCCAGCATTTACATTGGGATATACTGGTGAATTAGTAGTATATTTAACATCTTATAATTCAAACATATCATGGGCATTTTCATTTACTTCTTCAAATTCATCTTATTCTATAAATTTATTAATAAATTCAACAGGTCAGGTAGTTTTAGGTGGGCCTGCTGGTAATTCTGGAACAATTCCAACATCTCTTTCATTGAATACGTGGTATCATATAGTTGCTACAGTATATCAGAGTGCAACGAATACAAATGGTTATGCGATTTATATAAATGGTATTTACCAACCGATAACTGCACCAACAGGTTATATCATACCAGGAAATGTATCTATGCAAATTATTGGAATAATACTTGGTAATTCAGCAGTTACTGGTAGTCCAATAAATGGTTTAATTGGTAAATATGCGATGGCAAGAGTATATAATGTAGCATTAACACAAGCTCAGATACTTCAAAATTATTATGCAGTTTATTATAAATTGACAAATAATCCATATCAATTACCAACAGTTGGAAATACAGGAACATTTTATAGTCAAAATAATATAATTACGTCATCTGGGTCTAATTTAGATGGTACTATGAGAATATATGCGGTAAGGTTTGCACAATCGGGAACAGCACAATTATTTTATAATTCTGGTACAAATGTTGGAACACAATTGATAGATTCAACAATATATACACCATTAACATCTCCGGTAACATATGTTAGTAACTTTATAAATAAATCTAATTCAACAACAGATCCAATCTCATCATTTTCATTAGGTGAATTATTAGTATATCGATCAGCATTATCGGATACATCATTGAATGCAATTATAGCTACAATACAAAATAGATGGAATATAGATTCTGCAAGTCAGAATACAATTAATACACAAATAGGTATTAATTTTAATCCAAAAAAAAGTTTAGCAGCGACAACAACATGTGCATTATGGCTTGATGCAGCAGATATGACAACTATAGTTAATTATACGACATCTGCAGAAACAATATCGCAATGGATAGATAAATCAGCAAATACATATGCAATGACAGCAAATGCGTATACAAATGCACCATATTACAAGACGAATGCATTGAATAATAAACCAGGAATTGTATTTTCGGGGGCACAAACATTAGGAAATGCATCAGTTGGTTCATGGTCATTTTCAAGTAGTCATACTATATTTATAGTAATTTCAAATACATCAGGTGGTTCATTAATGGTAAAGGGTTCAACAGGAATACCAGCTACATTTAGTGCAGGTAATCGTATTTATTATTTAGGAGATGGAATGCATAATAATAGCGGAGGATTCAATGGATTATATTTAGAATTTGTAGGATATTCACAAGGTTGGTTTTCGTCACAAACTCCTATAACAGCATATGGTCAAAATTCAAATGGTTTTGTATTATGCATTAAATATATATCAGCCTATTCATTTGCGCATTATGTAAATGGAATACAGACACAGACTGGTACAAGTACATTAAATCAAGTAACAGCAGATGGTACGGGACAATTTTATATAGGTAATTCAATAACTGGGGCATTAATACCTGTGAATTATTTGAATGGTACCATACATGAAATAATTGCTTATAATACAGCATTAGGTGATAATGATAGATTATTAGTTAATAATTATTTGATGAATAAATGGGGAATAGTACAAGCAGCGACACAGCAAATTACAAATAGTACACGTTTATATAATTTTCCAATTTTGCCATTTGAATTACACAATGCAGGAATATATGGTTCACTTGGACCGACTACATCAAATATTCAATCATCGTATTCTTCTCAAATAACATATACAACAACTGCATCTTTGACAGGTCTTCTTCCAAATATACCATTTACATTAAATACAAATTATTTACAAAGTGTAAATGGTATCCAATCATTAATAGCACCAGTAACAGGTATGTATCAATTTATAGTTGCAGGTGCATCGGGTGGTTATGTATTGACTGCGAATGCAGGCAAAGGTGTAATAATTATAGGGAATTATTATATTTATCAAGGACAAACATTAGAAGTCTTAGTAGGACAACCAGGAAGTGCAACATATTATAATGCATTGGCGCAAGGTAGTTCGGGAGGAGGAGGTACTTTTGTGTCATTAAATGGTAATTTACTTTTTGCAGCAGGTGGAGGAGGTGGTTCTGGTTGGGTATCAACAACTGAGGTATCGAGTCCATATGCAAATGCAACATTAACACCGTATGGAAACTCAAATATAGTATCGACAGCAACACTTGGAGGAATAGGGTTAAATTCAGCTGGAGGGGGTGGGGGATATTCTGGAAATGGCACAGGATCTAATTATGGGTATTCATATGTTGCAGGGGCCTATGGAGGTGGATATAATTTATTATCATCATCTGCATCATATGTAACAACTGGATTAGTTGGATATTGGGATTTTTCAATAACTACAAGTGGATCTACAGTTCCAGATCTAAGTGGAAATAACAATACACTTACGTGGACAACAACTCCTACATATACTACGACAGGTGCAATGTGTGTGACAGGAAGTGGTAGTGGTTTTTCAGCAACATCTGCAGTTTATACAACCTCTTATGTATCAACAGGATTTAGTGCAGAATGTTTAGTAAATTTAGCAACAGCGTCACCTGTAATGAATCCTTTAATATGCTTAGGAGGGGGAACAAATTCAGGAAATTGTGGATATGCAAATAGTGGCAGTTCAGCGGGATGGGGATGGGCAATTCAGATGAATAGTGCATGGTACCATCCAACATATACACCAATAACAGTAGGAGTATGGTATCATATAGTTTTTACAGTTGCACCAAATGGATTAACATCATTGTATATAAATGGATCTTTATTATGGCAATTATCTACTATAACTTTTTCAACAGCTTCAACAGCTACAAATAAATTTTATTTAGGTTATGATTATAATGCCGATACGCCTAATTGTAGTTATGGGATGGCAAGATATTATGGAATACCATTAACGGCAGCTCAAGTATTTCAAAATTATAATGCAGTTTATACAAAATTATCAAACAATCCATATAATTTAACATTAAATTATGGTGGTTTTGGTGGTGGAGGTATGGCAACAGTATTATCGCAAACATTAACACTTTCAGGGGGAGGTGGTGGTGGATATTCAGGAGGAGGAACATCACCATCTGGTAGCACAGGCGGTGGCGGTGGATCATATGATATAAATGGTTTCAATAATGTAGCTACATTATATACAGGTGCAATTCCATATAATTATCCACTAACAAATAGTTCATATTTTGCGACACTTATAAATATTACTGCAGCTATTGCACCATATAATATAACAGTTTCATCAACAGCAAATATGTATGTTGGACAAGCAGTTGTTACAACAGGAACTACATTTGGTAGTATTGCAACATCAACAACATATTATATAAATTCAATAATTAATTATAATACTGTGATATTTGCAACATCTTCTACACAAGCAACGTTACTTACGGTTACAACAGCGACAGGAACAATGTATGGGACACTTACACCATTTATAACAGGAACAAATGTAGGATATAATTTGGGAGCAGGGTTTGTTTATATAAGTATGATTAATCCGTCAACGTCACCGTTGCAAACTATTCAAAGTACGTCACAAGAAATTTTTTATCCATTAGATGCACTGAATCAAAGTAGTCGTGCTGCAGCATGTGGTGTATATTCATTGAGATTATTAACAAGTGGATATAAAGGTCCTTTACTACAATTAAGAAGAGAAAGTGACAGTTCAATATTAGACTTTTATGGAAATTACGGAGGAGTATTAACATCATTAAATGGACAAACAATACAATCATGGGCATCAGGAACATTACCATATGTATCTAAATGGTATGATCAATCTGGATGTGGAAATCACGCGACTCAATATACATCTAATATTCAACCGATATTAAATTACATATCAGGGCAGGTAGATTTCAAAGTTAGCAGGTATTTGAATTTACCAAATGGAACGGTACCATATAATGCTTCGCCATATACAGTGATAATTCGTCATAATACAATTTCAACAAGTGGAACTGCTGGACTTTTAAATTCTGGGTCGCAAACGATAACAACAAATACTGGTTTAGCAAATACAATGACGTCATGGACGATGGCATCAGGCGCATATTCAGATAATTGGGCGGCAACATTAACATCATCTGCAGTATATTCGTCAAATAACGTAGTTTCATTTATATATAATACAGCAACAGCTACTAGATCAATATATGTAAATGGATTATCAGCATCAACACCATTATCATCATCTAGTCATGCAAGCACTACAGCGAATAATGCGATAGGTGCAACAGGAGGTAATTATTTAAATGGTGAATTATATAATATATCAATATTTAACATAGCATTATTGGATGCAGAGCGCAATTTATTAGAAAGGATGCCATATGGTAATATATTATCAAGCTATTCAGCAGATCCATATTTCAATGATGTCACTTTATTATTGCATTGTGATTCAGTGAATGAATATACTTCATCAACATTAAATGCAAATTTAGTAGACTCTAGCGTTTATAAACAGAAAGTAACGAATTTGAACATAACAGGAAATATGAGAGCAAATGCGACGTATAATAATTTTATAGGTTCAGGGAACAGTATATATTTTGATGGAACTCCAACGAATTATATAAATATTATAAATGATACAGCATATGGGACACAGGCAGTAAGTTCAAGTTCAAATGTAGGATTATTAACATCTTTATCTTTAACAGGAATCGGACTTTCAAACGTAACAGTATCTTGGACATATACTTCACCATATATATCAACGATATCAGCATCATTAGTTGTTTCATTAAATTCATCAGGTACACCGGCAAGTGCATCATCAACAGTAACTACTTTAGGTGCAAGTGGTTCATCATATATATTTTCAACATTATTAAGTGGAACATTTTATTATGCAGTATTATCAGCTACAAGTGCAACATATGGAAATTCAATATTAGCAGCAGCATTTCAAACAAGAAATCCATATCAAGGAAGTGGTGGAACAATAACTACTTATTCAACTTATGTAATTCATTCATTTACAACTATTGGAACAAATACTTTTACATTATCAACTGCTACTACATGTGATATATTAATAGTAGCAGGTGGAGGTGGTGGAGGAGCAACACCTGATAGAACAGGGGGTGGTGGCGGAGGAGGAGGAGTATTATATTATGCATCAAATAGTTTAACATCAGGTTCTTATACTGTTACAGTAGGTGCAGCTGGAAATGGAGGTACATTAGTTTCTTCAGTATTAACAGCTGCAACAAATGGTGGAAATTCTTCATTTACAGGTGGTTCAACGTCATTTACAACTGCTATAGGTGGAGGACGTGGTTCTGATCAAACAAATGCAGCAAGTACAGGTGGCTCTGGAGGTGGTTTAACACATGGTCAATCTGGAGCAGTAGCTGGAACAGCAGGACAGGGTAATGCAGGTGGTGCAATTGGTTATTCGAGTGGTAGTCCATCTGGAACATTTAGTGGATCAGGAGGAGGAGGAGCAGGAGGTGCTGGTAATAGTGGAACATCATCAGCGGGAGGTGCTGGTGGTATTGGATTTTCATCTACAGTAGCAACTGGTAATACTTTATATTATGGCGCAGGAGGAGGTGGCAGTTTTGAAAATGCAGCAGGAGGAGGTGGTGGTGGTCAAAATGCACCAGGAGGTGCAGGAGGTTCTGGAGTTGGAGGACAAGCAGCATATGCAAATGGTCCAAATAATGCCGCAGCTTCTTATTCTGGTGGAAATGCAACATATTATGGTAGTGGTGGAGGTGGAGGTGCAGGAAATAGTGCAACAGTACCAAATTTAGTAGGTGGCAATGGTTACCAAGGAATTGTAATAATTAGATATTCAATGCAATATTAAAAACAATAAATATGCAAATTATAATAGGGTTAAAAATGGCATTATATTCATTAAATCAAATAAATCAAGATTACCAAGGACCAATATTATCAATACAGAAGCCGGATGGTACAGTAGTAAATTTGAACAGTAATACATTTGGCAATTTATTTACATATGATAATCCTGATACATATGCTGATGGACTTCCGATAGAAGCAATCTTAGAAGGTAATCCAGCATATGTATGTAAATGGTGGGATCAATCAGGAAACTCACAACACTTAATACAAATAGTACAAGGATTACAGCCAATTTATGATACAATACTTAAGACACTAGTATTTAATGGAAATAGTTATTTAGCGATACAAAATGGGATTTTACCAAATGGAACTTCACAATATTCATATTCAATTGATTTTTTCTCATTTGATGAATCTCAAACAGGAACATATGTATTATGTGAGCATAATGCAAGAACGATTACACCATGTCAAAGAGCAGCGTTATGTATTGACAATGGCAACATCGGATTCAAAGGAGTTTACAATGATGCCATATCAAATCAGATAGTAGATACAACATTGCGTAATAAAATAACACTTGATGTTAATAATACAATACAATCTAATATACAAATAACAGTAAATGATACCACACCAGTAGTAATGAATTCAGCTTATAATTCCCAAGATACATCAGGATATCAAAGATTATATTTGAATAATTATTGGTTTGGGGTAGGAATGAATATGAGTACATTGGAATCAGAAGGATTTAGTGGATTAATATATAGTTTAACTATAACTATCCCGCTCGCAGCCCCGGCCTCTTAAGTCTAATAATTCACTATCTATTTCTGTACATTAGATAAGAAGTGATGTCTTCAACATCATATACTCAGTTAAATCTGAATAATAATAATTTCACGATAGAGTTTTGGTTGTATATACAGCAAAATCAAACGGCATCAATAATAACATATTTACCAACATATTCTAATTTTAGTACTAAATTGGTATCAAATATATTATATTGTTATCTTGGATCAACTATAATGATTGCAGGAAAGACGTCATTGCAGATTAATCAATGGTATCATATTGCAGTTGTAAGAAGTAATACTACAGCGATATCAACATTTTCAATATTTATAAATGGATCTTTAGATAATTATTCAACAGCTGCACAGACGACGTCATTAAATATAGCGAATGTACCGAGTGGGATAAATGTATATCCACCAGCAGCAATGACGGCGAATCAGACAACAATTACAGGACAGTCATATGGTAATGGAGAATATGTAGCATCTGCATCGTCATTTGTAAATATACCGACGATACCACAAATTGATCCACCGTATTTGGCATTCAACAAAGCAGGTGGTACAGATAATAACATATGGGGAGCATCAGCGGCAGTATATAATTCATCAAGTCCTTATAATTATATAGGAACA